>WASW01050959.1_pt1 | contig 21082 bp, 15 predicted proteins | sample 5698521 | NCBI WGS metagenome assembly WASW01 (sample SAMN11175560, study PRJNA528189) | sponge metagenome | isolation source: marine sponge | host: Leucetta | place: Antarctica: Western Antarctic Peninsula, King George Island | collected 2013-01
GAACCCGAGACATATTGCATCGATCCCGACGCTGTGCGTAACGCTATAACGCCAAAGACAAAGGCAATATTGGCTGTGAACTTATTTGGCCATCCTGCGCGATTGGCTGAGTTGCGTGGCATTGCGGATCAGCACGGTATATTTCTGATCGAAGATAATGCGCAATCCCCGCTTGGAACCGAGCATGATTGTTTTGCTGGCACCATTGGTCATATCGGGATCTACAGCCTCAACTTTCACAAGCATATCCATACCGGTGAAGGTGGCATGTGTGTCACCAACGACGATGATCTTGCAACACGCCTCAAGCTGATCCGAAATCACGGTGAGAACTGCACAGACATGTTGGACGGCGGCCCTATTACGAACATGGTCGGCATGAACTTACGCATGACAGAAATGAGTGCTGCCGTTGGCCGTGTGCAACTGCCTGAGATTGAGAAACATGTATCCAACCGTGAGAATATCGCTGATTGCCTAAGCGATGGCATTCAAGGTTTGAGCGGATTGACTGCCCCCCTTGTTCGAGACGGTTGCCGACACAACTATTACGTCTGGATGATGCATATCGACGAAGCCGAACTTGGTATGAGCCGCGCTCTTTTCAGCGAAGCCCTCAACGCAGAAGGTTTTCCTCATGGCATTGGATACGTCGCACCGCTCTATCGCTTGCCGATGTTCCGCCAACGGATTGCGGTTGGCCGGGATGGTTGGCCCTTTACGCTGACGGACCGCACTTATGAAGATATTGTTTGTCCTGTCACAGAGGCCATGCACGAACATCATGCTTTTGTGTTCGAACCGTGCGCGTATGATCTGGACGATAACGATATCGATATCTTGATAAACGCTATCCATAAAGTTCATGCAGGGCGGGATCAGTTAAACGCTCACATATCGAAAAATCCTGCATGACTCGGGTCGTCGCCAGCATCGAGGCGCGCATGGGCTCGTCACGTTTGCCCGGCAAGATGATGATGATGCTGGGTGGCATTCCAGTTCTGGAACATCTCATTACACGCATGTTGAAATGTGAGCGGCTTGATGACTTGATCATTGCGACCAGTGATCAGCTTGGCGATGACGCGATTGCCGCTTGGGCCAACAGTAACGGCGTTCAATGTTACCGCGGAAGTGAGAATGACGTCATGGCGCGTGTACTGGGGGCACAAGAAAGCATGCGCTCTGATGTGGTCGTCGAACTTTGCGGTGACACACCTTTTCTTGACCACCGGATTGTTGATGATGCGATCGAAGAATGGAACCGTCGTGACGTTGATTTGGTGACAACCGCCCGCAATCGGTGTTTACCCGATGGCCAGGACGTCGAAATTTTCAGCCTCAAAGCTCTTAAGTATTTCACTGAAAAACATCACGAGCAGGAAGCCCGCGAGCATGTGTCTTGGCCGCTCTATCAATCGGACACGTGGCGCGTCCACGATTTGGACGTACCTGAGCCCTGGCATCGTCCATCACTGCGATTGGTTCTCGACACACCCAGCGATGCTCAGTTCCTGGGCCATCTGGCCGCAGCTTGTGGCGTCAAACACGGGCCAACATTCAATCTCGATAACCTGTTGAACATTTTCGACGGATCACCTGAACTGCAAGCATTGCATGCGCAATCACTTGAGGCTACAGCATGACCCCCCCCTCAATACATTACTGATCGGGTTTGGTGGCATTGCGCACGGCCTCGCAGCAGATGCGCGGATGGCCAAGTGGTTTCCTATCGCTACGCATGTGCAGGCGCTTAAACAAAATTCAAAATTTCAGCTCATCGGTATTGTTGATCCTGATCCTAACGCACGCGCGATTGCAGTGTCAGACTGGGGAACCGAGGCATTCGAGGACATTCAAGCCGCCGCGACGCTCAATCCTGACGTTATCGTTTTCGCGACACCGCCGGGTGAGCGTACTGAGGCACTGGCAGCATTTTCATCCCTCAAAGGTGTGGTCGTTGAGAAGCCTTTGGGTGGCGATGATGGTCGACGTCTGGTTGATACCTGCCATGCGCGGGATATCCCAATACAAGTCAATTATTGGCGACGCGGCGACGCAACGTTGCAGGCCTTGGCAGCAGGCGACCTCAATAACCGCATTGGTGCCTTTCAGGCAGGACATGCACTATATGGCAATGGGCTCGCCAACAATGGCTCACACCTCATAGATATGATCCGCATGTTGCTGGGCGAACCAGTCTGGGTTCAAGCGCTCAGCGATGCTGAGCCCGTTCACCAAAGCCCGATTGCCGATGATGTACATGTCGCGTTCGCATTGGGATTTGATAGCGGCGCCTGCGTCAGCGCACATCCTGTTGATTTTGCCCAATACCGAGAAGTGTCATTGGACCTTTGGGGAACCAATGGGCGATTGTCATTTATGCAGGAAACGCTGGATATCAGGCACTTTGATTGTGTTCCTAATCGTGGCCTTGATGGTGCGTTTGAGATCGCGAGTGATGCGGGTACACTTTTGCCAAACACTGTCGCGTCAGCGCTCCCCAATCTTTATGAAAACCTGTCTGCGGCAATCGACGGTAAGGCAACGCTGTTGAGCACAGGCAAGAGCGCACTTAAAACTGAAACGATCATTGAACGTATCCAACTCTCTGCGAACCGACGCGGGGAACGGCTTGATATTATAGCGGATACCTCATGAGACGAGTCCTTGCCGTCATAGAAGACCCAGGTGCCGCCAATGGTATGGTGGGGTTGCGAGAATATTTGGCGAAACAAGATATCGCTCTCGATCTTTTTGCCAGCGGGGCCGCCTTAACATATGCGCCGAGCATTGGCCTCGACGTCTCCCCAGCTCCAGATGATTTTTCCACTGAACTTCAAGCACACAAGCCGAACGCCGTTTTAATCGGCACATCAGAAAACCCCGATGCAGTTGCATTCTCACTGGTTGATCAAGCTGGAGCGCTCGACATTCATACTGTCGGGTTTGTCGACGGACCCGCGAACGCACAACATCGCTTTCGCGGACGGACTGATAATCCACTCGCCTATATCCCCGACTCGTTGTTGGTCAGCGATCATTTGGCCCGCGATGTTTTTATCGATCTTGGGATGTCCGCCAAAGCAATCCATGTCGTTGGGCATCCGAATATGGACCGGGTGCGCGCCCGCAAAGACGAATTCATGCAGGAAGGCAAAGCGCAGGTGCGCGCGCGCGTTTTCCCTGAGGTACCATCATCATCTCCGTTAGTTTTATTTGCTGCTGAGGTTTCAGATGGCCTGTATCCAAACGAGTTTCGACGAAACCAAGATTACACATTGCTCGGAAGTGGTATCTACGACGGGCGCACCGAGATATGCCTCGAAGAAGTCATCAGTGCATTACACACCTGTAAAGATAAGCCATGCCTTGCGCTCCGGCTGCACCCAAAAAACGATTCAAAAATATTCGTCCCGTTCGATGATGCCATCGATGCAGTCAATGCAGATGGCGATCCATTGGAAGCCGTATTTGCAGCAGACATTATTGTCGGTATGACCTCAATATTGCTTTTTGAAGCCGCCGTTATGGGATTGCCAACGGTATCTGTGACACCAAGAAAGCTTGAGTCGGCATGGCTGACCAGTGTTGGCCTGGGCCTCACCCCACAAGTATGTACCCGTGAAGCACTTCAAAGTACCCTGCAGAGTCTGGTCAGTGCGCCGTCAGCTTTTGTCACACCCAATATCGACTTTGTTGTCCCCCCGGGGGCTGCACAAAGAATGACAGAGCATTTGATTCACATTGCGACTGAAACGGTGGAATAGCATCATGCCGACATCAAAGGTCATAGAGACCGATCGTCTAAAGCTGGTGTCTTTTGATCCAACTCAACATCTTAACGCTGCGTATGTCGCCTGGCTGAATGATCCGGACGTCGTGCGGTATTCTGAGCAGCGCCACAAATCCCATACGCTTGAAAGCTGCGCTGCATTTATCGCAAGCTTCAATGGCAGCCCAAGCCATCTTTGGGCTATTGTGCAGAAATCTGACAATAAGCATATCGGCAACATCCATGCAGATGTTGATCCTCATAACGGTATTGCGGACGTGGCCATATTGCTTGGAGCTCGCGACATTTGGGGCCAAGGTTATGGACTTGAAGCATGGAATGGCGTGCTGAGTTTTCTAAAACCTCAGGATGACATTCGCAAAATCGTTGCAGGATGTATGCGTTCAAACACCGCCATGTACAGCATCATGAACAAAAGTGGGATGACCGACGACGGTCAGCGTCAAAAGCACTATCTATTGGACGGAAAGCCTGAAGATATTGTATTTTGTGCTCTGCATGTCTTGTCGTAATCCCAGCGCTGAAGCTGGTTTTAACAAAAAATGGCAGAAATTCACACAAGACAGGTCATAACTGCCTGTCATACCCGGCAACTTCTGCCCCAATTACTATATTTTCCCAGTAAACCTCTACATTGATACAAATTTATTTGTTTTAAAACAACGCATTAGGCTTATTTTAAAAACTTGGCCCGCCATTTGCTTCTAAGACGCCAACAGAACTGCGTCTACGGAGAAAGCAAAATGGGTCCTTTGGCGATTGAGCAAAAGCTTCAACAGCATGGTTATAACAGCAGCGAGCCCACAAATACGGGCCCAAGCCAAGTCAACTTGGGCGGTTTCGCCATTTCCTTCGAGGATCTCTTGCAGCGCGTGGGTGTCAGACTAGAGCAAGTTTTCGGGGCCGCTGAAAAAGACGCTGGCCTGACCGTCAGTAACGAAAATCAGCAAGCCAACAATGACGCTCGGGATTATGCTTCGAACCGGGACACATCATCAGATTATGGCGACGACCGGGGCGATAGCCACCGTAGTGACGCCAACGCGACATCATCGGCAGATCAACGCGACAGCGGGTCAGAGCGTGCTTCAGATAATGGAAACGACAGCAATTCAGGCAATGATCGCGCAGACTACAATGACGCACGCAGCAATGATGATCGTGCCCCCCAAGATAAAGGCGATCGTTCTGAGGCGTCCAACAACTCAGATGATACATCAAACACGGAAACAGCCGATGCGAGCGCAGATGGCGAGACAACAGCTGAAGGCACCAACCAGAACGACGCAAACGGCAAAGATCAGAATGCAAACGGAAATACGACCGAGCAAACTGCTGCCAGCAATACGACTAACATTAATCACGCCGCAGCCATTTACGGCGCAGGCTTGATTGGCAATGCTGGCGCTGACGTTTCCAAGACAGGCGATGTAAAGGCATCTCAGCAAGCTGGGAAAATCCAAGGCGCCGTTGACGGCCCTGCCTTACAATTAGCCGCTGGTGCCGCTCAAAAAGGTGTGCACACAGCACAAGGTGGTGTTCAGCAAAATACCAATAATCAGAATGCCAACGCACAAGCTGGGCAACAACAAGTTGCCAATGCAGGCGATAAGGGCGTGAACGCGAACATCCAGGATCAAGCACAGCAAATATCTCGTTTGATTGGCGCGAACAATCGCGCGAATGTCAGCGTCAATGTCAATACTGAACAAAATCAGCTGACGTCTCGCCCAACAATTACAGCGGCGAATGCGTCAATCCTGACACCGGATGCGGGCAACAGTGGCAACAGTGGCAACACCGGCACGCAAGCGCAAACAGGCCAAAATCAAGGTCAGAACGCACAAACCGGCACGCAAAATCAGGCCGCTGCTCAGCAACAGACTAACGTCAACGCACAAGCTACAGCACAGGTTGCAAACCAGGCCAAAGGCGCTGGTGGCAACATCCAGGGCGGGCCATCAACAACAGGCATTACAAGTAGTGCGGGTGGTGGACAGCATGGTGGTGGCGAGACGATGAACAATACCACGCAAACAGCAAGTGCTGCTCAAACGGCCCAACAGACACAGCTGGCGCGCGAAGCTCAGCCACAACAGCAAACGCAACAAGCACAACGTGGAAATGCACCCGGTGCATCTGTGAACGATCAAATCTCGGTAAAGATTACCAAGGCGCTTCAATCTGGCGTTGACCGCATTTCCATTCAACTTCGACCTGCTGAACTCGGCCGTATCGATGTGAAGCTTGAGATGACACACGATGGCCGCGTGATGACTGTGGTTACTGCGGAAAAGCAAGACACGCTTGATCTACTGCGCCGTGACTCATCAGAACTTCAACGCGCATTGGCTGATGCTGGCCTGAAAAACGGCGACATGGAATTCAATCTTAAAGGCCAAGAGCAACAAACGGCCGAAGGTGACGATGCCAAGAATGGCGATGCGTCAAATCAAGCAGATAGCGACGATGCGATGGATGACCCCAACGACGGTGTTCTCACCGCTTGGGAAAGCGGCATCTTTGCAGACGGCAGCGTAGACATGCGCGCCTAAACAGCGACGAATTTAAGGAGCAAGATCGATGTTAATCAGTGGTACAACCAGCGGCACAGCCGCAGACGGAACCAAGTCTGCCGATGCAGAAGCCAAGCTTGAAGATGACCTAAACCGGTTCCTGAACCTGCTTGTGACGCAGCTGAAAAACCAGGATCCGCTTGATCCAATGGACAGTAGTGAGTTCACCTCGCAGTTGGTACAATTTGCCAGTGTGGAACAGCAGATCTTCCAGAACGCAAACCTGGAAACGCTGGTCGAGCTTCAACAGACCAACCAGATTTCATCAATGGTCGACTTCATTGATAAGGTGGTTGAAGTTGATGGAAGTTCGTTCCCGCTAGAAAACAGCGCAGCTCAATTTACCTATACGATGCCTCAGGGCGCGAAGTCCGCATCTGTCATTATCCGCGATTCCACCGGCCTGTCCGTGCTCGAGCTAGATGCCAATCTCGATGCAGGCCAGCATACATTCGATTGGGACGGCAAAGACCGCCAGGGTCAAACCGTGAGCGACGGCGAATATTCAGCTTTTGTTACCGGCCTCAGTAATTCTGGTGAAATCCTTCAAATTAGCCAGACCGTGTTTGGTCGAATTACCGGTATCGGCATCGATGGCAGCGACACCACCTTATTCATGGGTGATATCGAAGTGCCACAAGCCAAGGTACTCGCAGTGAAACAGCCACCAGAAGCGGTGAACTAGAAACAATTTAACGGGCGGCCCGCACATCTTTTGAGGCCGACGATCAAAGGAGAAGCAAAATGACACTCTTTGGCGCACTGACATCAGGTGTTTCGGGCCTTACAGCGCAATCAAGTGCTATCGGCGCGATTTCTGACAACATCACCAACGTGAACACGATTGGCTATAAGGGAACTCAGGTCGATTTCCAGACGCTGGTCACGGTGCAGACATCAGGTACGTTCTACTCAGCTGGTGGTGTCCAATCCAAACCACGCCAGGACACTGGCGTACAGGGATTGTTGCAGTCATCGACGTCGCAAACCGATATCGCGATTTCTGGTAGCGGCTTCTTCGTTGTGAACGAGGCCAGCGCACCAACGCTTTCGAACGAATTCCTGTTCAGTCGGGCCGGCTCGTTCTTCCAGGACGATGAAGGATTCCTCAGAAACACCGCGGGTTACTACCTGCAAGCCTGGCCCACAAGCGCGGACGGCACGGTGACGACAAATAACACCGCACTGACCATCCCTAACCAGAACGTCATTTCAACAGACTTCCTGGCAACAGTGAACCTGAACCGGGTTGGTGGTACAGCTACGGCGACCTCAACAATCGGTATTGGTGCCAACCTGCCTTCAACAGATGATTCGGGAACAACACACAAAACCGACGTGCAGTTCTTCGACACGCTTGGTAACGCCAATACAACCAGCCTGACCTATACAAAAGGCAATTCAAACAACCAATGGGACGTCGCCATCACGCCCCCATCCGGTGTCAACGTTGTCACATTGTATTCTGATACAGCGGGTGCATCTGTCTATGAAAGCCGCGGACAGCTTGAATTCACCGGCATTCCTGCAAACGACGCAACGATGACCATTACTCAAAACGGCGCTACGATCACGTATCAATTTGATACCGCCGGTGGTGCTGCCGACACCGCAACCGTAAAGCAAGTTGATATCTCTGCGGCAAACATCACAGTTGCCCAGGCCGTGGATGCGCTGGTAACTAAGATTAAAGAAGCTGACACTAATTTTGCAAACTATGGCGGCTTTACGAATAACCGCATCCAGGTGAACCCTGGACAATCTACTGGCATCTATTTCACTGAAGACGGATCAGGGCCGATAGCCATCAATCCAACAGGTCTTCTGACATCAACAGGTGCGCGTGCGACAGTACAAGAATCCAGCTATACGGTTTCCAAGACTGCCGCAGCAAATCGTGATTTACATCAATTCACTTTTCCCGGTTTACCTGCCAACGGTGATACGCTTGTAATCAACGGCACAAGCTATTCATTCCAAACCGGTGAAGCTGCTGGCAACAACGATACAGTCATCAGTACAGCGACAACAGTTTCAGCAATGTTAACTGACCTTGAAGCCGCAATGGAAGCTAACGATGCGAGTTTTGCAACCGGCGCCTCAACAATCCGAACACGCGTTAACGCCAGCCAAGCTGAACCACCAAGCGTACTGGCAGATACTCTTGTCATCGACACTATATCTACGGGAACCTTTGACTTAACGTTTGGTGCAGGCTTCACAAACATTGCGACCGAACCGGATGGTACGGCCGCGTATGTAGCTAACACCGCGTTTGCTGTTAACAAAACCCAAGCTATCAACTTTGACTCTGATGGTCTGCCGTCTACCTTCGGAATTGCAGAAATGGAAATCCTTGGTTTCGCAAACGGTGCGGCAAACATGGATGACGACGCATCAAACTCTGCGCGGATCACGCTTGATCTCGGTCGTGTCGGCGAAGCCAATGGCTTTACTCAATTCGGTGCTGAATTCACACCAGGCTTTATCACGCAGAACGGATCACAGTTCGGTACCCTTGCCGGTGTGACGATCGACGAAAGTGGCCTGATGACGGCATTGTTCGATAACGGTGAAACCCGTCCGATCTTTAAAATTCCACTCGCCACCTTCGTAAACGTCAATGGTTTGAACTCTCGTACAGGTAACGTCTGGAACCAGACACAATCGTCCGGTGATAACACACTCCGCGAAGCCAACAACGGTTCCGCAGGCTCAGTTAACCAGGCCACCCTGGAATCCTCCACGGTCGATATTGGTCAAGAATTTACCAAGATGATCGTGGTCCAACGAGCTTTCTCAGCGGCAACAAAGATTATTTCGACTGCCGACGAAATGCTCGAAGAACTGGTGCGGATCAAGCGATAAACACTAGCCCTATAAGTTTCTAATCCCGGGACTTCGGGAAACTATTCTACCCACCGTCCCAACCCAAGGCCCCGACATCGGACCGAAAATCCGCTGCCGGGGCCGTCCCATTTTTAGCGGTAACAAAAGTTAACGATGCATCAATTGATCACGGCGCGAAACATCGCCATTCTTGCAGTATGAATGATCCAAAAGACATTTTGACCAAGGCGAACGCCGATTACACCTCTGGTCGTTACAAAGAAGCTGCCGACGGGTTTCGGAAAGTTCTCGATATACATCCCGACATTGGCGAGCTTTATATAAATTATGGCGTTGCATGTCGTGCCTATGGCAATTTACCCGATGCAGAATCAGCATACCGGGACGCCATCCGACTGTTACCTGAAAGCGCTTTTGCATGGTTCAATCTGGGAAATCTCCTCAGTGACCTGAGACGCACCGATGAGGCACTTCCCGCATTACAGAAAGCCGATGCATTACAGCCCGGTACCCCAGAAATTCTCAACAATATTGGTATCCAGCATTACGCACGCGGCGAGATCGGAGATGCCATCTGGCACTACGAAGCTGCACTTGCAGGCAATCCAGACTTTGCGGATGCATTGACGAACTGTGGCAACGCCCTGCAGCGATTATATCGATTGGATGAAGCGCAAGTTGCGCTCGAACGGGCACTGGAACTGTCGCCTGACAATCCGACATACCGCTTGAATATGTCGGCATTCCTGGCCGCTGCGGGTCGACATGATGATGCCCTGCACTGGGCAGACCAAGCCATCGCGGCAAATCCCGCATATAGTGAAGCACAACTCAAACGGGCGAGCTTGTTGATCCAGCAAGGGCAGTTAAAAGAAGGTTTTGCTGCCTACGAAAAGCGTTGGGAAATTCCCGGCTGGCATCCCCTGCCGTCGATATTCATTTGCCCTATGTGGCGTGGTGAAGATATTGCCCAAAAACATTTACTTGTGTGGAATGAACAGGGATTTGGCGATGCATTAATGTATGCACGCTACCTGCCCATGCTCGCCGCTCAAGGTACGCGCGTAACGTTTATGTGTGAAGCCCCGCTCTTGCGCCTGATGCGGGAAGGTTTGAGCCCCGAGATCACCGTTATGGATTTGGCAAAGCCGCCGCCGTTCAGCGATTACCATGTTTCGATCATGAGCCTGCCGTATCTCATGGGCACTGAAATAGAGAGTATTCCTGCAACCGCACCTTATCTTTCAGTCGCCGCTGACAATGAAGCCTATTGGCAGCAAAAGTTGAGTACATTGCATGGTGGGAAATTAAGCATTGGACTGATTTGGGCTGGAAATCCGCAGCAATCACATGACTACACACGTTCGATTGAACCTGAGTTGTTTGCGCCGATTGCCGGGCGAGACGATATCGACCTCGTGAATATTCTCGTCGGCCCGCGCGGGGATCAGTGGCAAGGCCCGGATCTCATCGACTTCAGATCAGAGATTGAAGATTTTGCGGATACCGCTGCGATCATGCGTTCGCTTGATCTGGTTATCAGTGTCGATAGCGCCCCAGCCCATCTTGCAGGCAGTCTCGGTGTTCCAGTTTGGGTCCTGCTCGCCTTTGATCCGGACACCCGTTACTTCCTGAATCGCACCGATAGTCCTTGGTATCCGAGCGCCACATTATTCCGACAGACCCGCCCTGGGGACTGGACAGACGTCATCTCAGCTGCAAATTTCGAGATAAATGTGTTAATTCGAACAAAAGCAAAGAGTTAACGCGTATTTACCTTACAATTTAGGGTTTTTTTAAGGCCCTTCTGCTTTTCTATAGGTCCCAAGTTTCCCAGGGATAGAGAAGTATGAAACAAAAATCGGAAAGCAGAACGCAATGACCGAAATGAGACACTTTCGAGAGGGAAATCGACCACAACGTCCTGAGGCGATTAGCCCAAGCGGACTATCGATGTCGATGGAAGACTTGCCACCCCGTGATACCACAAGATGGGTTCCGAGGCGCAAGGCTGATGTCGTCGCCGGAGTTCGGTGCGGACTTATCACACTGGAAGAAGCCTGCAGAATGTACCAGTTGTCGGTTGATGAATTTCGCTCGTGGGAGCGACTTTTTGAGCGCCACGGCGTTCGAGGCCTTCGAACCACACGCATCAAAACATACCGAACAGGGTAAAAACCTCAAATTTTTCGGTTTTGGCGACTGAACATTGGTCGCCTAAAAACCGACAGATAGGCAATTTTTGCCGAGCGTTAACGTCTTATTCACTAAACCACCCCTAGCATCCAATCAGGGTTAACGGTGGATGCCGCTTTGTGCGCGCATTGACCAGGGATCGATTGGGGAAATGCGTGGATACCTTTATTCTGGCGATGAGAAATCTGGGCCCGATGCGAATCGCCGTTATGGGCGGTGTTGTGTTGGGGCTTATTGGCTTCTTAGTGTTTTTTGGCACCAAGTTATCAACGCCGAATATGACAACACTCTACAGCGAGCTTGCACAAAGCGACGCGGCCGGCATCGTGCAAGAGCTCGAAAGCCGCAACATCCCATTCAAAATCTCCCAAAATGGCACTCAAGTTGCCGTACCAGCTGATCGCGTCATGCAGTTACGCCTCGAATTGGCACAACAAGGCCTCCCATCTGGGGGCTCTGTTGGATATGAGCTTTTTGACGACGCCGATACCCTGGGCTCCACGAACTTTATGCAAAACGTTAACCTGGTGCGAGCTCTTGAGGGTGAATTAGCGCGCACCGTCAGCTCAATCGGCACGGTTAAGAAAGCCCGTGTTCACTTGGTGATGCCACGCCGTGAGTTGTTCAGCCGCGAAAAACAAGAACCCAGCGCATCCGTTGTCCTGCAAATGCGTGGCCCTGTTCGCCTGACAAATGAGCAAGTTGCTGCCGTTCAGCACTTGGTAGCTTCTGCAGTACCACAATTAACGCCTAACCGTATTTCCATCGTCGATAACAAGGGCTCACTTTTGTCATCTGGCTTTGAGTCCTCTGATCCTATTGCGGGTCGCCAGTCAAAAGTTGATGAGCGCCGTCACCGCATTGAAGGTGAAATGGCCCGCACCATCGAAGAACTCCTGGAAAAGACCGTTGGATTTGCTCGTGTTCGCGCCGAAGTCAGCGTAGATATGAACTTTGACCGTATCTCAACGCAGACTGAGGAATACAATCCGGATGGTCAGGTCGTGCGCTCGACAAACTCTGTCGAAGAGACCGCTAACTCCAAAGATTCCGAGGGTGAGCCTCCAATAAGTGTTGGCACGAACCTGCCAGACCCGAACTTAGGCACAGGCGATACAGCCTCTAGAACCGAAAACCAGAACCGCATCGAAGAGACCACAAACTTTGAAATCTCAAAGACCGTGACCAATCACATTCGTGAAGGTGGCGAGATCGAGAAGCTCTCTGTTGCTGTGTTAGTGGACGAAGTTCAACTTCTTAATGAAGATGGGGAACTTATTTCACAAAAGCGTACAGAAGAAGAAATGCGCCTGCTGGCCACTCTGGTTCGCGGCGCCATTGGCTTTGATGAAGACCGCGGCGACAGGGTTGAGCTTATTCAAATGAAGTTCGCTGGCTTCGAAGCGCCAGAAGAAGAACTACAGCTGTTTTTTGGTATGGGTAAAAATGATATCCTGAGAGTCGTTGAGATTCTTGTGCTCAGCATTGTAGCGATCTTAGTAATCTTGCTGGTGGTCCGCCCACTCCTATCACGGGCATTTGAAGCACTACCATCAGCGCAGGACGCGGCGGAACGCTTGCTTGCTGACCAAGGCCGTAGCCCAGCGCTCACGGGTCCAGGTGGCGGAGGATTGCCGGTTGAAAGTGACGAAGATGAAGAGCAGTTTGAAGAACTTATCGACATTGACCGTGTTGAAGGTCGCGTGAAAGCGTCCTCGGTCAAGAAAGTTGGTGAAATCGTTGAGAAGCACCCAGAGGAAGCCTTGGGCATCCTGCGTTCTTGGATGACACAAGATTAACTAAGGCGGAAACTGAGGGGGAGCGTAGAATATGGCGAAAGCAGTTGATTATCGGACCTTAACGGGCCCTCAGAAAGCGGCGGCATTTATGCTTGCCGTAGGGCGAGAGCATTCAACGCGCCTCTTTGAGCGCATGGATGATGAGGAAATCCGTGAACTTTCCCACGCCATGTCGACACTAGGCTCGCTCAACGCCGGTGTTGTTGAGCGTCTTTTTGTTGAATTTGCAGACCAGCTATCGACCGCTGGCGGCCTCGTGGGTTCCTACGACTCGACGGAACGCCTGCTTATGGGCGCATTGCCAGATGATCGCGTTAAACAGATCATGGAAGAGATGCGCGGCCCTGCGGGTCGCACCATGTGGGACAAACTAGGCAACGTGAACGAGGCTGTCCTCGCGAACTACCTTAAGAACGAGTATCCGCAAACCGTTGCTGTTGTTTTATCCAAGATTAAACCCGATCACGCTTCCCGCGTGCTGGCGCTTTTACCTGAGAACTTCTCAATGGAAGTTATCATGCGGATGCTGCGCATGGAGGCGGTAAATAAAGAAATTCTCGACCACGTTGAACGGACGCTGCGCACCGAATTCATGACTAACCTGGCACGTACAGCGCGCCGCGATAGCCATGAACTGATGGCAGACATCTTTAACAACCTGGATCGTAACACTGAGAACCGCTTCATGACGGCTCTGGAAGAACGTAACCGTGAATCTGCTGAGCGGATTAAGCAGTTGATGTTCACTTTCGACGATCTGGTTCGTGTCGATGCAAGTGGCATCCAGATGCTGCTACGTCAGGTCGAGAAGGATCAACTCGACGTCGCACTGAAGGGCTCGTCCGAAGAGGTCAAGGAACTGTTCTTCGCCAATATGTCCGAGCGTGCGGGCAAGATGATGAAGGAAGACATGGACGCGATGGGTGCTGTTCGCTTGAAAGACGTTGACGAAGCGCAGTCTGGCATCGTTCAGACCGCGAAAGCGCTTTCAGACGCAGGCGAAATTGTCATCGCAGGGAATGACGAGGAGAGTGAGCTTGTTTACTAAGCCGCAAATCCTCTCAACTCATACACATATGTTGTTTAGCCAATGAGTACGGTCAGAAAATTCACCTTCGATCGTGACTTTGGCGCGCCTGAAGAGCCAAAAGTTCTGGCGATCGAGATAGAAGAAGAGCCGGAAATTATCATTCCGACCTTCAGCGAAGAAGAGATGGTTTCTGAGCGTGCTGAAGGATTTGTTGAAGGCCTTGAGCAAGGCCGCAAGGATGCCGCAGACGCGACCGAGCAAAAGCTTTTGGAGACAATTGAGAAAGCTTGCGAGAAAATTGACGAAATATATAGCGCTCAAGCGGATGCAAACCAGGAAATCGCCGCAGAGATGATTTCCGTTTCAACTGCCATCTCGAAAAAAATGTTCCCCGACTTAAACGCCCGCAATGCATTGGGTGAAGTTGAGCGCGTTGTACAGGAAACCTTGAAGGCTATTACTGAAGAACCGCGCGTACAGATTATCATCAATCCTGATTTGCGCGAACTTTTGACAGAACGATTAGCCACGATGACCCATCGAGCCGGGTTTGATGGCAAGGTTTTCGTGAATGGCGACCCAACGTTGATCCTTGGCGACTGCCGGATTGAATGGTCAAACGGCGCCGCTATCCGTGACAGCGATGAACTCTGGAAAATGATAGATGAGATCATTGAACGTAATCTTCACGGCTCGCCAGAAGACGAAGATGAGAACGAGGATGAAGCGATCGCAGAAGCCAATCCATCGCCTGCAGATAGCCCTGAAGTTGACGAGACGATCGCGCCAAACTCAGAGTCTGAAAACACCATAGAAGCCCAGGCCGAAGCACCTGTTGACCAGGTACCTGAGCCCGAATCGATGCAGCCAGACCCCGGCGCTTTCGCTGACACCCCTGCTGAAATGCCACAGGACGAGAACGCAGCGGAAATAAATGAAGGTATTGGTGAACAGCCAATCGATCAAAAAGAACCTTCCTTTGCACCAAGCATACCGGTCGCGGACACGCTGCCTGAGACTGATAATTCTGTTGCAGATCAATCTGTTAACGGAAATCAGATGAATGCACCCATACCACATATGGATGATGAAACTGCACCTATATCTAATAATGATGCGACAAGTAACGAAGCCGTAAGCACAGAAGAGCCGGTGCGCGACTTCGATCCCGTGTCGCCAGCAACCACAGCCGCTATACTTGAAGTGCAAAGTGACATGAACGAAGACGACGAACCTAATCCATCTGGTGGGTAAAATCGGAACAGGAGATTACAATGGCTGAAGAAGACGAAAGCGGTCTCGAACTCGCCGATCTGGACGACACTGCAGCTGCATCCGAGCCGCCGAAAGTTGATTCAAACGATGACGAGAACACAATCGGATCAGCAATGACCGATATGGGCGATCTACCTCGCAGCGCCAAAGATCTGGAAGCCGTATATGATATTCCAGTTCAGGTTTCAGCAGTTCTCGGCAAAACAACGATGCCGGTCAGCAGCCTCCTCAAGTTGGGGCGTGGCGCCGTCGTCGAGCTAGACCGTAAAGTGGGTGAAGCCATCGACATTTATGTTAATAACCGCCTTGTCGCACGCGGTGAAGTTGTCGTTGTCGAAGATCGCCTTGGCGTGACAATGACAGAGATTATTAAAACAGAGCGTTAGAAAACAAGGTACGGCAAGGCATCCAATATGGCCGAAGAGAACATTCATAACGCAGGTGGTCGCACCATCGATATCGCGACAGTCATTGGACTGATTTGCGGGTTTGCGATGATCATCACCGCAATTGTGCTTGGTGGCTCGCCAAAAAGCTTTATTAACCCCCCGTCTATCTTGATTGTCATTGGCGGAACATTGGCGATTACGACTGTTTGCTTCTCGTTCGCCGAGATGGGCAGCACGGTGAAAGTTATCGGCCAAGCGATGTTTCGCAATACCCAAGAGCCGTTCGATGCTGCGTACAAAGCATTACAAGTAGCAGAAATCTCCCGCAAACAAGGGGTTCTCGCACTCCAAAACGTTGTTGATAGCATTCGTAATGAACCGTTCTTCCATCAAGGTATTCTGATGGTAATTGACGGCACACCTGGCGAAGAAGTGGAACAAATTTTACGCCGCGACCTGCAATCAATGATGACACGTCACCGCCAAAGCGCCAGTGTGCTTCGTAAAATGGCCGAATTTGCCCCTGCGATGGGTCTGATTGGCACGTTGATCGGATTGGTGCAAATGCTAGGTAATTTGCAGGACCCGACGACAATTGGTCCTGCCATGGCAGTTGCATTGCTGACCACATTTTATGGTGCGGTATTGGCCAACATGGTGTTTTTGCCGCTCGCATCAAAGCTAGAGCGCAACTCCAGTGAAGAAGCCCTTATTCATCAAGTTTTCCTTTTGACGTCAGCGTCAATTGGACGACAGGAAAATCCACGACGACTTGAGATGCTCTTGAACAGCATTCTGCCGCCGTCGCAACGTGTTCAATATTTCGATTAACTTAGAGACAGCTGGGACCCTTACTCGATGCAACTTGTAATCATCGGCACACTTGACGGACAGATCGGCGCAGCAAGCCAGATCGCGATTAAGCGTGGCGCAAAAGTTCAGCAAGCGGATACTTCCGAAGCCGGTCTTGAGCTTTTGCGCAAAGGCGGCGCAGATCTTGTCATGATTGATGTGAAACTAGATGTTGATGCGTTCATGTCTTGCCTTGAAACCGAGCGCATTAACGTCCCCGTTGTTGCGTGCGGCGTCTCAAATGATACCCAGGCTGCGGTTCGCGCTGTACGTGCTGGTGCAAAAGAATACGTCCCCCTACCCCCTGATCCTGAGTTAATTGCAGCTGTCCTCGAAGCCGTTAGCGAAGAACAGCATGCATTGATCTACCGTGATCCGAAAATGGCGCAAACCGTGAAGATGGCTGAACAAATTGCGCCTTCTGAGGCAAGCATTTTAGTCACGGGCCCATCCGGGACAGGCAAAGAAGTGCTGGCTCAATACCTGCACAGCAAATCGAAGCGCAAAGATCATCGTTTTGTTGCCGTTAATTGCGCAGCAATCCCAGAGAGCCTTTTGGAATCCGAACTGTTTGGCCATGAGAAAGGCGCCTTTACCGGCGCTGTTGCCAGACGCATTGGTAAATTTGAAGAAGCCGATGGTGGCACGCTGCTGCTCGACGAAATCAGCGAGATGGATGTCCGCCTGCAATCAAAGTTGCTGCGGGTTCTTCAGGAGCGTGAGTTAGACCGGATCGGCTCCAACAAATCGATCAAGGTGAATGTCCGCATTATCGCAACATCGAACCGGAATATGGAGCAGGCGGTCAAAGACGGTCAGTTCCGTGAAGATCTTTATTTCCGCCTTAACGTTGTCAATCTGCGCATACCGTCATTGGCCGAGCGTCCGGGAGATATTTTACCGTTGGCTGAGCATTTTGCGGTCAAATTTGCAGATGCTAACGATGTCGTACACAAAAAACTATCCGAAGACGCTATTGCAAAACTGGTTGCCTACCCTTGGCCAGGCAATGTTCGAGAATTGGAGAACACAATGCATAGATCCATATTGCTTGCATCCGGCAACGAGATTGACGCCGCTGCTATTCTTCTGACATCGCAAGATGCCGCTGATGGCGCACCGACAAGTATAAATTCGGACGGAGAATCTGGACAGCATTTGGTTGGCCGCACTGTGGCCGAGGTTGAGCGCGAATTGATCATCGACACCGTTCAGCATTGCTTTGGAAACCGGACACACGCCGCAACGATCCTGGGCATTTCGATCCGCACGCTCAGAAATAAACTAAAGCAGTACGGCAGCGAGGGCTTTAACGTGCCTTCACCGGGCGACGCGCCACAGGCTGGCGCATGAACGTTGCCCCGCGACAATTGACAAGAGGATAAGGGTCAATGGCGGACGCCGCTGACGGCGAAACTCCATTTAACACCGGTGAATTTGTCCGTAGCCGTTTGGCGCGCGCGGCGAAGCGTGGCGATATCATGCTTGCGCTTGGCGTCGTCGCGATCCTTGTTGTTCTTATCCTACCATTGCCGACGTGGATGCTCGATTTCGCGCTGGCATTCTCGATTACATTCTCTGTGCTCATTCTAATGACAGCCCTGTTCGTTGAGCGACCGCTCGACTTCAACGCGTTTCCAACAATTCTGCTGTTGGCGACAATGATCCGGCTATCACTAAACTTGGCATCAACGCGTCTCATCCTATCCGATGGCCATGAAGGCACACATGCGGCTGGCCAAGTTATCGAAGCTTTTGGCGGCTTCGTGATGAGTGGCAATTTTATTATTGGTATCATTGTCTTTGCGATTCTCGTGATTGTGAACTTTGTCGTGATCACCAAAGGTTCTGGGCGAATTGCCGAAGTATCTGCACGATTTTCCCTGGATGCCATGCCGGGCAAGCAGATGGCTATTGATGCCGACTTGTCGTCTGGCCTGGTCGATGAAGATACCGCCAAACAACGCCGTAAATATCTTGAAGAAGAAAGTGCATTCTTTGGTGCCATGGACGGCGCCGCAAAGTTCGTTCGTGGTGATGCCGTTGCAGGTTTGCTAATTACCTTCATCAACGTCATTGCAGGCATTATCATCGGTGTCGCACAAAAAGATCTGTCGTTCCTGGAAGCTGCCAATGCTTATACGCGACTAACTGTCGGTGACGGCCTGGTATCTCAAATTCCTGCACTCATCGTATCGACCGCTGCTGGTATGGTCGTGACCAAAGCAGGGGTCGCAGGCACCGCAGAAGTTGCTATCTTCAAGCAGTTGGGTGGACAACCAAAAGCCTTATGGTTGGTGGCGTTCCTTCTCCTCGCATTGTCGATCATTCCCGGCATTCCAGCACTCCCATTCCTCACGTTGGCGGCACTCTGTGGTGGCGGAGCCTACTTCGTACATTATCGCGATAACGCGGTTGCTGAAGAAGCCGTCCGGCAAATTGAAGAAGAGAAAGTTGATCCGAAAAGCGTTGCCGAAGAGCCTATTTCAACGGCGTTGAAAATCGATCATATCCGCCTTGAGCTAGGCTACGGTCTGTTGACATTGATCAATGCGCCTAAGGATGGTCAAAAATTAACTGATCAGATCAAGGCGTTGCGTCGCCAGTTGGCGACCGAAGTTGGTTTTGTGATGCCATCTGTTCGTATCCAGGACAACATGCAACTGCCTGCAAACACATACGTCATTCGGGTTAAGGAAATCGAAGCCGGTCGCGGCGACCTTAGACCGAACATGCTGTTGGTAATGGACCCACGCGGCGAAGAAATTTCGATCCCCGGCGAAAAAACTACTGAACCAACATTCGGTCTGCCCGCCATGTGGATTGAAGAAACCAACCGTGAAGAAGCCCTGTTCCGTGGCTACACCGTGGTCGATCCAGCTACCGTCGTAACCACGAACATCACAGAATTAATCAAAGACAATATGTCGGAACTGCTGTCTTACGCCGAAACACAAAAGCTGCTCGACGAAATTGACAAGGATCATCAGAGGCTTGTCGCCGACACGATCCCGGCAATGATTTCGCTCGGTGGCATTCAGCGTATCTTGCAGAATTTGCTGGCTGAGCGAATTTCTATCCGCGACCTGCCAACAATCCTCGAAGGCGTCTACGAAGCCTGCGGCAACACGCGTAACGTGATGATGATTACCGAGCATGTGCGTGCCCGTCTAGCACGGCAGATCAGCAATATGAACACCAATGAACAAGGTTTCATTCCGCTGGTTACGCTGTCACCCGGCTGGGAGCAATCGTTTGCTGAAAGCCTGGTCGGACAAGGTGATGACCGTCAACTCTCAATGGCGCCGACACGCTTGCAGGAATTCATTACACAGCTTCGAAGTACCTTTGAGCGTCAGGCCATGATGGGCGAGCAACCAGTTCTATTAACCAGCCCCACAATCCGGCCGTTTGTACGCTCCATTGTCGATCGGTTCCGCCCGATGACCGTGGTCATGTCGCAGAACGAGATTTATCCTAAAGCAAAGATCAAAACCGTCGGACAGATATAGGTTAAACAATAGATGCGTCTTAGAACTTTCACCGCTGCAACAATGCCCAAGGCCATGGAACTCGTGCGTCTTGATATGGGTGACGACGCGATCATTGTATCGAGCGAACATGGGCACGAGGACGACGCCTACATCGTCACGGCAGCCATTGAAGATACGTCCGAGGATGAGGCTGATTTCCCAACTCCTGAAGAAGACATTGTGTCGATTAATCCGCAGACCCGACTTTCGTTCTTGCGACAGGTTTTGATGGCACACGGATTACCACAGCACGTTCTTGAGCCTTTGATACGAAGTGCCGATATCCTCGATAACATTGATGCAACAATGGCTTTAGCCGCAGCGATTGATGATCGTGTGGATTTTTCACCGATAGACTTTGACCAGCAACCCACACCGATCATGCTTGTGGGAGCACCGGGTGCCGGGAAAACCATCACCGCCGCCAAACTGGCAGCGCGCGCAAAACTCAACGGACATTCCGTATTCATTGCAACAACCGATGCCAAACGCGCAGGCGGAATTGAACAACTCCAAGCGTTCACACGCATTTTAGGTTTGGATCTCGTCGCCGTTACCAGTGCACAAGAACTCAAATTACATATTGCCCAAATCCAGCAAGCCGACGTGGCGATCATTGATACGTCAGGTGTGAACCCGTTTGACGAAGACGATATGCAAATGGTCCACGAGTTCGCATCCGCAGTGAATGCCGAAATTTTGTTGGTTCTGGCCGCTGGGGCAGACGCCATGGAGTCTGCTGATACCGCACGCGCTTTTTCATATCTCGGTGCCAAACGCATGGTG
>WASW01000570.1_pt1 | contig 20922 bp, 24 predicted proteins | sample 5698521 | NCBI WGS metagenome assembly WASW01 (sample SAMN11175560, study PRJNA528189) | sponge metagenome | isolation source: marine sponge | host: Leucetta | place: Antarctica: Western Antarctic Peninsula, King George Island | collected 2013-01
GAGTTTATAATTTGTAATTCATCTTGCTCGTTGAATTTTTTATAGATAGAATCATTCTGTTTTGGAGTTGTCATGAGTTATCCTCCTTTGAAATGTAATTTTCAGAAATATTGGATATTTTATTCTCAGTTGTTTCGATGTTGTCTGAATTATCACGAATTATTTTAAAACAATATGCAGATTGGTAAAATGAAATACAATCAGGACACAACATAACAAGTGGTAATAATCCTGCCTTGTCATGTTCTACTTGAGTTAATTTTTTCTTAGAAGAATTATGTATACATGCAGTTGTCTCTTGAACTTCGCTCATTTTTTAGGAGCCCTCAATTTTTCAAGTTTTTCTCGAATGGCCAGATCAATGAATTGTGAATTATTTGTGATTGTAGTGTCCAAACCATCTTTCAAAGAATCAGATATTTGTTCAAACAAGGATTTTCTAACTTTTGTTGTTATCCAATCCATGTGTAATTAATTACTACAATAGTTATTTAAATTTACCCATTAATGGGTAAAATAAACAAATTTGTGAATAAATGTAAGCATAGATAAAAAAATAGGGAAATGTGTAAATATTTACACATGACAGAAAAAACAAAAGAAAATTGGGTTACAACAAAGATAAGAAGAGGATTAAATCGCGAAATCGAAAAATTATTACAAACAGATGATGCTAAAAAACTAGGTTTAACAAATACTGCTCAATTTGTAGATTCAGCAATTCGTGAATTATTAGAAAAATTAGAACAGAGAAGATTTTTTCATCAAAATACATATGAAGATAAAGTCAGAATTTTAGATAACAAGATAGGAAAAATGGGAGATATTGTAACCATATTTCTAAAAGATGAATTAAAAAAAGGATTTTGTGATTATTGTGAAAAGGAGAATTGTGTACATGTAAAGTATATGTGGGAACTAGAAGATGTTGTTAAAATTTTGAAAAAGAGAGGTTTTCAATCGCCATATACTGAATCTGTAAAATAGGGTTAAATTTTGGATGTTGTTTTTATCATGAGAAAATACTTTTAGCATACTTGGTTTAGAAATGTTTCTTCCAAGTAGGAACATCTCTTGCTCTTCCTTCTTCCATAATTCTTAATCTTTCAAGAACATCTTCAAATTTACGATCATTCTCATTTTGTATTTTGAATTTTTCATTTCGTTCCAAGTCTAATTGTCTCTTAAGTTTTTGTATTTCTTCTGTTGGTATTGGGTTTGGATCTGAATAAATTGTGATTATTGGTTCTATTCTTTCAAAATATAATTCTAAATCTTGTCTCGATTTACTTTCATATGGTTGATTACTATCATCTTTCTTTCCCATAAAAAGACGTTTGATATCAGTTGTAATTCCAACATAATCACAAGCATCTGAAAATACTTTTCTCCATCTTTTTGGTCTTAGTGGAGATTGTTTACCTGATGTTAAAATTTTCATAGGTGTACCTTCATCTCTTAAAATCTGTTCTAGTTTTGATGCTGCATTTCTACAACTATCAGACATAGTATGTGTCGTTATTGATTCCAATTTCATTTCATCATATTCTTTGTTAAATGGTCTTCCATGATCTTTAGCAAATTTAGTTTTAAATTGAGTTGGGGTTTGAACAAAGATAGGATCTTCATCAGAAGCATGTGTTCTGTATTGTTCTTCATACATTCTAACTAATTTACTGGTTTCTTTGGAAAGAAAATAACAAACATATCGCCTAGTCTTTCTTCTCAGCACTCTAATGAAAATTCTATCTTGTCCAGGTTCTTGATTACGAATATGTCCTAAATTCCATTTCAAAATATCCCCATCATCAGCTCCTGTATCTTTGATACACATTACCACGACTTTATCTCGAAATGAAAGGAGGTCTAGAAATTTAATTAGAAATACACGTCTGATTTTTTTTATTTTTTCTTTACTTCCATCATATTGTTGAATTTCAACTATGTCAAATAATGGTAATATGTCATCAGTTGTTTGAACCTCAGATGGATCTTTCACAGGCGTTCTGATCTTCTGAGTATTGATATCATTATGAGAGTAAAACCCACGAATTATTTCATATGAGGCATGTATAGCATGATTTCTCTTTTTATTTTTCTTATCCTCTAACCAATTAGAGAAATCAGATAATGATTCCTTTACAACATATTTACCAGATAAAGCCTCTTCAATTATTTGATCGGGTGTTTTCTGTTTAAATTTAATGAATAATGGCATATACAGATTGATTGCATCATCTGTTGCAGATGATAATCTACCTGAATTAGAATCAAATTTTAGACTCTTTTTCCATATTTTTACAGTTGTATAATCTTGCCAGGTAGTAAGAATTTGTATTAAATTCATTTTAGATACTAGGAATATGATCTCAAATTATAATAAGGTGACCATTTACTTAACCTAGTTAAACATAAGTTAGAGTTCGAAAGAAATTGGCAATTATTTAGAAAATATGAGAAATCTTTGAAAATTCAAGCCTAAAATCATCTAAACATTCATAAATTGAAATTCGAGAAAAACTGTACATTTGTTTTCTATATCTACTCTAGTTGATGTTGTCAGGATTCCTCCTAGCTTGTTTGGAACTGCACTCAAAAAGGCAGGAACAAACATCCTCAAAGAAAAATACGAGAGTATGATTAATGCAGAATTAGGATATATCATTATGATTTTAGATGCCAAAGTCGATGAGATGGGGAAAATGATTGCCGGAGACGGTGGAACATTTCACAAAGTCGAATTTGAAGCTTTAACATTTTATCCAAAATTACAAGAAATTGTACAAGGTGAAATTGTAGACGTTACAGACTTTGGAGCATTTGTAAGAATTGGTCCAACTGATGCATTACTTCACTTGTCACAAGTTATGGATGATTATCTAAAGAGTGATGTTAAATCCGGAATGATTTTAGCTAATCAAAGTGGTAGAACACTAAAAGTTGGTTCAACACTACGTGCAAGAATCACTGCAGTATCATTAGGTAAAGCTGCTGCAATGGGTAAAATTGGTATTACATGTAGACAACCATTCCTCGGTGCAGATGAATGGATTGCAGAAGAAATTAAAAAATCTAGTGGCGGTAAAGAAGAGCCAGCAAAAGAAGAAAAAGTAGAGGCAAGTTAGAATGGCACGAGAAATGGCATGCCGTAAATGTAAACATGTTACAACACTCAAAGTATGTCCAAATTGTAAATCATCAGATTTAACACCCGATTGGACCGGTGTTGTACTAGTAGTTGATCCAACAAATTCAGAAATATCAAAAACTTTGGGCATCACTACTAAAGGCAAATACGCAATTAAAGTAACATAAAATCTTTAAAATCACATTAACATTTTATCAGTACATTGACATTTAATTCAAAAAAACAATTATCGCAATTTCTTGCCGAAGATATAGGTAAAGGGGACATTACTAGTGCATTATTAGATAAGAAAAGAATTACAGTTACAATAATCTCAAGGGAAAATGCTATTGTTGCAGGTGTGCAATACGCAAAAGAGATTTTTAAAATCAAAGGATGTAGTGTTAAGGTTTTAAAAAAAGATGGCTCTAAAATAAAACCAAATCAAACTATCATTAGCATTACAGGGGATGCAGGAAAGATTTTGACATGTGAGAGAACTGCACTTAATTTACTTACTAGAATGAGTGGAATTGCAACTCAAACAGATCATCTTGTTAAAAAAATTCCCAGTAAAACAAAGCTGTACGCTACAAGAAAAACTGCCCCTGGTTTAAGATACTTTGACAAGGAAGCAGTAGAGATTGGTGGAGGCAAAAAACACAGACTAACACTAGATGAGATGGTCATGATTAAAGACAATCACATTGCAGTTGGCAATTCATTAGCATCATTGATCAAAAAGGCAAAGAAAAAATACAAAAAATTTGAAGTAGAGGTTGAAAATACACAAGATGCCATTTTGGCTGTAAAAGAGGGGGCAACAATAATCATGCTAGATAATTTTACACCCACACAAATCAAAAAAACTATTCAAACTTTGAAAAACATGAAATTAAGAAGCAAAGTAATGCTTGAGGCATCAGGTGGAATCACCTCGAAAAATATTTCAAAGTATGGTCAAACTGGAGTAGATATTATTTCAGTAGGAAGTATTACAAATTCTGTCAAAGGGATTGACATGAGTTTAGAGATTTAATTCTTTAAGTAAATTAATCACAGATTTATTTTTAGGATCTATTTCCTTTATTGTTTCACAACATTGTATGACTCTTTTATTTTCCCCTAATTTTTGGTGAGAATATGCCTTTAAGAGTAAAACATCAACATCATAAGATCCAATTTCAAGTGCTTTTTCAAAATACGAAATTGCAGTTTTATGTTTATTTTGTAAATAGTAAATTCCACCTACAGTAAACAAAACATCATGATTGTGAGGGTCTTTTTTTAGATATTCTGTACCTATTTTTAAAGCCCCAACATATTTTTTTTCTTTAACAAGTTTTTTTATTTCTTTTAATTTCTGAGCATTTTTTTTCTTTTGTGGATCTTTTGGCGCTCTTGAAAATAACCCAGTCATAACAAAGGAAGTTTAGCTAATTGCAAGCATTCTATCTATGGCCAAACGTGCCTTGTCAGCAATCTTTTTTGGAACAGTTACAATATTTTTTTCATTTACCAATGCATCATACACTTTTTCAAGTGTAATCATTTTCATATATTGACATTCAGCTTTCTCAGAGGCCGGAATGAATGTTTTATCAGGATTATCTTTTTTCATTTTATATAAAATCCCAGTTTCAGTTGCAACAACAAAATTCTTTGCAGTTGACTCTTTAACATGATTAAGCATTCCCTCAGTAGAAAGAATTGAGACTTTATTATTATCAAAACTTCCATTTGCAACATCATACATGAATGGAGTAGTACAGCTACATTCAGGATGAATAACAAATTCAGTATCATCCATAGAATTTAATTTTTCAGTTACATCTTCAGGAGTGATTCCTGCATGAACATGACATTCACCTGCCCAGATGTACATATTTTTTCTTCCAGTCATTTTTGCAACATAAGATCCTAGGAACATATCAGGCAAAAATAAAATATCCTTATCATCAGGAATTGATTTTACAACATTTACAGCATTAGATGAGGTACAGCAGTAATCAAGTTCTGCTTTAATTTCAGCAGTAGTGTTTACATATCCAACTGCAATTGCATCAGGATGTTGTTTTTTCCAATTTCTTAATTCATCAACAGTAATTGAATCAGATAATGAGCATCCAGCTTCTAAATCAGGAATTAAGACCGTTTTTTCAGGACAAATTATGGCAGCAGTTTCTGCCATAAAGTTTACACCACAAAACAAAATAGTTTTTTGTGAAACAGTTGCAGCTTTTCTAGACAAGCCCAATGAATCACCCGTAAAATCAGATATATCCTGAACATCTGGAATTTGATAATTATGTGCTAAAATTACTACATCTTTTTCTTTCTTTAGTCTCAGAATCTCTTCTTTCAGTGCTGAGGATTGTTGAACAAGCATATACAAAGAAAATTGAGTCAGTGCGGATTTAAAGAATATGAAATAGTCCAAAATTCTCTGAAAACCTAGCAACTGTGGCAATTATTGCCATATTACGTACCAATCTGAATACTATCTGAGCAATATTTTCTCAAAGTTTCAATTGCAGATAAAATTGCCAACCTACTGGTTTTTGGATTATTTTCATCAGGAATATTTTCAATTGTAAAGGTCATCTTTCCAAATTTTCCTGCAACTTCGATATGATGAGTATTTTTGTCAGTATTAGGGTCTGCGACAATCTTGACATTTGTTTTCTCACTGCCAATACCAGATAAAGATAGTAAAGCTGCAACATTGATGTTTGCAGGAAATAATGTAACTGCTTGTTTTGCAGTACCTTCAAAGAGTATAGTAGATGAATTAATTGCATCAAGATCAATTTTTGAAGTTTCAAAAAACTTTGCTCCTTTAAGAGAGCGTGGATGTTTAGTAGTGGTGATAGATACTGATTCTAATTCATGTTTAATAGATTTGATTCCATCCAATCCTGCAATTGCACCTGAAGGAAGATAGATAGTTTTTTTAAAATGTTCACACGCATCAGATAAAATATCATATATTGATTCATCAAGTAATGCACCTACACTCATAATCATCAAGTCACGTTTATTTTGTAATACACTCAAGCCAACATCTTTTACAGCATCTTGAGATGCAGCTTCAACAATAATATCAATAGGATTTGAAGATAACAAATGTGAATTCTCAACAATTTCAGGTTTGTTTGTTAGTTTTTCAACAAGAGATGCTGATGCATCTTTTGAATTATCATAAATGTGAGTAAGAGTGGCGGGAATTTTTCCGGAATCAATCGCCAATGCGATTTGTGTTCCAATTGCCCCACATCCAAGTAAACCTATTCGCTTCAAACAATAATTCTAAAAATTACCATGTAATTAATTCTAATCTAGAAATCGCACACACATAGTCACAAATTTAGAAAAAAGGATGATTCATCATTAAGTTATTTATGCTATGAAATCAGAAATTTCCTGTTGAGGGTTTTCCAAATTATGGTCATTTGTAGTATTTTACTCATATTCATACAACCAGTATCAGGAGAAATTGAATCCCCAAGAAAACAGATCAAGCAAGGAGTATCACCTGAAAAAATAACCTGTAATGATGGACAAGTACTGATGCTAAAAGCCTCAGGAAAGCCAGCTTGTGTAAAATCAACTTCAGTTGAAAGATTAGAAGATAGAGAATGGAGACAGATTGTTCAAAAATTTGTAACAGCTGAGAAGGAAATTGAGACAATTCCTGCAACAGATAGTTCAATAGTTAATTTTTACATTACAGATCAGGATTTGAATTTAGCACAAAATGCAGTTGAAGTAGTTTCTGCTGAAGGGTTGTTTGAATTTACAATTAATGGTGTTGCAATTAGTGGGCCTGAAAAAATAATTGAGACAGGACCAGATACAGGTAAATTTTACATGAAATTGGAATTACCAGATTCAATTAATGGCGTCCCATTAAGCCAAGACGATGTTGTGTTGATAAGATATCTTGATGCATCAGATATGGCAGGAGAGACAAGGGTTTTAACAAAATCATTTGCATTAACTAAAACATTTGCCAAAGTAGAAACATCAGGTGGTGGCGGTTCAAGGATTGGTCACGAGTTTACAGTTAGAATTTACGAGCCTGATGCAAACAAGGATTCCAAAGATGAAGATAAAATTCCTCTCAGTTCATTTGAGTATAGAGGAGACGGAGGTATTAGAACAACACTTGCAAATCCAAGATTTAATGCAAACTCTGGTTCATTAATTGAGACAGGACCTAACACAAGCACATTTGAGGTTAAAATTAAAATTCCAAGAGAACTAGATGGTAAAGTTGTGCACATTGGAGACAAGTGGGAAATCAGATACATAGATAGATCAACTCCATCAGGAACAAATGAGAAAGTTATTTTCAATGGCAGAATAGGATAAAGGATTTGATGGATCAGGTTTGTCAAGGTTTAGTATAACCTAAAGATTTTATTCAAACATACAAAGTATTGTTGTGCTCAATACAGTCTACAAAGATGCTATACTCAACAGAGACAAGATGCTCTCAATATTGAGGGGGCCAAAATTTGAACAAATTTTACAAAAAGCACGAGATAATTGGATAGATTTTACACCTACAAAAGAAGAAGTCGTTACTGCAGGAATTGATTCTAGTTTCAATAATACAAAATTTCAAGGCATTGAATTATGGGCAACTACAGCTGTTTCAATAAAATCAGATGGAGAAATCCTTGTAGACTTGCACAAGTCAGGATTAGGTTCTGCTGATGACATTTCAAGTATTGCAAGCAAAATGGAAATTGAGGCATGTGAGAAAACAGTAGAGCAAGTAGACCTTGTATTGATGGATGGTTCTTTACATTCTCAATTGATGACTAGACAAGCAAGTTTAGGTTCATCAATTGTCAGAATAATGAAAAAGAAAGAAAACGTAATTTTTATTGCAAAAACATCAAACACAAAAAAACAATTTGAAAATTTAGGTTCTCTTGCAGGAGATATTTTCTATTACAATCATGTGACAAATAAACCTGGATTTAGTAAAATTTTTGTAGAAAAAAAATATGGTGCAGATAAAATAATTTCCTCAACATTTGTAAGACTAAGTGACTCTACTCCAATAATTAAATTGGAATTTTTGGGGAATCAACATGATGAAAGTGAAGTTAAATCAATTATGAATAAATTGTATAAAACCAGTGTAGGAGGATATCCATATGCCCTAAAGCTTGCACATAATAACTGTAAAATATCTGATAAAGAACTTGCAAAGATGGTAAGCTTGTTGGGATTAAGTAATGAAATAGGTTCACGTGAGGTATTAGGTTGAGTTTAGGTTTTGTAATTGGTGAATCAAAGCCAACAATTGTCACAGCAATTACTTCAAGAGCTTTGGCAGTAGGGGAATATATCAAAATTAGTTCAGATGAAGGAGAAATTATAGGATTAGTAGAAAGATCTTCAGTATCCAGTGCAGCATTTACAGATGTAAGAAATTTTGATGAAGCTTCAGAAAGTACTGAAATAGCAGAGTTAAACAAAAGAGACAAAACATTCACTGCATATATTGGGATTTTAGGATTTTTAGAAAATCTTAGAAAAGGACAATCAATCATACCTGCAATTCCCCCAATTCCAGGTACAGAAATCACTTTACCAAGTAAACAAGACCTAGAAGGAATCTTTAGTCCTAAAAAAGAAGGATGGGTGAGTATTGGGAATCTTTTACGAAATAAATCAATTGACGCCAAAGTAAATTTGGATAAAATTGTTTCAAGACATTTGGGAATTCTTGCAATGACTGGGATGGGTAAAAGTAATCTAGTATCATTAATTACAAAACAAATTTCAAAATTAAATGGAACTGTAATAATTTTTGATTACCATAATGACTATACAGGTCTAAACATACCACGCATTAATGTAATTGATGCAAAAATAAATCCCAGATTATTAGATGCAGATCAACTCTCAGATGTATTAGAGATTAGAGATAGTGCTACTGTTCAACAACGAGTATTAAGAATGGCATTTACGGAAAATGTTAAAAAATCAAAAGAGTTTTGGAGTAAATTAGAAAGTGAAGTAGATTTTATAGTAAATTCAGAAGATAAAAAAATTAAAGAAATTAGATCATCAGCATATAGAGTTCAAGATATCATTGGGGAATCTCAAAAAAGATTTGAAGATATCTTAGATCCAGATATGGGAGATCCAATTAGTTTTATCAAAGAAGGTCGTGCAAATATTCTCAACATTTCAGAATTATCAGAAAAACAAGCAAACGTAGCTCTAGCATTTTATTTACAACAGTTACTCAAAGATAGAAAAGATGCCAGCATTGCACAACATGGAAGAACAAAGAGAGAGAAAAATTTTAGATTTAATTCACCAATTTTTGTAATCATTGAAGAAGCACATGTTTTCATTCCAAAAGATCATGATACAAGTGCAAAGTATTGGGCTGCCAAAATTGCCAGAGAAGGTAGAAAGTTTGGGTTAGGTCTAGGAATAGTATCTCAACGACCACGTAGTGTTGATCTTAATGTTCTAAGCCAGATGGGCTCATTTGCAATAATGAAGATTATTCAAGAAGATGACCAGCGACAAATAGCCTCAGCAACAGAGTCAACTAGTCGTGAATTAATCGCTCAATTAACATCACTAAACGTCGGGGATGCAGTTCTTGTTGGACAATGGACAAATCTTCCATCACTAGTTCACGTTGAAGAAGTAAAAGAGAAGATTATGGGTGCAGATCAAAGCGCAATTAATGCATGGGCAAAAGCAAATAAAATGAATGAAGTTGCAATAGAATCAACTCAAGGGTTGGTACAGAAAGATTTGTTATTAGACTAATGTTATTTTCGCACATTTCAGATACGCATTTGGGACTAGTACAGTATGGTTCAGAGGAACGTGCACAAGATGTGTATGATGTATTTAATCAGGCAATAGATATTTCAATTAAAGATCATGTAGATTTTGTAATTTTTGCAGGAGATATTTTTCATGTGCCAAATCCAAATGGAACTGCAATTATTCAAATGGCAAATGGATTAAAAAGATTAAAAGAAAATAGTATTGATTCATTTTTTATTTTAGGAGAGCATGATATCAGTAGAATTAGAACAACCCCAATTCCATATGTATATCATAATTTAGATTTTTCAAGATATATCGGTCAAGGAAAACCCATAGAATACAAAGGAGTGTTATTAGCTGGGTTTGATAAAATAAGAAAAACAGAAATTTCACAATATGAAGAAAAATTTGCAGCCATAGATAACAGCGTCAAAGATCATTCAGGTCACAAAATTTTAATTTTACATCAAGGTATTACAGAATTTAACAAATTTGCAGGAGAGTTACAATCAACAGATTTGCCAAAAAATTTCACATACTATGCAATGGGGCATCTTCACGATAAAGACATAAGACAATTTAGTCATCTAAATGGACCCGTAGCTTATCCAGGATCTATAGAATTAACAACTAGTGAAGGAATTAAAGAAACAAAAAAAGGATTCTTTGAAGTAGACATTTCTGGAAAAGATGCAAATCCAAATTGGATTGAGTTAGATGCAAGACCTCAAATTTCATTCAAAACAGAATATCAAGATTTATCAAAAACTATAGATGAAATTTCAAAAAAAATTATTTCAGAAGGTAAAAAACCAATTGTCGAGGTAAAAATCCAAGGAGAAAATATAGAAACAGACCATATTCAGGCACAAATTGCAAGATTGAATTCATTGGTGTTACGATGTTTTTGGAGAATAAGCACAAAACAGGTTTCAGATTCTTCTGTGTTTTTAGACAGACCAAATGTTATTGATGATGAAATGTACAGATTAGCCATTGATGCGCTAGGCTCAGAAGAAACAGCTAAATTTGCAATCAAAGAACTATTACCAATTTTAGCATCAGGAGAAATTAAGGAAGCATCTCAAATAGTTTTTGAGGATTTTGAAAAATTTAAAAGAGAGAGAAAATTATGATCACATCTATTGAATTAGGAGATTTTCTATCTCATTCAAATACAGAATTAGAATTTGAAAATGGAGTAACTGTTTTTGTAGGAGATAACGGTGCAGGGAAATCAAGCATAATAGATGGGATAACATTTGCATTATTTGGTCAGCATACAAGAAAATCAAATAAAGGATTGATTAGACGCGGTGCAAATCAAGGATTTGCAAAAATTGGTTTTTCAATTAATGGAAAACAGTTTGAAGCAGTAAGAAAAATAGATAGTAAAGGAACTCTTACAGCAACATTTGCAGAAATTGTAGATAATGAACGTGTTGAAATAGCAGCTGGTGAAAGAAAACAATTTGGAGAATCAATGACACGAGAAGTTGAAAAAGTTATTGGGTTAGATTTTGAAAAATTGAAAATTGCATCAATTGTTCAACAAGGAGAACTAAATACAATCATTAATGCAAAACCAAAAGAATTCAAAGAATTATTAAATGCAATTATAGGAATTGACAAACTTGATGTAGCATCTGAATCAATGAAAGCAGTAAACAAAGAGTTTCGAGAAAAAATTCGAGATGTAATTGGATATGATGATACACATATAGAAATTTTATCCCGAGATCTAGAAAGATATCAAAAAGAGACAATTGAATCAAAACCAGAAAAAAATATTTTAGAATCAAAACAAGAAAAATTGAAAAATGATGTAAATGATCTTAGGAAAAAAGTAGAGATAGATACACCAAAAATTGATAAAATTAACCAATTAGAATTAAGAAAAAAAGAGCTGTTAGCATATGCAAAAGAAGCAATTCATGAAATTCAACATCAAATCAATGAAAATGAGCGTAAAATTCACGATTGTGAAGGATGTTTTGAGCATGTTTCTCTAAAATTAGATTTGGAATCAAAGAGTCTAAAAATTGAAGAAGCAATTGAGGATTCGATTAAGAAAATTCAAGAAATGACCAACCAAACAACATCATTAAAAGAAAAACTATTGCTCGCATCAAAACTCCAGTTAAAAGACAACAAATGTCCTGTATGTGATTCAAATGTAGAAAAACTAAATCCACTATTCCAAGAAGAACATCTTCGCCAAGAAATTTCAGAGATACAAAGTCAAATCATTTCAAAAGAAAAAGAAAAAACCATGTATAATCAAAAAAAGAAAGAATTTACAGTAAAATTACAAAACGCTAGAGATGCAGAAGCTACTCTTCGAGCTTATTCAATTAGCAGTAAAGAAGAACTAATAAAAATTCAAGAAGATATAGAAATAAAGAAACAAAAAATCCCCCTAACTACAAATGAAAGTTTAGTTGAAATATCAACAATAGATACTCATGCAAAAATGATTTTTGAAAACATTTTAAAATTAGAAGATGAAACACGAGGGTTTGATGAACATGAATTTAACAATCTAAAGATAATGATAAATGATAAACAAATGAGTTTGTCACAAATTGATCAACAAATTGGTGCAATTTCAGAGAAAATATCCAAAGCTGAAGAACAAATCAATGTGATTGAAAAAGCAATTGTTGAATTAGGAATTGTAAAAGAGTATGTTACAAATCTAAATGAAATTCAAACAAATGTTTTCAGTAGAGACGGACCAGTTGCCACAAGTCTAAGATCTTGGGCACTAAATACAATTTCTGCAAAAGCATCAGAATATCTTTCATTACTTAATACAAAAATTCAAAGGATTTCGTTGTCAGAAAAAACAAGAGATATTTCAATTGCGTGTTATTCAAAAACTGAAGTTTTAGAATTAGAATCACTTAGTGGTGGAGAAAAGGTCAGTGTAGCATTAGCATTACGATTAGGCATGGCAAGTCTTCTTGGAGCATCAAATCTTAATTTGATGATCCTAGATGAACCCACAACTCACCTTGATGCAGAAAGAAAAAAATCCCTAGTTGAAGTATTATCACAGTTATCAGATAGCTCTAATTCGGAATCAAGAATGCAATTTTTAATTATCACTCATGATGCAGAAATTTTTGAAGACTCAACGGTTGAACAGATTTTTAAATTTGAATCATCAGAACAAGGAAGTAAAGTTACAGTACTCTGACTTTTAATTAATTAAAAAATCAGTTAGTTTTTTACTAATATTTTAGTTTCAAAAGTATTGAATAATTTTATTGCAATATGTAGAAAATGTAAATTTAAAATAGATATTCCAGATCAAGGCCCTTGCACAGATTTAGAATATATGGATTACATTAACGCATATAGAAAACAATGCAAATGTGGTCAAAATGATTGGGAGTTAACATCCCCATAAAATAAAATAAAGATTTCTAATTTACTAAAACTTTACCGGTCATCCAAGGATGAACCATACAGAAGTAATCATAAGTTCCGGCTTCATCAAATGTGAATTCATAAACAGATCCTGACAGAATCAAGTTAGAATCCAAGACATCTGGAATTTCAGCATCAGCAGTACTAGTTACAGTATGTACAGCTGAATCATCATTAATCCAAGAAACAGCTGTTCCCATTTCAACATTAATTTCAAAAGGCAAATAGCATTCATCTGTATTTTCACATCCTGGAACTGCAGATCCTGGAGGTATTGAAACAATAGCAGTCATAGGTAATAATTCTGTTTCTGGTGTTGGTTCTGTAACAACACATTCACCTTGATAATCTAATTCTACATCATCTGCATCTAACATACACGTATTTCCATAAGTTTTACCGTCAACGCCACACATAGGATCCCATTGCATAGTACAAGCAATTAGATTTTCTTCAGGTACAATCACTTGAGGTTCAATAATATCTTGAGGTTCAATAATATCTTCAGGTACAATCACTTGAGGTTCAATAATATCTTCAGGTACAATCACTTGAGGTTCAATAATATCTTCAGGTACAATCACTCGTGGTTCAATAATATCAGTAGGATCCATAGCTATGAAGACTATAGAAATTGCCGCAAGAACCCCTACAATACCAATTAGTCCATAAGAAAAATTCATCTCATCCACCTGTTAACTTTGCAAACTTTTCGTTCTTACTTAACTTTTCCATAAATTCAATATTAGATAATGCAACAATTGCAGATTCAACGACTGGTTTTTCTGGATCATTTAATGCCTTTTGAAGAGCCTCTTTTGCGGCTGTAGAGCCAACAACGCCCAAAGCTATAGCAGCTTCGTGACGTACGAACATACTAGGATCATTTAGTGTTGCATCAGTTAATGGGGGAATTGCACTAGAATAACTCATTTGACCTAATGCAAATGCTGCCTCATGCCGTACCAATTCATTTTTATCATTTTTTAAAACTTTAGCAATATGAGCAACTTTATCTTCTCCACCAAAATCAACTAAAATACACGCAACCCTTGTTCTAACAACATAATCTGGATGTTCTAAAAGAGAAACAAAATATTCAGTATCTTTTTGTTCATATTTTGATTCCATTTCTACAAAAAGTGCTAATCTTTCTTCAGTAATTACCTGCATTTTGTTTTGAAATTTTTTGTGTCATATATTAGGTTACTTGAGAATAAATCCAAAAAAAAGTTGAGGTATCTATTTAATGGAAAAAATTAGATAATTGATTATGAGTGCAAAAATAGGTGAAAAAGCACCAAATTTTGGAGTATCAGAATGGGTACAAGGAGCTCCAACAAATTTTGATCAAGAAAAAGATCACATAGTATTGTTAGAAGTCTTTCAAGTAAATTGTCCAGGATGTTTCATGAATGCAATTCCTGAAGCAATAAAAATTTACAATAAATACAAAGATGAAGGCGTTCGAGTTTTAGGTCTAGCTACAGCTTTTGAGGATTTTGATAAAAATACATTAGATAATTTGAAAATGCTTGCTGAAACAGGAGAAGTAATTGGAGAGACTAAAGATGCACTTTCATCACAGGGTCTATTACAAGAAGGGAACAAACTTTCATTTAAAATTCCATTTCCATTAGCAATGGACAATCTCACAAAAACATCAGGTGAAATTAGCCAGGAAAAAATTATGGAGTTTATTTATCCACAAATTCCAGATTTTGACTCACAGCCAGATGAATACAAAAATCAAATAATTGAGAGAGTCAAAGGGTATATGAAATCTAAAGAGTATTCAGCTGAAACATTTGATAAATTTGCCCTACAAGGCACACCTTCAATGATAATAATAGATAGAAAAGGAATTCTTAGAGATGTTTCATTTGGACAATCAGGTCATGTAGATGCGATGATTCAAAAATTACTTAAAGAAGATTAAATTATCTAATTAAGAAAAGTACCATAGACAATACTACAACAATTACAAATCCACTTACAAGAGCAATTTTTGCATTATCCATTATTATTATAACAGATAAAAAATCATGCTATTTTTTGTTTTCTTTTTTTAATTATAGAAATAATTACACATGTAAAGCCACCAACAAGTAAAAGTAGAATTATCAAATAGAGGGATCCATAATCAACTGTGGAAGTCAGATTAGGTGAAGGTACATCTTGTGGAATTATTTTAGTTAAACCTGAAAGATAAGTTGTTCCAAAAATATCTAATGTGTTATCTCCAGAACCAGTAAAATTTAATGTTATGAAAGAAATTCTATCATTTGTTTTTATCTGAGGAAAATGTTCTTGAGTATTAAGATAAAAAGTTAAATTTCCACCTAAAAGATTACTAGGAATAAGTAGTTCGCCTAAATTATTCTCCAATCCACTTTTGATGTAAAGAGTTAGTTTTTTCTCATCTTCATCAAATTCAAAATTTGGTATGTCAAAATTAGAAACAGATTCTACCTCAAAAGAATAACCACCAGTTTGAACATCTAATCGATTAACTAATCCTGTTGCATCAGATAATGCACCATGTGCAGGAGTTAATATAAAAAATAATGCTACGACTACTAAAAATATTATTTTCAATTTATGCAGTTCTAGGAATTCTTTTCATTATTTCCTTATCCTGAGCAATTCGAGGATGATCTGGGTCTGCCAAGATAACTTCAAACCAATAATGTTTGCCATCTTTATAGACAAAATAAGAACCTAAGAATTTCATGTTTGGATATCTTTGAAGAACTCTTCTATTTGCAACAGTTTTCATATCATCATCAGCTTTGATTCTAGTAACACCGAGATGTTTTGGTCTTCTACCACCAGTAGGTCTTTGTTTTCTCATACCACCAGTACCAACTCTCATTCGTACAACAATGATACCTTGTTTTGCTTTGTAACCTAACCGTCTAGCCCTTTGTATTCTGCTTGGCTTGTCAATACGCATGACTGCAGTTTCTTTACGCCATTTAATTACACGCTCACGTATTTCAGAGGAATTCTCTTTCCATAGTCTGATCCACGTTTGGTCTTGTAAACTAGGCATATCGAGATTAGAAAAATCCCCATTAATAACTGTAAATCGAAAATTATACCTAAGCATCGCTAATCATTAAAAATTCTCCCGAGTGGGGTCACAAACCACGCACCCAAAGAGTTTGCTTCCGCAGAAAACTCGATAAATAATGTAGGCTCAAGTTATTAAAAAAGATTTCTCAGTATTGCTTTGAGATTTTTATTGAAGAGTGGGGGTTTTAAAAAAGATGAAAGTAAAAGCATCGATATTATCAATAATTTTCATAATTGGGATTTCAGCATTTTTACCACAAGTTCAAGCAGAGCCCACAGTTTCAATAATTATGGAAAAAACAGCATATCAATATTGTGAAAAATTATTCTATACGATTAAAGTTTCTGAAATTACAGGAGACTCTGCAATAATTCACATCAGAGATGAATCAGGTAAAGGTAGTAGTGCAATTCCAATAGCAATAAAAGAATTACAAAATCCAATTCCAGCATTATTTCCTTTTGATAAAGAACAATTTGCTTTAGGGAAATATTTTATTGATGTTGAATATTCTGGTTCAGAATACACAGCAGAATTTAATCTAGTTGATTCAGATAACATTTGCATTCCTGAATCAGTTAAACAATTTACAGTGGAATGGCTGTTAAATGATGAATCAGATAAGAATTTAGACGGATATTTGATGGACATGATTCAAAAATATGTAGATCCAAAATTAATTGAGATACCTTTTGAAATTAATGATAAAAATATTCTCGAAATAGGCATTCCAGATTGGGTAAAAAATGTAGCATATTGGTGGGTTCAAGGAGCTATTTCTGATAATGACTTTGCTCAAATGACAAATTATCTTATCGATGAAAAAATTATTTCTTCACACGTGGGAATAGGAAACGAAATATGAACAAACATTCAATCATTATAATAATAGCAATAATTGTAATTATAACTCCATTTGCATATTCAGGATTAAGTATCATAGGAGCACAACAATTGGAATACAGATGGGATAATCCAGGGGAATTTACTTTCTTTACAATGTTAAATCAAGGAGAAATAGAATTTTGTAATACAATTCCATTTTGGATAACTTTTCAAAAAATTGATATATCTACATTTTATCAATCAGGATATCTAGGTTCATCTACAGTGCAACCATTAACAATTGATCCGTATTCATCAACAGTAAAAGATGCAATTTTTACAAGTGAAGGAATGCCAGAAGCTCAACATGTTTTCATGACATTTGATTTTATGTTTAATGGTGGCAACATCAGACTTGATCCTAATCAATTCATTATTGTAGTTGATGTAGATACACCCATTCTAGGAATTATCCCATACTCTACAACAACTCAGATTTCAGGATTTGAATTTGATAAAATTATGAATGCAGAAAATTTGTCTTGTGATTAACTACTTTTACTGGCTTTAGCAATTATTCCGAAAGATACTGCAATGATTCCAGCAGCTACAAATGCTATAACAAATCCCATTAGTGACTCTTTAGTCATTCCTTTACTTGTAGATCCTGATGAGTAAGTTGGATCAACTACACATGCCCCATCCATTAGAATAGTTCCAGAACCACATCTTTCATCTAATAAACAAGCACCATTTTTCAGAATAGTTCCAGGGCCACACTGTGTTGGTGCTGTTTTATCTGCTGCTTTGTCTGCTGCTGCTTTGTCTGCTGCTGCTTTGTCTGCTGCTGCTTTGTCTGCTGCTGCTTTGTCTGCTGCTGCTTTGTCTGCATCATCATCTAGAATAACATCAACTGATGCGGAATTACCAAATACAGAGCCAATAATTTCAATTTCTTCAGTACCGGCAGGTAATTCAATACTCAAAGTTCTACTTTGAGAAGTAGTAATTTCTGAGAAAGTAGGTTCATCGCCATCTGCTAAAAGAATAAAGTCATCATCCAGTCCTTGAAAGGTAGAATCTAACAAAGAACGATCTAGTATAATGTCTAATGTACCAATTGATTCAGTTACATCAACTGTTAATATCAAAGAGATAAAGTCCGTATCAGATTCAATTGCAGTAACAGTCATTCCAGTTACAGTATATTCAACGTTAAAGGAAGTACCTTCAACATCCACAGGAATAGTTTCAGCATATACTAGAGCAGTAGAAAGTATTGTAAAGAAAATCAAACCTAGTGAAATTTTCAATAGTGAATTAACATTAGGTAAATGATTCAGTTTTATGGATTGTATTTTTTCCACATCTGAATAATCTAACATGTTAGAATTGCTCCAAAAGGGTGTTAAAAACAAAGAGACGACAATTAATCACGTTAAAGTCAATATTTTTACTTATTTTTAAAGTTCAGGCAGAAATTATACTAAATTACGCCACGAAGTATTTGGATAATTTTTTCAGCAATCACATTTGCAGCCAATGATTGAGCCTCGCTTGTTTGAGCACCAATGTGAGGTGTTAAAATGACATTGTCTAATTCTGCAAGTTTGGTTCCAATAGCAGGTTCTTTTTCAAACACATCTAATGCTGCACCACCCAAAGTACCATTTTTGAGTGCATTGTAAAGAGCATCTTCATCAACAACACCACCTCTGGAAGTATTGATAATTTTTGCAGTCTTTTTCATAGTAGACATTTTTTCTGCATCTAAAAGATGGTATGTAGAATCTAAAAGTGGAACGTGAATAGAAATGAAATCAGAACTTTGTAAAAGTGTGTTCAAGTCGGCTTTCATTAATCCAACTTCTTTTGCAAATTCTTCATCAATTGGCATGACATCATATCCAATAATATTCATGTTTAATGCTCGTGCAAGTCTTCCTAATCTTTTTCCAATATTACCTAAACCTATAATTCCCAAATATTTTCCTCGAAGTTCTGTACCCTTTAGTTCTTTTTTGAGCCATTCCCCATTTCTTATTGCTCTATCACCCCTTCCAGTTTGTCTTGCAAGAGACAGCATTAAACCTAAAACTAATTCTGCAACGGCATTCATTGCTCCTTCTACGGCATTAATTACACGAATGTCTTTTACTTTAGCTGCATCTTGATCAACATTATCCAAACCAACTCCAACACGAGCAATTATTTTACAATTATCAGCTTTCTCTATCATTTCTTTAGTAATTGTAGTTCTACTTCTAACAATTACAATATTAAAAGTGGAAATTTTCTCTAAGATTTGTTCAGGGGTTATTTCAGGTTCATATGAAACCTTTAATCCGTTATCTATCAAAATTTTATTCAAGATAGGATCGACTACATCACAAATTAATACAGAATCTTCAAAACTCATGAATCATTTCCTCTATTCACCGAATATAATCATTATGAGTCAAAGAATAAAAAATAAGAAAAAGATTGAAGTTAGTACCGATCTATGGTACTGGTGGTAATGTTGGTATTACTTCCCATAAAGGAATCATACCTGCATTTTTCTTTTCAGAAACGACATCATCACTGTATAGACCATGAATGTTTACTGCTGGATGTGCAATACTGTTTGCTCCCATTGGTGGGACAGCATCACTTGGGTTACCTAATGCGTATGCATATGATGGTACAGCATCAGTTAAGATACCTGCATCAATCAATCTTGGGTTTAATCCAAATGGATCACCTGCAACGAATAGACCAATACCGCCAGTGTAAATTGCTGCATAGTCATGGTTTACTAGTGCGTATGCACCTGGTTCATCAAATACCAAATCTACAATCATGTTCTGTGAACCACCAAGCAACCATGTTTCAGTTGCTGCTGATTGAACTCTGTTGCCTTGTGTAACTCTATCCAAGATTTCTCCAACAATGTGGAAAAATACTGGTTCGTTACCATGGTTTTCAACAAATAATCTTACATGTTGATCATTTTCAACATACAAGAGTTGTGATTGCATATTTTCTAGTTCAAGACCATTCCATGGTTGTGCTACAAAGATGTTCATGTTTGCATCACCCTTTAGAAGGATGTTGTGTAACATGTTTGGAACATAGCCAAATTGAATACCATTAACAACGGTTGCAGAGTTATGATGTTGGAACATTGCTCCTGCATCATAATTGCCATCTTCGTTAAGATACAATTGGTTGAACTGTAGTTGGAACTCTAATGCGTCTGCATCGTAGAATTGTCTGTCTAATTCACCGCTTCCACTTGTTTTCTCGACCATTAATTTCTTGTATCCATTGGCTGGATCAACAATTGCAATTCCGTACATGCCGGAAAATACGTGTTGGTCCATTCCAATTAAGTGAACACCAGAACAGTGGTATTTGAAAACACCTGCGGATTCAGCGATGTAACAGTATTGGCTTGTCTCTCCAGGGTTAACTGAATCAAAAGCTAATGCTGTCATTTGTGATGCGTGCATGTCATTACCGTGACCAGTAACTTCATCAGCTGGAATTGAAAGTGTCATTTGTACAACGTCACCTTGTGTAACTCTTAGTGTTGGTCCTGGGACTTGTCCACTAAAGGTCATGGCGTTGTAAGTTTTTCCTCCCATAATTGGAA
>WASW01025056.1_pt1 | contig 20920 bp, 7 predicted proteins | sample 5698521 | NCBI WGS metagenome assembly WASW01 (sample SAMN11175560, study PRJNA528189) | sponge metagenome | isolation source: marine sponge | host: Leucetta | place: Antarctica: Western Antarctic Peninsula, King George Island | collected 2013-01
CGCGCTCAGGCAGGATCCCGAAATCCTGATCGCCCGACTCCGCGGCGCCTGACTGTCAGGCAGCCCTACCTGGGCAGTTACCAAAGAAGAACATATTTCGTGAGGTCAGTACTGGGATCATTTGGACATTCCTAGTCATTCTTTTCATTGCGGTCAGCCAGTTCATAAAACAGAACGGAGACCGCTCTGTGGTCAGGTAGGCTTTGGTGCTGTGCTAAACTGGGTTTGGATAGCGCAACAATTTCCGCTGCCAGACATACAGGCGTGTCAGGTTCAATAAGTTTGATTTCGTTGACGAGATATTTCTTAACAAAATAGGCTCGTAAATAAGCGAGCGTTAGATTATCTAACAGCCGTTTGTCATCGATTTTCACATTCGGGATGGGAACAAACCGGATACTATCCCCGTCAAAAAAGCACGCGTCTGCCTCCCATAGGTTCCCGAAAAATTTATGTATCTTTGCTGGATCAATTCTCAGGCTGTCTGCAACGCCCCTAATAACGACAACTGCTCCACTGTCGCGGCTTAGCGTAATTGGGGCGATGTTTTTGAGATATGAGTCAATGAGCCAAAATTCTTGGGTTTTCCGGGTATCGTCATCGATTTTGTAACGCCCGACTGTGTAACGCGAAAAAATATAACCTCTGTCGAAGCAAAGTTTGCGTTGAGCAGAAAACCGTTCTGACGAACCGTTATTGTCGGTACCTAATTTGTCGAACACTCTATTGCACAAGCTGAAATTTGCGATCTTACCAGAGACGGAATACGCAGATCTTTGATCTTTGATTGCTTGCTCACTTGATTCAGCTGGTGCTTTCAATCGGTCCCTTAGATCAGACCGTTCATCATCGTTGAGCATTCGCACTAGGTTTTTAAGTACGGAGGCTTGTTCGATCGTAAATTCTTTTTTTGGATTTTTTGGGTTCAGAGAAGTATTTTTCCGCTTGCCCTTGATTGCCGATTTTTCAATGTCCTGTCCAAGAACTTTTGTTTTTGAATTTGGCTTTGCACCGGGCGTCGTGACGTTGCTGGACCTCGTGCTCTCCGTTGGCCTCAAGTTACTAGTATTCGCTATACTTTTCGTTTCTCCGAAAGGCAAAAATGTTTTGTTGTTCTCTATTGTAGTTTTTGCGATGACAGGCATGTTGTGTTCGAGCGTACCAAGAGATTTTCCGGTCAAGGGAGCCCCCCCGGGTGATAAAGTTTTGTTGATCTGTTCCCGGGCTTCTGTTGGGATATCGGAGGACTTAACATATTGTCCGTTCATATCTATACGAACACGTCGCCCAACGACATTTTCCTGAGGTGGCGGCTTCGAAGTGACCGTAGGTTCCGAAGGCGATGCGTCTTCAAGAGTACTGATCTGGGAGCCCGAGCGAACTTTACTGACCTGGTTTGGCGTTGGAGTATCGAACGGTTTGGATGTGGATGTGCCAGCTGATGGAAGGGGCGCAGCGCCGGGGCCATTTGGTTGAGTTGATCTGCCATCAGGTTGAGGTTGTACTGACTCCGGCAATCTTGTGTCAGCTTTGGAAATCCCCGGTGGGTTAAATGGAATCGGTTGGTTAAATGGAATCGGTTGGTTAAATGGAATCGGTGGATTAGCCAGACTAGCTGGATTGACAAGAGATGCCACAGAATTTCCAGGCGCATCAACACCCTTTATCGTTTTATCTGCACCTAATTTCTCTGATGTGGACGTTGAGTTTTTCGTCTGGAGCGAGGGTCCGTTAGGGGTGGTTTTTATAAATTGTCGTTGTTCGTGAAGTTGCTCAATGGTAAACGCCCGCCAAGAAGGTTTTGGATAATTAGCGACGATACCGTTCAGCGTATCTGGGGTGGTGGGCCAATGTATCCGGTCACGAATCTCTCGTACTTGTAGAAGCTTGGTCAACGTCTCATCTACTTTTGAGATTTCGTGATTGAGTTTGCGGATCTCTCTGGCTTTTTCTTGGCTAAGGATTAATGCATCACAATAAAGTTGTGGCCATCCTTCAGGGCATCCTACGCTATCCGATGTTTGAGCATGGGAGATAATAGGCGCCGTGGTAAATAGCAGCAGTCCCGCAATAATCATTCTGTATGAATGTTGACGTGACGGGATCATTGCACCAATTCACGTTCTACGCGTTGGTTAACACCGGCCAAATTTTCTCGCATGGCCCTGATTTGCCCAATGGTCTCTTTGTCTGAATCGTTTCTCTTCTTCATCAAATCATCTGATTGCCGCAATCTTTCTCTGAGGCTCGCTGTTTGTTTTTCGACCATTCTCGTAACCAGTTCCTCTAAATCAGCGGGCTGCCTATTTTGACGACCCGAGGATTTATTCTCAGTCATTTTATTTTTAGTCTGGTATTGATTGTAAGGTTTGGATTTTTCTTCAATTGTGGTCCAGTCTTGTTGTTTTTTATCACTTTTTGTGTAGGCGTTCGGTTCTGATTTAGTTGTCGGAATTTCTATGGCCAAAACGCGTGAAGTGTTCGGGCTGGTTACTATTGAGGGCGGCACAGGAGCCGGATCTGGACCGAATGTGCGGGGTGCCGGTACCGGTTTGTATTTATGGGGATATACGTACTGACCAATCTCATCCAATTTGCGTTTCATTTCCTTGATGGTCTTGCGCTCGTCTATATTCGATTTTAGATTTTGGTCGGACAACGAAGCAACTTGTTGAGACAATTGTTCTATTTTGTCTGACAGTATCAATGCCGCGGTTTCAGGAACTGTTTGTCCGTCTCCAAATGTAGAAATCCCATCTGAAACTCGCACGTTTGGGCCTTGTGATTTAGCGTCTGGGCGGGTGATTGAGCGGTTAATTTCAACGACTTGAATATGTAATTTTGACAAATCATACCCAATATGCGCCGTTAATTTATCGAATTTTTTAGCTGATTGTAAAATTCGGTCCGACAGATGATCTTGTCCATCTGTTAATGTCTGTATCGAAACACCCAATGCACTGATTTTCTCTATTGGCCCACTGAGAGCCGATTCAAGATTGATTTGGTCCAAAAAATAAAATGATGAAAGCAGAAGAACGGCACCAATCGAACTCCAACGCACCATCTTTTTGAAATTCACATTGGTTGCATTAAAAAGAGATTCCGTTTGTTCCAAATATCCAAACGCGCTTTGTTTGTGGGCTTCAACTTTTTCTTTTTCTGTTTCGAGCGTACTGTTAATGGAAATCAATTTATTCTGATCTTCCTTTAATGCTGATAAGGCTGTCATTATTCCATCTGATCGTTCACTCAATATCAAACTGCTAAGCAATTCCTCATGATATTTGGATTTGTCTATATGCGCTGAGCGTAATCTGTCCAATATTGTCCTGAGGCGAAGATAGGCAATCAGGGAACTGATCCGGCTGGAAAAGCGCTTGTCACCATCCTTCCAAATTTCCAATCGATGAATAAGGTCATCATATTTTGGGTGGTCGATTTTCGTGGCAACGGGTGGAAACAAGGTGAATACTTTTTGTAGTTTAAGGGCCGCTAGTATTCCCGGAAGCGCTGTATCCACATTCGATGGCGCGGGGTCATTGTCGACGATTGCCTGGCATCGTAGGACTAAGTCGGCGATCAAAGATTCGAGCGAAGAATCAGGCGAATTAAGCTCAATTATCGCCTGATCAATGCTGTACATGGTGGAGTCTTTAATCGTCATTATCTTCCGGCCTGAGGTCAGGATCTTCCGAATTTAGGTCTGATGTCAAATTGCTAATCTCTTCAATTAGGCGCCGAATTTGCATTTCAAAGTCACTGTCACGCTGTTGTTCAGATCGCCTCGATTGAGTGTTGAGCGCATCTTCCAACCAAGTCGCCAATTTTAACAAACGATCTTGAAGATAGCGTTTGTCTTCGGCTGGATCATGAGCCAATTCCGCCCGGATGTTTTCCATCTCAGACTCCATACGCTTGGTACGAAACTCTTCCGCACGCATCTGCAGTCCATCCATTGTTGAATTAATGTTTTTAAAAATTTTTTCGAACCGGGAACTTAATCGTTGAAATTTTACTAGTCGATTAGCCAGCTCTTTTTGCGCTTTGCTTCCCTTTGTTCGAGAGCTTTTGATTTCTTCGTCCAGTTGTTTAAGTTTATCCGCTAGTCCTGATGCGGTAGAAATCGAACCATCAGATTCAAATCCCGTAACTTCCCGACCGAGATATTTTTTTGATCGTTCGTTGATCAAATCTTTATGGTTGTCCAAGGCGGCTGCGTTCAGTTTTTTATAAAGTTTGAAACGAAACCGATGTCTCTCTCGATCAGCTTCGCTGACTACAGGAGAGGTTAACAAAATTAATAACACGCCCAATACCACAGTGAACATATCGGGCAGTGCTGAATAAATTAGGGGAAAAATATCTCGGTGAACATCAATGTTGGCATTTTCAAACAATCCTTTCATCGCCACCAATTCTTCAGGATTGAGAGACTCCTCAATTTTATTGTTTATTTGGCTAAGTGCGAAATTCTTAGTTTGCCCCAGAATTTTGTCTGACTCCAACAACTCGCGAATTACGCCAGCCAATGACGTTAGGCCCAAGTTCTCCATTGCAATCAAGTCTTCGCTAGACACAGTCAACCCAGAAATTCCGGCTTGTATTTTTTTGGTCAACGCACCAAAGAAAAACACACGAATCTCGGGTGGCAACTGACAGCCCAACTCCCGCTCAAAACCGTCAATAAAGTCGGCTTTGCTCAAAACGCTTTTGCGATTTATTTTAAATATTGCGGATCGAACAACAATGGAATTTTTGGAACAGGTTCCCTCAAGCCAGTCCGGCAATCGGTTTTGAAACGTCTCTGCAAGCAATTTCGCATTTGTATTTTGAATTTGATAGATGCTGATGAATGGCAAAAGATTGGTGGCCCGCTGACGAACCAAGGCATGAATACCACCGGGCTCAATTGTCGGTGGCGGGATTTCGTTCAAGTTTGCTTTTGGATACCGCCCAAGCAACTGATCATAAAAGGAGTTCCACGCAATTCGTCGGCCTTTAGGCGTATTGTACTTTTTGATCTCAGACTTGATGACTTCGGCTTTGAGGTAATTCGCATCGTGTCTATTATTTGAAATTTCTAAGTTCAATTTTTTACGGACACTCGACCGAGAGTTGATCTGGGATGTGTGTTTAAGTGCAATCTTTCGAGTTTGCGCAAATATTCCAGCAGAATGGGCATTAAGCATTTTCTTGATGACGAGCGATCTATTTATTATTTCTGTTGCGGAATTCGTAGCCTCCGGAGAAAGTGTGACGTTAGGAAAATCGCAGCCAGAATTTACCATTTTCTTATCTTGCACGATATTGACGACGTGAGAAAAAATATTGTCATATTTTCCGCTTAAATTTGGTACTTCACGGGTCATGGTCGCCCTATCAGAATTTATGGCATTATAGAAAGCTGTTGAGATATTTTTACAAGTATCAGAAATATTTTTCTTTAACTTGTCGCCGTAGCTCAACAAATTTGTCGCAGCACTGGCGCCAAATCCCTTACCAATCCCCTGCCCACCATCACATTGGCTAAAGATATTGATCAAATAGGACCTGTACGGATCATGCCCATTAACGCTACTCCTTTGCGTCTCCAACCACTCAGTTTTGAGATGCTTAATAACGGTACATCTCGCTAAATGTCGCGTTCCAGTTTTAACTCCTGATACACTGTCGACCAACACGGTATACTTTTCCAAATTTAACTCAGCTATCTTCTGAGTTGACTGAAGATCCATCAATTGACTCTCTAAGTCATCATGTTCCAAATGCCAGGTTTGAATGATGCGGGCGAGAGCTTCTTTTTCTGCCTGCTGAGTTATTTCGTCATCTCTTATTTTAGCGTCCAGAACGGCGAACCAGGCTGTTAACTCTTGGTTAAAGTCCCGTTCATTATTTGTTACATAGTCGAAGTGGGAGTTCATTGTCCATATCGTCACATAATTGGACAACAATGAAAGAACTAGGCCCAAGCTAATCACACCGACAAGAAAGGAATTGGTTATAAAACCAAAGTCGCGAGCGCTATATAAAAAATATATTGGAGTTGCGATTGCGGCACTTGTGCTGACCGCAAGCACCAATGCCAAAAGAATCTTTGCGGCATGATCGATCCAGTCGTCAAATGAGGGGCGTCTTTTAGACAAGGATGATATCAAACGAACCAAAAAACCTTTTAAGTGAATAACAGCAAGATCGTTAATTTTTTGCTCTATAGCCCCACCTAGTCCACCTACTTGTCCTGCGTCATTGATATCCTTATAGGTCAAAATTCCTCTAATTTTTTGCTCCATTGATATCGCAGGAAGCACCGATACCAAATTTGCGTCCTGAGCATGGCACTCGGACAAATCAATTTTCAAATCGCGGCAGATATTTTCCATAATCTGGTTTAGATTAAATGCTTCCGCCTTCAATCGCTTGTTCAGATCATCCTCAGAGCCGGAAAAGTGATCATCTGTCGCTATTATTGACGCCATCTTTCTATAGGGATTGGCAGGGTGCCACTGCAGAAATAGTGAGGGGGGAACGCGATTTAGGTTTGCCCAAGTATTCCGACGAATATCTGAAATTGACGAAAAAGGCTCAATATCGAATTTTTGCTCATCACGACCTTTCAACGCGCTTTGAATTGGTTTTGGCAAGCGGACTTGGTCCAGTTGGCCAATGACGTCGTGATCAATAACAAATGCTGGCGATTTATAAAACAATTCGTAAAAACTGAATTTGGTGTCATCCGCCGGTTGAAGAAAAAATATGGAATAACCGACGAAACTGAACATCCACGAAAACGCAATCGTAAACCCAAATAGACCTTTTAAAAACCAGTGTTTGCCGTGGTTAGCGGGATCAGAGGACACTCGATCGTGCCCGCTCGCGAACGGAGTATTCGTCCCATTCGACTGTGTTTGTCCGGATCGTTCACCCATCAACGGCCCACCAATACCCCAAAATTTTCCAAGAATTCAAAATTTCAGTCGCACTATTTGTGCGCATGATGTTAATGAATTACTGTAATATTTATTCTTCTATTTCCGAAGGTGACTTCATTTCAATCACCCTATATATTAATCAACAAATCAACAAATACTTATTTAGATTGTAAAAGAAACTACTGAATTATTCCCTTAATTTAGCTAACTCTAACGCCACAAATAATATTTTCTGGAACATTAATGATAAAATATTTTGAATTCTTTAATAAATACTTTTCAAAATATTGGGCACACAGACACAAAATTGGGTTGCCCAAGTGGATACTGTTAACAGGTGCTATTTTGGTAGTGTTAAACGCCGTCTTGTTCATATCCGGCGTTTATGGGTGGTTAGCACACAAGTATGACGAAACACTCGGTCTTTACAGGCCTGCGATTATCGGGTCCAAACAGACCAACGACAGCGCGAAAGCCAGGATTATTCCTCAGTCGAAACCTGTAGAGAAAACAATACCCGGCAGATGCGGAATAGGAAATTCAGGTGCTCGCACTGATCCATATAACAGCCCCGAAAGGGCCATAGTTTCCATCGCGTGCAAGTTAGCGGAAAAGCTATTGAAAAATCCGCAGACTGACCCTGACATAAGCCGTACATTTCTAATCCTGAGGCCAGTCAACATTCACTCGGAATTCGCATCTTTGATGAGTCGTGAATTGTCTAAAAAGACGAAATTGGTGCCAGCGAGTGGATTTGGTCTTTCTGAAAAAATATTTCGAGATGAGTTGGAATACAATAAGTTTCGCTCATCAACAATTTCTCGCATCACTTCAGGAAATTTCCAAATCGACTATTTTGTCATTCTCGATCAGCGTGAAGATCAAGAAGACATAAATAAGAATATAATTACGGCAGTGTTGACCTCAGATCTAAACGGGTTGCGACGGGCAGTTTCAAATCGGGTGCGAGTTCAGGTCAGCGGCTATATTGATGTCAATTATATAACCGCAGTAGATTTTGGATGGTCTGATGTAAATAGTACAAAAACAGAAATGCAAAAAAGGGGTGATGCTATATCCGCGGCTCATTCCCACGCCAGCAGTAAACTGACAAAACAAATCATCAGCACCTGCAACAAGACGACAGTATCGCGAAGTATTTCAAAAGAGACGTGTGAACAAATTTCAATTTTTGTTGGCCAAGCAAAAATGATTGATTCCATATATGACCCTAGGACCGGGGATGCACAAGTAGCAGTTTTTGTAAAGATCCACTAGCCCAATCGGCGTTGTCATAAAAATTGGCTTGAGTAGTTGGCACAAATTGGATAGCGTCTCTCGGTGAAAAACCGCTCAGATATCTCAAAACTTCACCTTATGTCATCCGATTGACCATGATGATCTCAGGGGAGTTTTTAAATAGCGAAACGGATTCATCATCTCTTGAAACTAGAATCGGCGATCAAGAGGAACAAACAATTTTCCTCAGACAACGCCTCATTTTCTGTTTCTTTTCGGTGTTTTACATTGCTTGATAAGTTTCACAGGTTAAAAGCGTCAGATAATAGTTTATATGAACGGCGGCGGGCTGATTGGGCGTGGGTCCAGGTAAGGACAGCAATTTCGCCTACTCGGCATTTCTCAGCAAGCGTGACCAACTGCGCAGCAACCTGATCAGCCGACCCTATCAGGGCCTTTCTGGTTAATTGCTCAATCTTCATTTTTTCTCGCTCAGTATAGTCATAACCCTCAATAGCGTCTGGCGATTGTATCGGTAACAGTTCGCTGCTTTCCCGCCTGACCTTCCAGTGTGCTCTTGATGAAAACAGGCGCATTGCCTCTTTCTCCGTATCAGCTGCCAGCGCCCAGACGCAGACTGAAGCTTTAGGTTCTGGGTGCAAGTCGCTCGGGCAATAGTGTTCCCGATACAGATCAAGTGCCTCTTCCACCCCGTGTCCATCTTGGATGAAATGGGCAAAACAATATGGCACTCCGAAATGTGCGGCGACCCTTGCCCCGTAATCTGATGTGCCAAGAATCCAGATTTCCGGTGAAGTATTACCCGTAGGGTGGGCTTTTAAATCGCTATAGGGATGACCGTCTATCAAGGGCTGACCTGAGACCCATGCCATAAGGTCTCGCACATTCGCAGGAAAGTTTTCAGAGTCGCTCGCTCCGTTGGGGTTGAGGGCATGCCCGGTCTTTCCATCTGACCCCGGAGCACGTCCAAGCCCCAAGTCAATCCGGCCAGGGGCAATGGCATCAAGAACGCGAAACTGTTCTGCCACCTTAAACGGAGCATAGTGCGGGAGCATTATCCCGGCACTGCCAATGCGAATACGATCCGTGGCTTGGGCAATCGCCGCCATGATAACTTCAGGAGCAGGGCCTACAATTGTAGGGTGATTGTGATGTTCAGAAACCCAAAACCGCTTGTAACCCAATGTTTCGCATAGTTGAGAAAGCTCAATGGTATCTCTGATCGACTGGCCTTCAGATTTGCCTTCAGACGATACAGATTGATCGAGTACGGACAGAGATATCATCAGATTTTTATCTTTAGCCAAATGTTTAATTCTTTGATGAATGTGGGATGATTACCGGATCATTGCAACGGTGCTGCGGGTAAAGTGCACAAACTAATTACAATGGAAGGCCCGAAATGGCATTGTCAGTGGAATGTAAGTTGATCACCAACAACAATGATGAGCAGCCCTCTCAGGCTACGTGTTCACGCCACTCTGCCATGGCAGAGGAGCGATTAAGTATGAAGTTTTGGCGGTTACAAGATGACGTTCCTGGTTGAAGTGGTTGTGGATTGAAGAGTGTACTGAGACAAATTTCTGCAGCAATTTTGCGCTCCTAAAATTGGCCATTGGGCGTTCCCAAATTTGGTTGAATAAATTCTTGCGCGTCAATTCAATTGTCATTGATCCCTGCTCCCTACTGTTTTCCTCTCAGTTATCCTAATAAATTCGCTGTTCTTTGTATTAGGGAATTTGCTGGATTATGCGTAAGAAACCGTAGTTTCGAGCATGAAAGTCCTCAAACCAGTCCAGTATTGAGAAGCTTCCCTGTATTTTCCCTGCTGAACAGGGAATTCCACCTAAAAACACCTGAGACGCGTTCGCTCCAAACTGCGTCCACCACCACTCCCCCTCTCGCGAACCGGCGAACAGGATATTGTTTCGGAACAGCCTCGGATTCCTGCTACTTTCTGTGCCTATTCCCGTATTTTCTGCTCAGGAGAGACGTTTCTACAGTCAAGAGTGGTGGATTTCGTCGAAACGTCTCTAGAGACACTTTTCGACGACCAGAACTTTGCCATTTATGATGCTAATTGAGTGGTGGATTGAAGCCTAAAAGTCACCGATGGACCGCCCAATCCGCGGGAATAGGCGTTATTTCCTTCAATTTTTCTATGTTCAGATCGACCGGCTGCCGTCCCTTAATTATCGCCTCAACGATATCCAGCGCGAGGAACTCCAACGGAAGAAAGCACGTAACGTACAACGCTTCCATCGTTAAATGTTTTGCCAACCGATCTATTGATCATCCGTCTTCCTGCATGAGCGGATTCCACCATCCCTCGTCCGGAATCGGCCTGAAATCCGTTACATATGATTTCTTCCGAATACTACTTTCGTTCTTCATTTATTCCTTAGCGCCGCATAACGGAAATTTAGGGATAATACCTGTTATTGCGTCTTAATCGTCAAGAACCGCCAGTTTTGTGACACATGACCTGTTTTTCTTGCGCACTTGCGCAGAACCACTTTGTTTCCGGCTTCCCATTTTCCATACTGGGCGCCCAGACAAAGATTGGTGCTCTCATGACGAATACGGAACTCTCTCTCGTTGGTCAATTTTTTGGGTGTTCTCCCCTTGCCGTTCCAGTCAATTTTAAAAGTTTGTTTCGGGCTGTTGATGGTGCATTCATCAAGTAGAGCAGCGGTTTTACCGCGTCCGCCTTCTGGAATGAGAAGACATTTTCCGCTCCGGGTATGCCGGATCGATCCATCGTTAAACAGGTCGTAACTGGATTTCAAATTGTTTTGACACGGTTGCAGGGATACTTTTTTACGTGATTTTTTCGTCGGATTGCTCAGGCAGAAAGAGGAACTGCCTGCAAACGTCAGCTTTTTCCACGACTTAAGGGGTTGGGCGGTTGGGAAAGCGCCTACCCCGCGCCAATTCTGGGCCGCCTGTCCTTTGCCAGACACGCATTTAACAAGTTCCAGCCCGTTCCCGGATAGCGCGTTGCCGCGGGCAATTGCCATGCATTTTTGTGACTGCCTGTGCTGAATCCGAAACGCCTGTTTGCCGTTTGATTTGGTTGGCCATTTACCGTTTCCGTTCCACAGCACATCAAACACCTGCACCGGGCTCTTATAAATGCATTCAGCCAAGGCGGACGAGCGTCCATCAACGGCTATGGACAAACATTTTCCACTGCTGTTGTGGCGCAATGAATTGTCATCAAAGTAGGACCATTTTCAGGTCATTGTTGTCGCGGCAGGGATTAATGCCAAATTTACTGGCACCTGGCGAACCTATTTCACCCCCACACATCCAATCCTGACCGACGACAAACACGTTTTTAAGCGGCGTGACCGGTTCTGCTTCATAGGGCGGCACCCACCCAACAATGCGTTGATAAACGTACCCCTGCCCCCCACCTTTCTGACCAAATTCATCGAAGTTGGAAGTTAAAACATGATCTTTTGATGAAGCATTAAAATACCGGTGCAAGGCGACGCTGTCGCCTACCTTGCCTGCGTACACATAACCAACATAGTCGTCATACCCGTAACCATCCTTGGCGTATCGGCGTTGATGGAAATCCGTTGCGTAAAGATGATCGCCATTTTGACCATTTACATAACGGTACAGAGGAACCAGCTGTTTATCCCGCCGAGTGAATATGGTGCCCACCGGCCGCTCGATATGATACCCCTGATTGGCCGCACCCCATTCATCAGGGCCGACTTTCATTAGATGATCGCCGTTTCGGCCAGGACCTTTTACATAACGAACAAGTGGCACTGGCACAGTCTTCTTGACCGCGATGTCCATACCAGGGAGTTCGAAAACAGGGGCTTTTTTGTGAGCGGTCCAGGTTTGAACATCAGGTTCAACGTTACCACATTTGAATAGAGCAGCTTCGACACCATCCAGTCCGCTGGCGTCACGCAATCCGATGCATTGTTTGGAGACGGCGTGTACAACATTCAGACCCGATTTGCCATTTGAACTTGGAGCCGCGCCACCCAACCACTTCTGCATCCATTGCTGATCATGAGTATAGTCACAGCGTTCAACAGTTACCTTAGCACCACTATTGGTGCTTTTACGTGCGCTTAGACACAGGTTATTTTTGTCGTGGCGGATCGTCCCGTCTGCCCAGAAACTGAATCCTAAATCGCCGGCCCCTTCACAGAAACTCGAGCGCAATTTAGGTCCGTTTTTGGACGCGCCATCCAGGCAACTTAGGTTACCATTCGTCGCCATATATATATTCTGAAGTGCTGGGATAGGGTCTTCAATATAAGGCGGCACCCAACCAATAACGCCGTCATAGGCATACCCATTTTTGCCTGCCTTGCTGCCAAACTCATTTGGATTGCCGGCGATCAGGTGATCGCCTTTGGTACGATTTACATAACGGTGTAGCGGTACAGATCCTGCGCGAGCGGCCGGGTAAACATATCCGGCGACACCATCAAGTGCGGTACTTGCCTTAAAGTACCGGTACTCGTGAAAATCTTTGGTATAGATCGTATCGCCTTTAGTTTTATCGACATACCGATACAGCGGAACGGTGCCCTCGGCGCGGGACACAAAAATCTTACCCTGCGCCAATTGCATTTCGTACCCCTCTTTTCTTAAGCCAAAAACTTTCGGCCCAGCATGCATCAAATGATCATTCCGGGTTTTGTTAGCGTACCGGATAAACGGAACTGGCACCGACTCTCGAACCGGCGCACCCATAAACGGTGCAACAAATTCTGGCCTCGTTTTACTCATCACCCAGGTCTGCACATTGTCACCGGATTTTTCACAATTGTGTATGGAGGCCGTCACACCATCCTGACCACTACCATCATTCAACCCAATACAGCGCCCTGATTTTGAATGGACAATTTGGAGTGAGGACAAACCATCCGCACCAGTTGGTGCTGAGATGGCCCACTTCAGGTTAAGCTGCTGATCCTTGGTATAATCACACCTCTCCAGCGTAGCAGCCGACCCGAGTTTGTTGGGTTTGCGAACCGACAGGCATAAATTTTTGCCATCTTGCCTGATGGTGCCATCTTTCCAGAGGGAGAACTGGCCCTGTTTATGATCATGACAAAAACTCGACTGCAAGACTGCGCCACTTGTTGCCTTTGCGTTTAGGCAACTTAAATTACCGTTCGTCGCAACATAGCTGTTGGCAAACTGGGGTTCAGGGTCTTCCGGGTATTCCGGTATCCATGCCGTGATACCTTCATATTTATACCCGCCCTTGCCGCCGCCGCCGCCGAGCTCTTTAAAGTCTGATGTATATAGATGATCTCCCTTGGATTTATGATTGTAACGATGCAGGGCAACGGTCCCTGGTTGCTGGCTGGAATAGACATAACCGGCAATACCTTCGTATTGATAGCCTTTACTGCCCCAGCCCAATTCACGGAAATCGCGTGTGTAGAGATGATCACCAGATTTTCCATTATTGTATCGATACAGTGGCACCGTTCCCGAGGCCCGCTTGGAAAAAATCTTACCTTGCGCCAACTGCATATCGTACCCGTTTTTTCCAAGGCCAAGTTCATCCGGGCCTGCCGTCAACATATGATCGCCGCTAGTGGCCTTGGCGCTGACATAACGAATGAGGGCAACGGGTTCAGACGTCGTGACAGGCGCATCAGATCCGGGCGGTACAAATGTCGGCACTGCGGCATGTGCCCACCACGTTCCTTGTTTGTCGTTATCCGCAGTTACACCACATTTTCCAATAAGGGCGCGAACGGCATCAACGCCCGATCCGTCTTCGAGAGTGATGCATTGATCACTGCGCCAATGGGTCAATTGCGCGGATATTTTTCCATCTGCCGCCCCGGGCCATTTGCCGCCTTGCCAATCTACCATCCACCTTTGTGACAAATTATCGTTACAAGCCGATACACGGACTTGGTCCTCGGTTTTCATCGATGCATCAAGGCACAAATCACCCTTTACATTCCGGATCGTATTATCCGACCACAAAGCGAAACGGTGAGATAACCTGTTCTCGCATTGGGTAGAGGACAGGTTCTCGTCACTCACTCTGTCAAGGCAGACCATATTTCCAGTGTTCGCCAAGTACACATCTTCCCAGGAAGTCATGGCGGCAGCACCGGTATTGAGCGTCCACCCTTCAACGCCGATGTAGCTGTATCCATCTCGGCCGCTACTGCCGCCCCATTCATTAAAGTCGACGGTCAAAATGTTATCCCCGCGTCCCTTATGGGAATACCGGTGCAAGGCGACCGTGCCGGCCTGCTGGCTTGGGTATACGTAACCAATGGTACTTTCGAATTCATAGTCAGGTTGTCCAAACCGGCGTTCGTGAAAATTCGTGGTGAACAGATGGTCACCGTTCTGTTTGTTGTGATAACGATAGAGCGGCACCATGTTTGGCGCGGCCTTGCTGACTGACAATTTGCCCATTAACACATCCGGACTGTAATTATTTTTTCCCCGGCCAAATTCTTCAAACCCTGCGGTAACGATATGATCCCCCGATTTGGTCTTTGGGTTGACATAACGAGCAAGCCATACCGGCTCCGTTTTCTGCACCGGCGCATCCGTTCCCGGCAGCAAGTATTGGGGACGTTCACTACTGATGATCCATGTTTGTGGATTGGGTCCGGGTTTTGTACAGGAGTAAAGATCCGCTTCCAAACCGTCCCGCCCACTTGCATTCTCTAATCCCAGGCATTTGCCGGACGCCGCATGAACCAGTTGCAGGACCGGTTCGCCTATCGCATTCGTTGGCGACGATCCAGCGGCCCAGCGGGTTTTCCATTGCTGATTTTGTGAATAGTCACAGGTACCCGCAACGACAGCTCCCTTGCCTGTCTCTGCGGCGCCAATACACAGATTTTTGGTATCATTGCGAACGGTGCCGTCCTGCCAGAGACTGAAACGAAGATTGATATTTTCTGAACATAGCCGAGAGCTCAAAGTAGAATTAACGACCTCACCGGATTCCAGACAGCTGAAGTTTTTGTTGGTGGCAATGTAAGTATTGTTGAATCCTGGTTTAGGCGTCTCAATGTATTCAGGCACCCACCCGGCGATACCAACATGTTTGTACCCAGCCGCACCGCTGAACTCTTTCGGATAAACCGTCAAAACCGTATCGGACAGAGCGTCATTATCGTAGCGATGAAGCGATACTGCCCCACTACGTTGTTCCGGATATATATAACCAACGATCTGATCATACTTGATGCCGCCTTTATTCAATAACCACTCATTGAAGTCAGTTGTGTACCGATGCGTGCCTTTGTTTTTGTCAACGTATTGGTAGAGTGGAGCCGTCTCAGGTGCTCGTTTTGCAAATATCCTGCCCTGGGCACGTTGAATTTCGACATCTCCCTTTTTGACACCAAATTCGGATGATCCAGCTGTCAGTATATGGTCTGCCGACGTGCTGCTTTTGTATCGAACGAGGGGAACCGGTTCAGTCTTCACGATGGTATCGGTGGTGCCTGGTGCCTCAAATCGGGGTACATATCCTAAAGTCCCGATATATTCATACCCATTCTTACCATTGGTACCATCGAGTTCATTACTGTCGGTCGTCAGTAAGGTATCTTGATTCTGACGGTTGAAATAGCGACGAAGCGAGACCCGGTCTGTCGCTTTATTATCGTAGATATACCCGAGAACACCACGATAGCTATATCCGGCTTTGCCATACCAGTGTTCCTCAAAGTTGGTGGTGATCAGGGTGTCGTTGCGATTTTTATTGAAATACCGATAGAGCGGAACTGTTCCCTGAGCCCGCTTCTGCAATATGTACCCATGATACCGCTCCAGATCATAACCATCTCCACCATCGCCAAGATCGTTAAGGCCGGCGGTCATCAAGTGATCATTGCTCGCGCTATTAACGTATCGAGCCAATAAAACGGGTTTCGATTTCTCAATGGGCGTTTCCATTCCGGGCGGTACAAATTCCGGCAGATAACCGAGACCCCGTTCGAATTTGTACCCATTGGCACCGCTGCGCCCACCAAACTCATTGAAGTCACTTGTTGCGAGATGGTCACCGGTTGACGGATTGGAATAACGATACAGTTCGGCAGTCCCCGATTTGTTATCGGGGTAGACATATCCCGCAATGCCAAGGTATTTGTAGTTGTTTTTGCCAAAGGCCAGCTTAGCAAAGTCCCGGGTTAATTGATGATCGCCGGTCACGCTATTGACATAGCGATAAAGTGCAATCGTCCCCTTCGCCTTTTTCGGAAAAATCATTCCAGCAACGTACTCGAACTCAAACCCGTCACGTCCTTCGCCCAGTTCCGCCATTCCCCGAACCATTCGATGATCGCCACTTTTCGTATGTCGGTATCGAATGAAGGGTTCCAGCGTTGAACTCTCGTTAATAGCAGTATCCCCCGGCGCGGCGACAGGCGGCACCCACCCTTCAACGCGCACATGGGCGAATCCGCCTTTACCCTTGCGACCATTAAATTCACCGAAATCTGTGGTCAGCAGGGAATCTTTGGATCCGGCATTATAATAGCGGTGAAGGCCTTGTGCTCCCGCTCGTTCGGACGCGTAAACGTACCCTTCGACGGCGACAAATTCGTACCCGTCTTTACCGTACCAGAACGCCTGAAAGTTGGTTGTGAAGATGTGATCTTTTTGGTTTCCGTTCCAGTATCGATACAACGGAATGGACCCTTTAACCCGCTTGGTGAAAATCGACCCGGCAACGCCATCACGACTATAACCATCCCGCCCATCACCCAGTTGCCCGGGATCAGCGGTGTACATGTGATCGTTTGTTGCGGCGTTGAAATACCGCAGCAGCGGTGTTGATTTTACTGATGTGATTTTGTCATGTTTACCGGGCCCAAACTCTGGACCAACAGAATACCCAAGGATTACTTCGAATTTATACCCATCTTTACCTTTTTGCCCGTTCCAGCGCGCAGCGTCCGCGGTGTAGGCATTACGATTTTCACGAGCGTTCAAATAGCGATAAATGGGCCGCGTACCTGGGACTGGCTCATTGTGGACGTACCCCGCAATACCTTCGTAACTAAACCAGGGATTGCCGTACCCCTGTTCATTTATGTCCGTGGTGAAAAGAGCGTTTTTATTCTCTCTGGCTATATATTTATATACCGGCACAGTGCCTTTCGCCGGTTTTGAAAACACATAGACACCCTTCTGACCATTGAGAATTTCAGGGTTCGAACGCTCTACAGGTGGCAGTTTTGGGGCCGTGACGTGCACAGCATACCCTTGCACATTATCAAAACGCCAACGACTGTTTGATTTGGTCCCAATATCCTTGATGTTTGTTGTGTAGTGATAATTCTTATTGCTGTTCTCATGATATCTGTAAATGGGAACTGTGCTGGACTGTTTTTTTGAATAGATATAACCCGCCACACCTTCCAGGTTAAACCCATGAGCGCCAAACCCAAATTCCTTGACGTTATGGGTGAAAGCATAGTTACGAATATTGCCTGTTTTACGTGAATATTTAAACAAGGGTACCGTACCAGGCGCGCGTCCTTGAAAGATATGACCCGCGATACCGTCATAGGTAAACCCATCCTTTCCACGGCCCAGTTCATTAAGGTCAGTGGTGAAACGCCGCTCACCGGATCTTTTGTTGTAATACCGCAAAAAAGGCACCGCGGGCTCGTTAGAGATCGGGCTTTTGAAGGCAGCAAGCATGATTTTTTTTGCTGCCGCAGCTACCGGCGCAATTACCATTTTTGTGTCGCGTTCAGGTGTGTGGCATTTGGTAACGTTTTTAGTGATCGTTTCGAAAGCTTTCTTTGCTTTCTTCTTTAGAAACTTCCCGACCTTGGTCCTTGCCTTGATTTCCACTCTCTCCGTTATCTCTACGACTTTGCAAACCTGGTCTTTGACCGCGCCGACCAATACTTTCACTTTTTTGAACGATGCGTTGGCAATGTTATCAAGCCCCGCTGCCGCAAGCGCAGCCCCTTCATTGGCGAGGGCAATTCCCTTGCCGGCAATGGCCAAGACGCGGGCACCGCACTTCACCGCGTCCGCAGGGTTAGGCAGAGAAATTTCCGGCGTGAAATTTACCAGACGCAGGAAATCTTCCGGTCGGGCAGACCCGTTACCGACCTTGAATGCAAAATTCCGCAGATCGCCCGCAGCGAGTTCTGTACTCGATGAAAATTTGGCGCAGGGATTGTCGGACCGGACTGATGCCTGCATCGAAGTTGGCGTACCACTGAGCTTATACTCAATGATCCCGTCGAACCCCAGCGAAGCGGTTGAGAGTTGCAACGTTATGTCAGAATGGCCCCTGGCTGGGTCGATCCTGACGTCCAACGTTGCCTGGCTCTCCGACAACGTTCCCAGTTTACCAAGCGGCAAACCAATCTTAACAGTATTCTTAGCTTTCAGCGTCAGTACGCCAGCCTTTGATATTTTTGCAACCGTTTCGGAAAATGGTATCCCCAGTGCAGCAACTTTACCTTCAATAGAGGCGCCGTCTTTACTGATCCTGATGAGCGCATCTTCGAGGGTCATAAGATCAAACGGCAGGCGCGCCACCTTGGCCGGGTTATCTTTGATATAGTCCAGAAAACTGACCGTCATGGCCTTAGCGACAGCAATTGTCGGGATCAATTCGAGCGGGTTTGTCGTCGACCAGACCGGATAGACGCGGGCAATAGCCGGCGGCATTCGGGTTCCGGCGAAACTGTGATCGATGAACAGTTCCCAACCGCTGCCATCTCCTTTCCCTTTTCCCTTCAGGAAATTCACAAGGCTGCCTTTGAACTCGACCCCGTGGATAAACAGCGGAATTTCTTTTTTGATAACCTCACTGACAATTTTCGGGATACCAAGTTTGGGGAAAATTTCCTTGGTTATAATTGCGTCAATTTCCGTTTTCGTTCCAATAGAAACCCTGAAATCCCTAACCTTGAGCAGGCCATCGCCAATTGTGTTGGCTTTGACATGCATGGCAATCAAACCAGCGAGATCGCGTTCAAATTCTAATTTGATGCGGTCTTTCGATACTTCGACATCAACGCTTTGTTTGAGGCCCAATACGTCAAGAGCACCGGAATATTTCAAGTGCAGTTGTGGGGGTAAAACAAGGGGATTAGCGACCATGTCAAACTTGACGTTCGTTAACCCCCCCAATTTGGGAATTTCGATGTTTCCAAGATCAGCCTTGGCAACCAACCCATCGACCAGTGTGAGGCGCAGGTCTGCCCCGGCAAGATGATACTCCTTTCCCAGAAGGTCCATTTTTAGTTTCCCACCCAACCGAAGTCCCATTGTATCAAAGGCATCCGTATCGGGAATTTTGGCCCCGGGTGTGGCGAAATAAATTTCGGGGTCTTGAATTTTCATAAAAGGCAGGGGCAGCTTGTCCAATTGCATTACCTTGATCAGGCTGCCTTTTCGTAATTTTGATTGCAGAGACAAAAGGGCAGACTTTGATTTTTGATCTGGCAGTGCCTTTAAGATCTCCTTGGCCATTGGCCCTGTAAGCACTCCTTTAAAGACCGCTTCATTCATTTCAATCGCTTGGAGAGGGCCTAAATCACCTTTGACTTTATAAAGGAATGCCAGTTTTTTGGGGATCGGGATGCCGGAAGCAGCAAAGTTGATGTTAATCAAAAATGCGGCGGTCCCATCGATGTTATTTCCACTCGGGAGCCCGGTAACTTTCATTCCCCCTTTGATTCCAAATTCGAGAGCACCGTCAGTATCCACACCGATAAGAATAGCCGAGTCTGATAACGTGAAATGGTCATTAATGCCAAAGGGTCTAGTCCAGTCTCCTTTTGTTGTTCCGGAAACTTTTAAGGCACCTGCCCACGTAACCGCGTCAAAACCTATCCAGACGCCGCCCCCTACGGCAATTTTGTCTTTTACCGAATCACCAATACGCGGGACCTCAATGACCATATTTCCTTTAAGTCCAAAAAGGAAAGCGAGGTTAGGGACATCAATATCCATAACCGCTTCAGCACCGCCGGAATCGAAGTTGATCAATTTTGCCCACGGTTGTTCTGGAAGTTTTACATCCGGCAACTTGACCGCTAGTTTTGCCTTCAAACCGCCGCTAAATAGCCCTTCCAGACTACCACTCAATAACAGCGGACCAGAAACACCTCCCTTACCATTCGAATCAAATATCTTTAGACGTTTTCCCACAAGGGTTTTTAAGTTCGGCGAAAGATCATCTTTGCTAAGCGTCGTCAGCAGAGAAATCCCGTCTCCAATAGGTACGGTATCCGACGGCCCTCCAACCAATGAGGCAAGCATCGGTTGCACGCCCTCTGGTAAGCTCGATAAGGTCACCTTTCTCAAGTCCGCTCCACTAATGGCGAATACTGAACCTGGGAATTTGATCGATGCGAGGTCCTCAAACATCCTCGGCAAGCTGACCTTAGGCAATAGATCTCTCAGGCTAAGCTGATCCGCTTTCAGTAATAAAACGGGTTTGGCGTTCTGGAAAAATAAGTTTGCCTCACCGCCAATTCCCAGCTTTTTAATCTCTGCGCGCCCCCCTAAACCGGCGGTTCCGATCCAGAGATTAGAGAAGGCCACTTCATTCAATCCCTTGACACCCTTCAAACCAGGAAGGTTGCCGACATCGATCTTGTTATTGATGTTAAATCGCACCTCCGGCAGGCCAGAGGAAGCAATCTTAATAATGGCGGTTGAATCGAATTCCTGGGCGCTCAATTTAATTTTTGAGTTTAACATCGCCGACA
>WASW01100583.1_pt1 | contig 20886 bp, 15 predicted proteins | sample 5698521 | NCBI WGS metagenome assembly WASW01 (sample SAMN11175560, study PRJNA528189) | sponge metagenome | isolation source: marine sponge | host: Leucetta | place: Antarctica: Western Antarctic Peninsula, King George Island | collected 2013-01
GCCAGTATTGATTACGCTCTAAAAATAGCCAAAATGCTTTTTCATGAAATTCATTATGGTTTTCTAAATGCTCGGCAATGTTTTCATCACGCCAGTCTGCTTCATCTAATATAGCTCTTATTCCACCCTCACATGCTAATTGGTCAATTTCTTTAAAGTCTCTTTCCATTTCACCGCGCTGGTTATCAAGTAAAGATAACCATGCCTGATAAATAGGCTCAATATCAGCTTCAGACACTTTGCTAAAGTCATGTTTGTTTAAAACATCTTTGCTAGTGAAGTATTGTTTAAGCATTACATTAGGTACATGCCTAAAGAACGTTCGTGGTGAATAATGCGCCATATTGCCACCTGCCTTGATTGTTAATATTTGTTAAGGTTAAATATCCAACTTAGGTAATGCATTCACAATCTTCATGGTTTCCAAACTCACGGTAATCACCCGTTGAAACAGTTCAAGCGGGTATTTAGCATTGCCCATGGTTTCAATAGCCCAGTCGTTTGCATCGTTTACAATCCCGCTATCTTTATGCGTAGTGACGGCTTGGCGTTCCATTACCCATTCAAGGGCTGGCTTACCATTCACAATATAGTCATACGCCTCTAATGGGATGTTTGTCATGGTGATATTGTGGTTATATATCACGCTGGTTTTATCGTGTTTTTCACCATTTTTACCTTTAGAAAATTTCATTTTTGTTACGTAGAGGTCAGTACCCCCCATCATTTTTACCGCCATCTTGCCTTGTGTGTACTCAACAGGGTAAGGTGTAACGGTTTCATAGTTAATATGCAGCTCAGCTAAATCACGCCCTGCTTGACTAAAGTGCCAAAAATCACTGGCTTTTTTAACTCTTGGGATGCGTGGTAACTCTTTTGATAAGTTATCTGCATAACGGTTTTTGTAATCCTCAGAATGCAATAAACCGTAGATGTAATAAAACACATCTTCTTTGCTAATTGTTTCACCAGAATAAGCGGTTTGAAAGTGATTTAAACCAGCATCGGTAATGCCATCTTTGATGGTAAAACCTGAATCATTTACTACTTTTTTATTTTTATTGGTTGGACTAGCAAATAAATCTTGATTGTTACTTTGCGCTGAATCTAAAGCATCAGTTGATGAGGTTTCATATAGCTTTAATGGAAAACATTGACCGTTAGCTTGAAGTTGAATATCTGTAAGAACATTTGACATTATGACTGAAAATGCTTTTGGTGTTCCTTGTCCAACTAAAGAAATAACCCTGTTTTCTGTTTTTGAATTAGGAAAAATTCTTGGCATTTGATAAACCATATCATTCATATACTTACTGGAATAAACTGGTGATTTTGTAAATGGTCTATACAACCCAATAAACAGAGCCTCATTTTGGAACTCATGCTTAACACCACGCCGCAAATCATTTTTTAAACCACGGTTCCAACTAATTTTCTTAGAATCTATACTTACTATACTATCAACTTCAGTAGGAATAAAATTAATATTTGAATTTTCGCAAGCACTCTTGTAGCGGCCTACTTCATCATTATAGAAATGAATCATTCCACTCATATTCGTAACTAGCTTAGCCTTTGAAAAGTTGTAGCACCAAGCATCACGATTAGTTTTCACACCGCCTGAATAACTCTCAAAAACAGTAACAGCATCTTTATCCCTCTTATCTCCCAAACTAATATGCTCACCAAAGCTGTCATTACGCTGGTTTAACCAATCACCATGCTTATCAGGCGTAATAGATTTCCAACCATTAACTTGAGAAATGCCGCCAATACTATCAAATTCATTGATAATTTTAAGTTTATCTGCTTGGTTTAAATAATCACCGATATCATGCATGACTATCTTGCCGTGGTCAGTGGCATCAGGATTTTTAACTAGCAAGGTAATAGCAATCGGAGTGCGGGTACCTTGACCAAAAACATTGTCTTTCTCTTTGCGCCTTTGCTCACCCGATGTGCGCGCATTTCCACGCAAATGAAACACATAAATATTACTAAATTCTTCCGCCAAACATTTACGTAAACCATCACCTGTATTAGCTTCTATAAAACCTGCATTGGTGACAAAGCCAATTACACCCGCCTCTTTGACTCGGTCGCTTGCCCAACGGATGGCACGAATATATGAGTCATATAATGCATTTTTATTAACTGCTTTAGACTTGTCTGCATAAGTGCTGCGGATTTTCTCATCTAATAGAGGGTATTCCACATTAGCGTTATTATCGTTTGCATTTTCCTGACCGGCTGAATAAGGAGGGTTGCCGAAAATCACCTGAATATCTAGGTTCTTTTGTTTAATCCGCCTTGCACTGTTATCGACTAGCAGCTCACTGACTAAATCATCTTTTTCATGCAGTTGGAACGTGTCTGTTAAGCAGACACCGTTGAATGGTAGGTATTCATCACCTCCCATGATGTCGTGATAGACCGATTCAATATTAATGGCTGCAATGTAGTAAGCAAGCAGCACAATCTCATTGGCGTGAATTTCATTTTGGTATTTATGGGCTAACTGCTCTTTGCTGATTAAACCGCTTTGCAAGAGGCGTGTAATGAATGTTCCTGTGCCAGTAAAGGGGTCAATAATGTGTACATTCTCACTGCCTAGGGTTTGTCCAAACTCACTTTTAAGCACATCGTTGACGCTATGGATAATAAAGTCGACTACTTCTACTGGGGTATAGACAATACCGAGACGCTCAGTCATTCTTGGGAAGGCGTTACGGAAAAACTTATCGTAAAGCTCTACAACTATTTTTTGTTTGCCAGCAGCGTTATCAATACCATTTGCGCGCATTTTAACGCTGTCATAGAACTTCTGTAGCGTATCTGCTTCCTTATCTATGTGGTGCTCTTGTAGCGCGTCTAACACGTCTTGCATCGCTGCTGCCATTGGGTTTTTTGATGCAAAGCTATAGCCTTCAAAAAGAGCATCAAATACAGGTTTGGTAATCAAGTGTTGTGCCAGCATTTCAATGATTTCATCATCACTAATGGCATTATTCAGGTCATCACGGATTTCTTCTGCAAAAGCTTTGAACTTTTCTTTCTCAGTTTTATTAGCTGGGTTTTCTAAAATGTTAGTGATGCGCGTAATATGTGTATTAGCAATTTTGGCAATGTCTTTTGCCCATTCATCCCAGTAGCTGCGGTTACCACATTTTTTGACTACTTTTGCATAGATTGCCCGTTCGATTTCACCAACGTTAAAACCAAGTTCTGCTTGGTCATCTTTACTTGGTGTTTTAATTGCTTCACCAATCGTATGTGTGTTTTTAGCTGCGCCCGCAGTTTTAGATTGTTTGCTTTTCTTTTCAGGTTTGCGATTTATTTTATCGGTAACGGCAATGATTTCCATTTTGCTAATGTCTTTACCGATTAAATCTAGTTTGTTGACCATTGCATCAAAGCGGTCATCGTGTGAACGTAGGGCTTGCAAGACTTGCCATACGACTTTGTAGGTTTTGTTATCGTTTAAGGCTTCATGCGCTGCCTGACCCTCAGGAATCACCACGGGCAAGATAACGTAACCACGCTTTTTACCTTCTGATTTACGCATTACACGACCAACAGATTGCACGACATCCACTTGTGAGTTACGTGGTGTTAAAAATATTACAGCATCTAAAGCAGGGACATCTACACCTTCGGATAAGCAGCGGACATTTGATAGTATTCGGCATGTGTCATTAGGTGTTTCTTCTTTTAGCCAATCTAGCTTTTCTTCTTTTTGGCTAGCGTTCATACCACCATCAATATGCTCAGCTTCGCATTTAAGTTTGATTGATACTGGATTGCTTTCAGTTTCAAATGCTTCTTCTTGCGCTTGATATTCTTCAACCACTGCTGAGAACATACTAGCAATATTCTTTGAGCTTACTTTATGTGTTCTGTTTTTAGCGTTGCTCGGTTCAATCACTTGGCAAAAGGCCACGGCTTTTTGCATTGGGTGCGTATCATCTGTAATGTCATCTTGCGTATCTTGTTTAGATAGCGCCTTCCAGCATCCGATAATCTTTGCAGCATCATCTACTTTCAATGTTAATTTTTCATCTGATAGTAGCCTTGCAAGATTTCGGTCCACATGCGCGGCATCAACGGCTAATACCAGCACTTTGTAGTCGACTAATAAGTCTCGTCTAACTGCCTCTGAAAAAGTAATGACGTATAACTCGTTCCCATATAACTTTTCATCGTCCATTGAGCATAGCGCTACATTGTCATCTTTAGCGCCTGACTTTGCTGCATCACCGTAAATACGTGGTGTTGCTGTCATGTACAAACGTTTATCTGCTTTAATAAAGTCAACGTCATGAACTTTAAGAAACTTAGACTCATCTTCATTATCGAATGTTGCACCTGTCGTGCGATGGGCTTCATCACAAATGATTAAATCAAAATCCGCTAAATCAAAATCCTTTTGTGCTTTGCTAATCACTTCAATTGAATGATAAGTAGAAAACACCACGCTCATGTGGTGAGCATCATGTCGCCTTGTCATTTCCTCTGCTAAACGTTCAGGCTGTGTGGTAGCAGGGTAACGAAGTTCATGCATAAAGGTTTGCACCGCTTCATCATCTTTTTTACGCTTTTTACCAACGTCACTATCTGAGCAAACAGCAAAGCTATGCAAAGGTGTTTGGCTTTCTTGAGTCCACTCTGTAAGCGTTTGTGAAAGCAGTGAAAGGCTTGGCACTAAGAACAATACGCGTTTACCTTCACCAGCATAGGTCTCTGCTATTTTAAGGCTAGTAAACGTTTTCCCTGTACCGCAAGCCATAATCATTTTGCCACGGTCTACATCGCTTTTAAATGCTTTAAAAACTGAATTTAATGCATTGCGCTGGTGAAGTCTGAGTTGTTTTTTCGGTTTGAGTGTTGGTTCTTCTTTGGCTTGATATTTAGACCAGTCTATTTGACTGTTTTCTAAATCACTTAAATCAATTTTACTTACAGGTGTTTGCTGGTCTCTTAAAGCATCTTCGGCATGCTCAGTCCAGTTGTTGGTTGAGGTAACAATAATCCGATGGCTGAATGGCTTTTTACCTGATGCGGTAAAAAAGCTATCAATATCAGATTTTTGAACCCGATAGTCTTCAGCATAGAACTTGCACTGAATGGCATGAGTTTCATTTGTGCCTTGGGTAATGGCAACTAAGTCAATACCAGCATCTCGCTTGTCTAACTCTTGAGAATTTGCCCATTCTGCGTAGGTGAAAACTTGGGAGTATAAATCTTTATAACTTGCTTCATTCCGAAGATATTGAACAGTCAGCTCTTCAAAGTAAGTGCCTTTTTCACGTTCAGTAACAGACGCCTTGCGGAAAGTGTTGAGTAGGTTTATTAGTGAGGTCATAACGCCTTAATTGTCTTATTAGTTGTTTTATTGTCTAACATCGTATCAATCTACCCTTGTATTTTACTTGCTACAAGTAAATTCATTTCTAAACACTTAAACTGAGGCTTCTTTAATAGAGATTACTTTTGCACCAGCTTTCATTTGGTCTAAGTAATCTGCCCAGTGTTGCATCATCGCTGTACGTTGCTTTAAATAAAGCGCATGGTTATAAGCCGCACTGACTTGGTTACGCTCTTGATGTGCTAATTGCAGCTCTATGTGCTGGTGGTCAAAGCCATGCTCATGTAGAGCGGTTGATGCTAAGCCCCTAAAGCCATGCCCCGTCATTCTTCCTTTATAACCTGCAAGCTCTAACGCCTTCAAGATAGTGTTATTACTCATGGGCTTGTTTTTACCATTCTGATTAGGAAAAACTAGCTCACGGTGGCTACTAATGTGCTGTAGTTGCTCCATCACTTGTAATGCTTGCCTTGATAATGGCACGATATGCGGGTCTTTCATTTTCATACGCTCAGCAGGAATGCGCCATTGTTTTTCTTCTAAATCAAACTCATCCCATCTTGCACCGATTAACTCGCTGGTACGTACAAAGGTTAGGCCAATGAATTTAACAGCAAGCCTTGTGAGTGCTTGTGAATTACTAGCATCTAAAGCACGCAGTAATTGGGGTAACTCTTTAAGCTCCACTCTTGCATAGTTCTTTTTAGCGCGGCTTTGAATAATATCGCTTGGTTTAATGTCACTCGCTGGATTACGTTTTACTTTACTTTCTTTGCCATGAGCAATTGCATATCTAAAAACTTGTCCAATCGTTTGATGTGCTCTTTTAGCAATATCTAGCGCACCACGTTCCGCAATCGACTTAATGGTTTCAACAACTTCATAAGCTTCAACTTCATTAATCGGTAGGTTTCCTATACAAGGATAAATATCAGCATCTAACCTACGCTTTACATAATCTGCATGGCGTGGACTTTTATCTTGATGCCAATGATTCCACCATTTACCCGCCCAAACTTGGAAGGTGTTATTTTTATTGGCTTGCTTTTGGGCTTTCTCTACTTGGCGTTTTTCACTAGGGTCTTGTGGTGGCTCAGCAGCAAGTAGCTTGCGTGCATTATCCCGTCTATTTCTAGCCTCGGCGAGGCTTACATCGGGATAAACGCCTAAAGCCAGTGTTTTACGTTTACCATCAAACCTATAATCCATCCGCCAATACTTAGCTGTAGTGGCCACAAGTAAGTACATGCCCTTGCCGTCAGCTTTCTTTGATGGCTTGCCAGTATATTTAGCTTGCTTAATTGCAGTATCGGTTAACATTTGACGGTATCATCTTTAACGGTATAAATTAATACCGTTTAATATACCGTCATTTAAGATTGGATGCAATAGGATGTTACAACATTTAATTGAATATTAAATATATTTAAATCAGTAAGTTATATTTTTTATAGAATTTTAAAAGACTTATTTAAACTTACTTTTGGCGGAGAGTGAGGGATTCGAACCCTCGATAAAGTTGCCCCTATACCACCTTTCCAGGGTGGCGCTTTCGACCACTCAGCCAACTCTCCGCGTACACCTAATTTTATCGCTTACTGCCCGCGGATTATAGCGGATGTGCTGTTTTTAAACAAAGAAGCTGCTTGTTAAAAATATAGACTATCCTTCAAGCAGGTCGGTGTCGACCTTGACTGGCCTTTGTCTTTAATTTCAACATTATCGCGCGGCTCAAAAGCAATAGTCACTTTGCACTAATTTATCGGTTTTCACTCAATTGAATAGCATTACGCGGCACCGTAGATTCTATACGGCTTGCCATATTGACAGCATCTCCCTGCAAATGATAAGAGAGTTTTGATGCGCCAATAATGCCTACAATGATTGAGCCACTACTAATGCCGAACGCACATCTAAACTTTTGTTTGCTTTATCATTAAGCACTGTTAGTGCTTTCACACATACACAAACACTCAGCTTGTTAAAAGTGAGCACCCATTTCAATTCAAACTAAACTATAACTTACGCGACAAATTGTGACTGCATATTACTACGTAAATGCTAGCGCCCATGACGGGCTACACTTGCTTTAGCCACTAGTATGGTCTAGTGTTATACGTGATATTTATAAAACTGTGATGTGCATCAATATTAAGCAAAAACGTGCAATTTAATTGTATGCAGCAGCGTATTAAAACATATTCTAAATTTTGGCCAATATCAATATGATCAAAATTAAACTATATTGAGGAGCAGAACATGAGTTTGGAAACACTGAAAAGCCTTGGCGTAAAACACCCTTTCAAAGCTAAATATGATAATTTTATTGGTGGAAAATGGGTCGCGCCGGTTAAAGGAGAATATTTTGATGTTGTCTCTCCTATCACAGGCCAAAACTTTACAAAAGCAGCACGTTCGAGTGCGGAAGATGTAGAACTAGCATTAGATGCAGCCCATGCAGCAGCTGATGCATGGGGTAAGACCTCAACAACAGAACGTGCCAATATTCTGCTGAAAATTGCAGACCGCATCGAAGAGAATTTAGTGCTAATTGCAACAGCAGATACGGTAGATAACGGTAAACCAATTCGTGAAACCGTGAATGCTGACATTCCACTGACTGCTGATCATTTTCGCTACTTTGCTGGTGCGATTCGTGCGCAAGAAGGTGGTATTAGTGAGATTGACAACGATACGGTTGCTTATCACTTTCAAGAGCCACTAGGTGTTGTAGGGCAAATTATTCCTTGGAACTTTCCGATTCTTATGGCGGCTTGGAAGTTGGCACCAGCATTGGCTGCGGGCAACTGTGTCGTACTAAAACCAGCCGAATTCACACCCATTTCTATCATGGTGTTAATGGAAGTCATTGGCGATTTATTACCGCCTGGTACTGTTAATATCGTCAATGGCTATGGTCGTGAAGTTGGCGCACCATTAGCCAATAGTAAGCGCATTGCTAAAATTGGCTTTACTGGCTCAACAGCCACAGGTCGCACAATTGCACAAGCTGCAGCTAGTAACTTGATTCCAGCAACCTTAGAATTAGGTGGGAAATCACCTAATATCTTCTTTGAAGATATTATGGAAGCAGATGATGCTTTCTTCGATAAAGCGATTGAAGGCTTAGTCTTATTTGCCTTTAACCAAGGTGAAGTGTGTACGTGCCCTTCTCGTGCGATTATTCAAGAATCTATCTATGATGCATTTATCGCACGTGTATTAGAACGTGTGAAAGCCATTAAGCAAGGCAATCCGCTTGACCCAAACACGATGCTAGGCGCACAAGCTTCTGAAGACCAACTGAACAAAATCATGAATTATATTGATATTGGTAAACAAGAAGGTGCTGAAGTGCTGATTGGTGGCGAACGTAAAATGCTAACTGGCGATATTGCTGATGGTTATTATGTAGAGCCTACTTTGCTTAAAGGCCATAACAAAATGCGCATATTCCAAGAAGAGATTTTTGGTCCTGTGTTAGCTGTGACAACCTTTAAAGATGAGGCAGAAGCATTAGAAATTGCCAATGACACCATCTTTGGCTTAGGTGCTGGGGTTTGGAGCCGCAATGGTACAACCGCTTACCGTATGGGCCGTGGCATCAAAGCTGGCCGTGTATGGACTAACTGTTACCACCTTTACCCTGCTCATGCTGCCTTTGGTGGTTATAAAGAGTCTGGTGTTGGCCGTGAGAACCACAAGATGATGTTAGATCATTACCAGCAAACGAAGAACTTATTAGTCAGTTACAGCCCTAACAAATTAGGCTTCTTCTAGTTTCTAAGGTTCGCTAACTTTGTAAAGTAAAATAAAAGGGACGAGCGTATCGTCCCTTTTTTTGGAGAGACTATCTTGAAAAAATGCGTATTGGAGAAATCATGACTGCTGAACGTGTATCGGCAACTGAATCGGCAAAAGAACTGATTCGAAAATTAACAACTGAGCATGGCGAAATTGCTTTTTTACAATCTGGCGGTTGTTGTGAAGGCAGCGGCCCCTTATGCATGCCTGCCAATGAAATGCGACCCAGTGCGATGGATGTGATTTTAGGGTCACTGGAAGGTGCCATCTACTACATGAGTGACAGCCATTATTCATTTGCCGAAACCATGCATACCATCTTAGATGCGGTTCCAGGCTCTAGCGGTTCTTTTTCATTAGATTGTGGCTCAGGCATGGCTTTTATTACACGGGGCCGGCTTTATAGTGATGAAGAGTTAGCTGTTTTAGAAAAAAGTCCTGCGAAACGCTGCGGTTATTGACTGACTTATTGTAAAATACGCATGGCGGGCCTCCCCGCATTGTAAAGTAGCCAACCTGGTCAGATGCGGAAGCAAGCAGCCACAACTATTGAGCAAGTGCCGGGGATAGGGCTCGCCCTTTCTTTCTTTGCCTGTTTTTTTCTTCTCATGTTTTCTTTTTTATCATTGTTAATCTATAGGCATTTTTCAGATAAAATAGCGCTATGTCATATCAAGTATTAGCGCGTAAGTGGCGCCCAAAATCTTTTGAAACGCTAGTGGGTCAGCCACATGTTGTACGCGCACTAATTAACGCCCTTGAGCAACAACGCTTACATCACGCTTACTTATTCACTGGCACACGTGGCGTTGGTAAAACCACCCTCGCACGTATCTTAGCTAAATCACTTAATTGCGAAACTGGCATCACGGCAAAACCGTGTGGTACTTGTAATGCCTGTACTGAAATTGATAAAGGTCGTTTTATTGACTTAATTGAAGTGGATGCTGCCAGTAACACACAAGTTGATGCAATGCGCGAGTTACTTGAAAATGCGCAATACGCACCCACCTCTGGTCGTTTTAAGGTATATATTATCGACGAAGTGCATATGCTATCTAAAAGCGCATTTAATGCCATGCTAAAAACATTAGAAGAGCCGCCTGCACATGTTAAATTCATTCTTGCAACGACTGACCCACAAAAAGTCCCCGTTACGGTGCTGTCGCGTTGCTTACAGTTTAATTTACGGCAAATGTCGAGCACCACTATCTCAGAACACTTAAATGATGTACTCACGCAAGAAAAAATTGCTTTTGAACCGGTTGCCATTCAGTTAATTGCACGTGCTGCAGATGGCAGTATGCGTGATGCATTATCACTAACAGACCAAGCGATCGCTTATGGTAATCAAACTGTCAACGAGGCTGAAGTGCGTAGCATGTTAGGCGCAATTGATCAAACGTATTTATTTGAAATCATAGAAGCACTAATCAACAATAATGGTGAAGCACTCATTAGCAAAGCAAAAGAGATGAGCGTGCGTAGCCTTTCATTTGAAGCAGCGCTCAATGATTTAACCAACCTTTTGCATCAAATTGCAATTGTACAAACGGTACCATCAAGCATAGAAAATGATTTTCCTGAACGTGAAGCTTTGCTCAATATTGCCCAAAACATATCTGCAGAAACATTACAACTCTATTATCAAATCGCTTTGCTTGGCCGTCGAGATATTGGGCTAGCGCCAGATGAATATGCTGGTTTCACAATGACATTGTTACGTATGTTGGCATTTGCACCAAAAGAAAAACTGCCGCTAAAAAAAACTGAACCACAAACCAATCCTGTTGAAACAAACAGCACTCACACAAACAGCGCTGAAACTACACAAGCTGTAGTAGGCCAAGCTAATATCAGCGCAGCTAAAGCTGAAGCGGTAGCAATTAAACCTGCTAACATTACCAAAAAGATAGAAACACCTATCGAAACGATAATAGCCCCTACTGAGGAAAAGCAATTTAATGGTAATTGGCGGCATTTGGTCGAGAATAACTTAAAACTTGGGTTAGCACGAGCGCTTGCGCAACATTGTGAAATGGTTAGTTATGATGAAAACAGCATCACATTACGTGTTGCAGAAAATCAAAAACATTTGGTGAGTACCAATTATCAAGACAAGCTTTCAAATGCGATTAATGAGTATTTTGGTAAAAAAATTCGCTTAATAATCAACGTTGAAAGCGAAGCCAACACACCGGCCAAACAAAATGCAGAAGAGAAAGCCGTTATCCAGTCAGATACTGAAAAAGCAATCATGGATGATGCTTTTGTTAAAACGCTCATTGATACATTTGATGCGCAAGTGATCCCTAATACAATTAAACCAATTCATTAAAGGAGAAATACAATGAAAGGCGGCATGGGCAATATGATGAAACAAGCTCAAATGATGCAGGCAAATATGCAAAAAGCACAGACTGAGCTTGCAACAGTTGAAGTAGAAGGTAGCGCAAGCAATGGCTTAGTTAAAGTCACCATGACTTGCCGTAACGAAGTCAAGCGCGTCCATATTGATGATAGCGTCATGGATGATAGAGAAACTTTAGAAGATTTATTAGTTGTGGCATTAAAAGATGCAGCACAAAAAGCAGAAACCACCTCATCAGCGCACATGAGTGGCTTAATGCCAGCAGGCATGAAACTGCCTTTCTAACTTTACTCAGTGAAAAACCCACCTGCTTTAGCGCAGCTTATCGAATCATTACGTTGCCTACCTGGCGTAGGCCCGCGTTCTGCCTTACGCATGGCGTATTACCTGCTCCAACGTGATAGAAAAGGTGCAAGCGGCTTAGCAAATGCACTCACTGGTGCGCTTGAAACTGTTGGGCATTGCCAGTTATGCAATAACTTTAGCGAACAAGCTATCTGCCAAATTTGTACCTCAGAAAAACGTGATGCCTCCATACTCTGCATTGTAGAAATGCCTACCGATGTCATGATGCTAGAGCAAACACAATCATACAACGGACTCTACTTTGTTTTAATGGGTAGACTTTCTCCATTAGATGGGGTTGGCCCAAAAGAAATTAATTTAGATAAGCTATTAAAACGCGCGCAAGACGGCACAGTAAAGGAAGTGGTTTTAGCGACAAACTATACCGTTGAAGGCGAAGCGACTGCGCATTACATTATTGAATTACTAAAAGCAAAAAATTTACGCGTAAGTCGCATTGCACGTGGCTTACCAATGGGTGGGGAAATTGAATATATAGACAGTGGCACGCTGGCTCAAGCATTAGTTGAGCGCAAAAGTGTCAATTAGAGTAACTCTAAAATATCCATAGGCATGTGTATCATCGCATCAGCGTCCCATTCTGCTGGTCTATCGTTCTTATCAATATAACCAAATAGCGCAACAACGGTTTTCATGCCAGCCGCATTCCCTGCTTGAATATCACGCTGAGCATCACCAATATAAAGACACGTTTCTGGTTCGACTTGTGCATGCTGACAAGCCATTAAAAGCGTTTGAGGCGAGGGCTTAGGCTTGGTCGCATCATCACCACTCACCACACAAATAGCTTTTTGATATAAGCCTAAACTTTTCACCAAAGGTAAAGTGAATCGTCCTAGCTTATTGGTAACAATGCCCCAATTAACAGCTTGCACATCAAGTTTATCTAACAATGTTTGCATGCCATCAAATAATTGTGGTGACCGTGTTAGCACACTTTCATATAAATTAAGGTATTCATCTCTTAGACCAATAAAGTCTTCATCCTCAGGTGTAACGCCAAAGCCCAAGCCTATTAAACCGCGAGAACCATGCGAGGCATGCGGACGAATAGCCGCATCTAAAAGCGGCGCCTTGCCATGTTTAACCAATTGAAGATTGAGTGCATGCCCTAAATCTGGTGCGGTATCGACTAAAGTACCATCTAAATCAAAAAAAACAGTTGTTGCCATTATCTATGTGTTACTAGCCCTTGTTGCATGCAGAATATAATTAACAGCAACATCGCTATTTAATGAATACTGTTGGGTTAGCGGGTTATAGCGCATCCCTATTTGGTCCTCTAATAGTAGGTCACTCGCTCGCATCCATGCCGCTAATTCAGAGGGCTTAATGAATTTTGAGTAATCATGTGTACCACGTGGCAACATATTCAGTATATATTCTGCGCCTAAAACAGCCAATGCATAGGCTTTAGGATTACGATTGATTGTAGAGAAAAATACATGGCCATCAGGTTTAACTAGTTTTGCGCACGCTGCAATCACACTAGCAGGGTCAGGCACGTGTTCTAACATCTCTAAGCAGGTAACAACATCAAAAGCGCCTTCATGTGTATTGACTAACTCTTCTACAGCAATTAATTGATAATCAACTTTTACACCACTTTCTAAGCTGTGTAATTGCGCTACTTTTAGTGCCTTTTCACCTAAATCTATGCCTGTAACACTTGCCCCCTTCGTTGCCATCGATTCAGAAAGAATGCCACCGCCGCAACCAACGTCTAATACCTTCTTTCCTTTAAGTAAAATGGCATTATCAATATAACTTAAGCGTAGTGGGTTAATCTCATGCAGTGGTTTAAACTCACTAGTTTTATCCCACCATTTATGCGCCAGCTCAGCAAACTTCTGTAGCTCCGCATGATCAACATTTAAAGTTTTACTCATATAAATTGACTCAATTTAGGCTGCCATTTTTCAACAATGTCTCTTAGCGCTCGTGGCTCAATATTCTTATAAACCCCAGCACTATCTTTCGGCCGGTGATATTTCAAATCACCACTTACCCACGTATGGCTAACCTGCTCACGACCAGCCACATAAACTAAATGTGATACAGGGTCAAAACATGGCTGACAGTTTATGTCTGACATGCTAACGGCTGTTAAATCTGCTAACTTTCCTACCTCAATTGATCCAATTTTATCATCTAGATTAAGTGCCTTCGCACCGTTGATGGTTGCCATTTCTAAAGCTTGGTAAGCGGAAACGGATGTGGCATCACCACTTTGGCCTTTAGCTAGTAACGCAGCTAAACGCATTTCAGCAAACATATCTAAACGATTGTTACTTGCCGCACCATCTGTACCCAGGCCAACATTAATGCCGCTATGCATATATTGATTAATGGGGGCAATACCGCTGGCAAGTTTTAAATTTGATGTTGGACAATGCGCAATATTGCAACCGTGTTCTAATAATAACTGTATTTCAGCATCTTCCAAGTGCACGCAATGTGCCATGGTTACATGAGGACCTAACAAACCTAAATTGGCTAAGCGAGATAGTGGCCGTAGACCATGCACTTCTTCACTTTTCTGCAACTCATCTTGCGTTTCATGGACATGTATATGCACGCCGATACCCACTTGTTCCGCCAGTGTTGCAATCCGTTGAAAGCTAGCATCAGAAACCGTATATGGCACATGTGGTGCGAAACTAAATCCAATTAAACTTTCGTCTCTAAAATGATCGCGCGTATCTAAACCAAGTTGAATGTAATGATCTGCATCATTGGCATAAGCCGTAGATGTATCTAATACAATCAAGCCTAAGTTTGCACGGATCCCCATCCTCAAACTTGCTTCAGCCGCAGCTTTCGGGAAAAAGTACATATCATTAAAGGTGGTCGTGCCACCACTCAACATTTCTGCACAAGAAAGCTGTGTACCATCATGCACAAAATCTGCTGACACCAGCTCAGCTTCTGCAGGCCATATATGCGCTTTCAGCCATGGCATCAATGGTAAATCATCTGCTAACCCACGCATTAAAGACATTGCTGCATGTGTATGTAGATTAATCATACCTGGCATCAATACATGCTCAGGCAGCTCAATCACTTCATTTGCCTGATAAGCCTTTCTCACTGCTTCAATAGAACAAAGATCAACAATTTCGCCATTTTTTATCACAACTGCAAAATATTCTAAAAGCGTATTATTAGGCAAAATAGGTACCAGCCAACGTGCTTCGATGATTAAATCAACCGTAATTTTCATGTTGATATTATAACGTTTTAACAATGCTACCCATTAAAAAAGCCTCGCTAATGCGAGGCTTTTTTACTAAGTTTAAGTACTACTTAAAAAATACTATTTAATACCTTAGTTACAACCCGTTTCTTTTTTAACCTCCGCGTTGATTTCAACGCGGCGGTTTGGTGCTAAGCAAGTAATTAACGCTTTAGTTACTCTATTACCTTTACATTCCACAACAGGCACTGCTTCACCACGGCCTGTAGTTGAGATAAGTTCAGGACTTACACCTTGTGCAATTAAGTATTCACCGACTTGTTCTGCGCGGCGCTCTGATAATTTTTGGTTATAGCCAAATGAACCTGTGCGGTCTGTGTGACCCGTTACAATAACCAATGAAACATCAGGGTTTTCATTGATTTGAGCGGCAGCTTCATCTAATGTGGCTTTACCTTCAGCAGCAATATTTGTTTTATCGTAACCAAATAGTTTTGCTGCACCAAGAGTAATCGTATTAACTTCTGAAACACACTTAGGTGCGGGTGCTACTGGTGCTGGCTCTGGTGCAACAGCAGCAATTACTGCAGGTGCGCCCCAACGGAAAATACCGCCAATATTCAGCAAAGTATTGCCAATGGTTTCCTCTTTATCACCATTTACTAAGCCATTTGTATTTACTTCAGCCTTACTCCACTGATGACGTAGGTCAGCTTGGAAGCCAAAGTTATCATTAACCAAGTATTGTGCACCTAAGCCTAAACCAGCTAACCATGATGTTTTATCCTCACCATTACTAACGCCTGGTATGTTGTAGTCAGCATTATTATCTGCTACACCAACACCTGCTAGCAAGAATGGACGGAATTTATCACGACTAAACATATACAAAGCATCTAAGCTCAATGTTGTTTGCTTGAAATCACCACTTTCACCAAGGCCTAAGTTCAAATCTTCCCCAGCTACACCATGACCCAAACGCGCTTGTAAGTCCCAGCTGCGGCTAAGTTCTTTACCAATGCTAATATAAAAACCCGCACCATCGTTAGCGTCAAGATCACTGTCTGTATTCAGATAGTTTGCGCCCACACCTGCGTACCAAGCACCACGGTACATATCTTCAGCTGATGCTGAAAATGCTGAAATACTTAGCGTTGCAGCAATAGCAAGGCCTAATAATTTTTTATTCATTGTAAAACTCCTCAGTTAACCTTCAAATAAAACAAAACTTAAATCTAATATTTACTAACAAACTATACTGAATCCAAGCTAAGTATGCAACGATGAAAAGGTACTTCCATTGCTCCTAGCATCATGTTCGTTGTATAAAAGCAATAAATCACATACCTCACGTACTTTCTGAGGTGAAAGTGTCGATTGCCTAACAAAATCATGACATACACCACCTCGAAAACCGATAAAACTAGGTGCCATTTCAAGCAAGCCCTCAAACTGCTCTAGCCTTAATGAACCAGCAAGACCAGAGCGTAACTTATTCTCTTTACATATCATTGTAAATTTATATAAAAAATCGGTTGTTTTCTGTGTCATTAATGCATGTCGCTTATCTTGCGTATCTATCATTGCGCCATAAAAGCCCATTTTTTTTAAATTTGAAAGCACTTTCAAGTCTATAACTTCATCAGCGAAAAAAACAGCGACAAGTTTTACACCTTGTTTTGTCAATTTAAGCATCTCAGCAAAAAATTTAGAGGCTTTAAATAAATGGCTAAATGCTACTTTAATCACACGCACACCTACTATATGACGCGCCTTGATATCACTGACAAGTGCATCAACTGTTTCGTGACCCTCCCCCACTGTAGCGCTAACAAGCGCTTGCTCATCCACTTTTAATATAATTTGTTTCGTGACGTCCAAATCAAGCGCCCCTAAAGCGCCAGTCGCTGGGTCTTTCAAATCAATCACATCAACCTTAGCTGCCAACGCTAATAATGCTTCGTCTAGATTTTTCACACTGATTAATAACTGCGTCACATTGACTGCTCGGTATCATGCTGATGTATCTTATCAAGCAGCCATCCCCAAGCTTGTAATTCACGCGTACCTGCCGTTTTATCAATCGCCATTTGTAGATAGGTTAATTCTGTATCTATTTTTTCTCTTGGCAATATATGTAAGCGACTGACAAGCACCGCCAACTCAATGACAGCTGCTTGTGCACGATTAAACCCTTGGAATGGGTGGTGGTTAACTTCCTTAACTTTTTGCATCACTAATTTGGGGCGCTCATCATCGTCACGCACTTCTTTTAATTTAAGCTCTATGTGTGTGAGGCAATCAGCCAAGCGGATATTGTCTATATCATCGGCAGCCATTAACGGCCAATGATTATGCTGCGTTAATGCCCCCGCAAAAACACGAACGTCGTCAGTCAAGTTCATCACAGCTGATCTTGTAACCAAAATATTATCTAACGTCTTCGAAGGTTTATAGGGTGCGATGACAATTAGATCATCTTCATGCGTCACACCAAAAGGTGTGATATGCGGTTTTCCTGCCGAATCAACACTCGTTATTACCGTTTCAAAAATCATTAAACTCACAAATTATTTGCTTTTCTTTTTTGCACTTGCCTTCTTACCTTGCAAAGATGTTTCACGATGTTTTTTATTGGCATGCTTATCTTGTTCAACAGTAACACCCCAGCGTAATTCCTCGTCTTGCACGTAACGCTTTTTAAGCTGCCAAGCAATTTGCGCGCGCCCTAGCTCAACACCCAAATAAAAGGCATGTGAAGCATCTTGCTCCACACCCAACTTAGGGTAAAAAGCATATGGATCTATCGCTAGCATATGCCCATCACGATTATAGACATGTACACCGGCTTCACTAGTCATGATTCTAAAGCTAGGGTCTTTAATCTGCTGCGCGAAATCATTAATTTCACTTGTATTGTATGAGAATGGTTTTCTATCATGCAACCCAAGCAAGCCATTACTGTAACCACGTGGCAAACGATTGTCTTGCTTTGCACGATACATAAGCCTACGTGCTGCATCCGCTTCAGAAATTGCATTAACAGCATGTGGGCTCACTGAAGTTGCTAAAACCGCATCAATGTCTAATTCACTAATAATACCAAACAACAATGCATTAATCCCTGTCGTATCAGCATCTGTCAATTCAGTTAAATTGCCAACACCCATCATTATTTGAATATCAGGATATTTTTTACGCAATTGATGATAGCGCACAATAGAATTAGTTAATCCGAAATGAATAGGGTCTAAGATCGCATCGGCTATAAATGGCTGCTTATTTTCGATACATTGATTGATAGCGCGGTATAAAGAAGCCATATTGCCTGGTTTGGCAGGGATTAATACAGGTATGGCACTTATTTCATCTGCTATCCATAATGTTTCTTCTGTAAGACTCAATAAATAATCTGCACCTACTTGCCCTGCTAACAAAAGTTCATCTGTATTCATGGAATCAACGCTGACTTTAAACCCACTCGATTTCAACAATTGGATAGTCTCAGCCAAGTGTGTAAATGGCTTGTTTGGCAAGCAACCTAAATCAATCACATTGGCACCTTGTACCCTAAACTTTTCAGCCTTGGCTAAAATAGCTGCGATGCTCAAGTCTGGCGCATCGACTATTTCAGCAAATATTTGCGTATGATATTGACTTAAATCTGGCTTCATTCCAATTTGGCCAAAATATTGCGGCAAATCTTTTAAATCCTCCGGGCCACGCTCCGCAGGTATGCCGTACTGGCGATGCAATAAACTTAAATCTCCTTGACACAACCCTGGCAGAATCATTTTTTTGGCATCACCAGTTCCTTTCAAACGTCTTGCGATTAATTCTGGCGTCATGAGTGCTGCCACTGAAACGCCAATTTTCGCCACGCGATACTTAAAAGAAGATGCTTTACTGTTTGCTTGCACTTCTTGTAAGACTTTATTAAGGCTTTTTTCTGCAAGTTTACCTGTAACAAAAAGTAGGTTTTCAGCTTTCAATATTCAGCCTAGCATCAATCGAAAATTTAAGTTCAGCGATACTTGCCACAACGGTGGTTGCCTCAAATTGAGTTAATCTTTGCACATTATCTAAATCGATTTTGCGTGGATAAACTTTCACTAGGTTGTCACGCGGCGCTTCTGATTCCAACGCTGGCGCTGTATCACAAGCGAAAATAATACTAGGTACTAATGTTTTGCCTGCTTGCGCATATAAATTAGTCACTAAGCTATCAGAAAACCCGTAAGCCATTTTTGCAATCGTATTGGATGTGGCTGGCGCGATAACCAACGTATGATAATGACCTTCGTAAAAAAACTCAACAGGCACGCTACTTGCCGTTTTGTCATGAAAAACACGATGGCCCATCGCATCTAACTGTGCTTGAAAGCCATACTGTTTGATGATTTCTGTGGCCGCTTTACTTAAAAAAATATCTACATATTTTATCGCTTCTAAAATATGTAGTGATTCACGTAGGTAATGCCCAGACCCTGTAATAGCCCAAGCAAGCCGTTTATTTTTCTCTGTCAATTAACAACCTTATGTAATGGTTACTGCTTAAGTAATCCCTTTGGATGTAACGCAACAAATGTGACGACTAAACGTACCTTGATTGGTCTATGCAGTCATTAGTTAAATGGATGTTCAATCACTATCGTTTCATCTCGTTCTGGACCTGTTGAAACAATCGCAATCGGCACACCGCAAACGGCTTCTAAACGCTTGAGATAGTTCTGCGCATTTTTAGGCAAGCCATCCCAAGTTTTCACCCCAAATGTGCTCTCAGTCCAGCCGGGCACTGTTTCATAAATAGGTTTACAAGCTTCAACATCATCAGCGCCAATGGGTAGTAAATCTATCTTTTCTCCGTACAAATGGTAACCCGTACAGATGTTCAAGCTTTCTATGCCATCCAGTATATCTAACTTAGTAATGCATAGGCCTGTTAAGCCATTAATCATTGCTGAACGGCGTAATGCCGTAGCATCAAACCAACCACAACGACGCTTACGCTTGGTAACAGTGCCAAACTCTTGGCCTTTATTTGACATTTGATACCCTGGCAAACCTTCTGTATCAATATCAATTTCGCTAGGAAAAGGTCCGCCGCCAACACGTGTTGTATAGGCTTTAGTAATGCCAAGCACATAATGTAATAAATCAACACCAACCCCTGTGCCGGCTGAGGCTTGTCCAGCAATGCAATTACTTGAAGTCACGTACGGGTAAGTGCCATGGTCAATATCGAGCAATGCACCTTGCGCCCCTTCAAATAGTAATTTTTCGCCTCGTTTATTAGCGGCGTACAGTTCTGCAGAAACATCAGCAACCATTGGCTTTAATGCGACGGCGTGCGCCATACTTGCATCATATTGTTGGTTAAAATCAAGTGCCTCAGCACCTAGGTAATTGGTTAGTACAAAGTTATGATAATCCATCACTTCACCCAGCTTTTCAGCAAAACGCGCTGGATAAAATAAATCATACACACGCAAAGCACGGCGCGCGACTTTATCTTCGTATGCTGGCCCAATGCCTTTACCAGTCGTACCAATTTTCTTGGCTTCACTGCGTTTAGCTTCACGCGCAACATCAACAGCTACATGATGATTTAAAATAAGCGGGCAACCTGGACTAACTTTCAAACGGCTTTTAACTTCTAGCCCGTCTTTTTCTAGTGTTGCAATTTCTGATAACAAATGCTTCGCATCCAACACTACGCCGCTACCAATATAGCAATTAACATTAGCGCGGACGATACCTGATGGTACTAGGTTCAGCTTATAA
>WASW01083944.1_pt1 | contig 20750 bp, 17 predicted proteins | sample 5698521 | NCBI WGS metagenome assembly WASW01 (sample SAMN11175560, study PRJNA528189) | sponge metagenome | isolation source: marine sponge | host: Leucetta | place: Antarctica: Western Antarctic Peninsula, King George Island | collected 2013-01
ACCTTCAAATGCGAGGTGGCTGATGAGGCAAATACCTTCTTCTTAGGCTGGACGACCACGCCCTGGACGTTGCCTGCCAACTTAGCCTTGTGTGTCGGGCCGGAGATGGATTATCTCAAAATTAAAGAACACAGCAGTGGAGAAAATTACTATTTGGCGAAAAGTCGCGTGTCGGTTTATTTGCAAGAAAAAGAGTATCAAATCCTGAGGGAATGCAAAGGAAGCGAACTCCAGGGACGAGCCTACCGGCCTTTGTTTGATTTTGCTAAAGGTCGGGTGGATACCAGCAATGCTTGGAAAATGTTAGTCGATGATTATGTGAGTGATGACAGTGGAACCGGCATTGTCCATCAAGCTCCTGCTTTTGGCGAAGATGACTTGCGCATCAGCTTACGAGAAGGGATTCCCACCTTTGATCCGGTGGATGAAGACGGCAATTTCCAAGCCTATATGGGGTTTATTGCCGGACTCAATATCAAAGAAGCCGACAAACTGATCATCCGCCATTTGAAAGACGAAAAGCGCATGTTTCGGCATGAAACGATTCAACACAGCTATCCCTTTTGCTGGCGCACGGATTCCCCTTTGATTTATAAGAGCATCTCGACGTGGTTTGTCAAAGTGGAATCATTCAAAGAAACGATGGTGAGCCAGAATCAAGAAGTCCTTTGGGTGCCTCACCATATCAAGGATGGCCGCTTTGGAAAATGGTTACAAAATGCGAGAGATTGGGCCATCAGTCGCAATCGTTTTTGGGGAACTCCTTTGCCGCTTTGGAAAAGCGAAGACGGCGATTTTCTCTGTTTTGGCAGTGTGGCGGAATTGGAAGAAGCGACTGGGAGCAAATTGGAGGACTTGCACAAGCACATCGTCGATGAGCTGGTGATCGAGCGTGATGGCAAAACTTACAAACGGATTCCCGAAGTCCTCGATTGTTGGTTTGAATCTGGTTCGATGCCTTATGCGCAGGAGCATTATCCCTTTGAAAACAAAGAAAAATTTGATGCCAATTTCCCCGCTGATTTTATTTGCGAAGGCTTGGATCAAACACGAGGCTGGTTTTATACCTTGGCCATTCTAGGGAATGCGCTGTTCGGCAAACCGCCTTTTCAAAATGTGATTGTCAATGGAATGGTGCTGGCGGAAGATGGCAAAAAAATGAGCAAACGCTTAAAAAATTACCCAGACCCCACTCTGATGCTCGATCATTATGGCGCCGATGCGATTCGGCTTTATATGCTCAATTCTCCTGCGGTTCGTGGGGATGATCTGAGGTTTTCAGAAAAAGGATTGCTCGAAACGACTCGCTCTTTGTTGCTTCCGCTTTGGAATGCGTTGGCCTTCCTCACGACTTATGCCAAAATTGATCAATGGGAACCGACCACTGAGAATTTGAATGTGGAACCATCGCATCCCCTAGACCGCTGGATTCTTTCCAAATTGCAAGAATTGGTGGAAAAAGTCGGTCACAGTATGGATCAGTACGATTTGAATAAATCCGTCGCGCCTTTTGTCGGTTTCATTGATTTGCTCACGAATTGGTACATCCGTCGCAGTCGTCGGCGTTTTTGGAAATCCGAGCAAGGCCGCGACAAGCAGGAAGCCTATGCGGTCTTGTATCAGGTCTTGCTGGAGCTTTCCAAAGTGATTGCGCCTTTTATTCCATTTATCGCCGAAGGGATTTATCAAGCACTTCGAGGTGACGCCCATCAGGAAAGCGTCCATTTGGATCATTTTCCGGAAATCCAGGAAAAATACCGGGATGCTTCATTGGAAAGAAAGATGGATTTGATCCTTTCCGCGGTCAACATGGGACGCTCGTTGCGGAGCAAACATCAATTGAAAATTCGACAACCGTTGGCCAAAATTTTCTTGATCACTCGTGATCCAGAAGCAAAAAATATTTTAAGCGATATGGAGGATTTGATCACCGATGAGCTGAATATCAAGGAAGTGGTTGTGGCGGACAATGAAGAAGAGCTGGTTGCTTATAGCATCAAAGCCAATTTCAAAGTGCTGGGGCCTAAATTGGGAAAGAAAATGAAGCAAACCGCCCAGGAAATCGCTCAGCTGGAACTGGAGGCCATTCTTCAGTTGCGAGATGGCCAAAGCGTGACATTACAAATGGCGGCGGAAACATTGCTTCTGGAATCGCGTGATGTTTTAATCCAACGTCACGAAAAAGAAGGACTCTTGGTTTTGACTGAAAATATGCTGACAGTGGCTTTGGATACGGAACTGACTGACGAATTGATTCAGGAAGGTTTTGCCAGGGAATTTGTCAATAAAGTCCAAAACATGCGCAAAGAACGGGCTTTCGATGTGATGGATCGCATTCAGGTTCGTTATCAAACAACCGCTCCTTTACAAAAGGCTCTGGGTCAATTTGACGAATTTATCAAAACGGAAACCTTGACCAATCTGTTGGAAGCGACTCCTCCGGGAGAACAAGCTCTGCAATGGGACATCAACGGGGAAGCCTGCACCATTGAGATTCAAAAAGTATGAGATCCCTAACGTTATGATTTAGGAAGTTTTTGCGTCAGAGCCTCTGGGGAAGAGAGCGTTTTTTCGATCAAGCCAGTCAAAATTTCCTGATCGAAAGGATATTCAAAGACACCATTGCATGTCCTGTGCACGGCCATCTGTTCTTTTTGTTCGTCACGAAGCGTGGTGAAACAAAATACCGGAAGGGTGACTAGGTTTTCCTCGGTCCGCAGCAATCGCAATAATTCCAGTCCGTCCATGACAGCAATGTTTAAGTTGAGCAATACGATATCCAGCTGATGTAGCATGGCCGCCCCCAAGCCTTCCCAGCCAGTGAAGGCGACTTCGATATTGTAATCGTTTGCAAGCAAGTCTTTTAATTGGACAACACGGGTCAACTCATGATCAACGTACAGCACTTTGGCCATTTGAGTTCCTCAAAAAATTATGTTTGTAAAGCCTGGAAGGCTCATTTCTGAGACCCTTCCAAGGATCATTGAAAAATAATTGAACACTCATTTGTAGGAATATGTCAAAAATTGACCCAACTTCAACTCAAAAAGCAGTCGTTTTGTTAAATTTTGGAGGTCCCCGCAATTTGGAAGAAGTTGGCGATTTTCTCTATCAGATTTTAAGTGACCCCAATACGATCCAACTGCCGGTTCCAGTCTTACTTCAGAAACGCTTGGCTCGCCGCATTGCCAACAAACGCAAGAATGTTGTGGTGCAACAGTACCAGGAAATTGGCGGAAAATCTCCTATTATTGAGGCAACCGAACAGCAGCGACTTCACCTCGAAACCGCTTTGAGGAAAGCGGGATCGCTTGTGAAAGTTTATGCCGCTCATCGTTATATTGCTGGAAACACAGAAGCGGTGATCCGGCAGATGCTGCAAGATCAGATTGATGATATTTATCTGGTGCCAATGTATCCTCACTATTCTGGAGCGACCACGGGTTCCTCTCTCGAACAGTTTTGCCAGATCTTATCCCGTTTGGATTACTCTGGAAAAATCCAGGCATTGCGTTCTTACCCCAACCATCCCGACTATATCGCGGGCCTGTCCGATTTATTAGAAAAGACCCTTTCTGATTACCAACTCAATCCTGAAAACACGCGGATTTTGTGTTCTGCTCATGGGCTTCCGCAAGCCTATGTTGATCAGGGCGATCCCTATTTGATGGAACTGCTCGCCACTGTCGAAGAATTGCGCAAAAACTTTCCGCAATGGCAATTTGATCTTTGTTTCCAGAGTCGCGTTGGTCCAGCAAAATGGTTGCAACCTTATACCGATGTTTTGATCCCACAGTTGCCACAACAGAAAGTCCAGTCGATTTTCTTTGTCCCGCTTAGTTTTGTCAATGATCATTTAGAAACTTTGTTTGAAATCGACGACACTTATTTTGATTTAGCTCGCTCTGTCAACCTCGTCCCTTATCGTCTTCCAGCACTGGAAACTCACCCGCATTTCATCAAGCTTCTCTGTGAAAAAACACTGCTTTGGGAGCAGGGTATTCAAGGGATTGACCCGTCTCTCCTGTTACCTGCGAGCCAACAATTTCGACGTTATGATCAGTGGATTCTTTATGCGTGGGGGATCGCTTTTCTGCTGGCTTTGTATGATGCCATTATGTGAAGAACCTATTCCGCATTCCCGTATTTTTCATGCAAAGATTGATAGTAATGGGGCGTATTCCAAATCGGATCACCTTCCGCTGGGATTTGCTCAATGGCGGTTTCTTGTTTATAACTGGAAAACCCTCTGGCTAGATAATTCTTCAAAGCAAATTTATGATCCAAGCTACAAGTATGCAGCCACACGCGTTTCGGGTTGAATTTCCAAGCGACTTGAATCGTTTCTGACAAAAACCACCGCCCCAATCCCTGGCCAATATACTGGGGAAGTATTCCGAAAAAGGCAATTTCTAGATCATCGCCTTGTTGGTCAAATTCGACATACCCAAAAGGTGAATTTTGAACGGTTCCGATCCAGGTACTGACATTTTTTTTTGTGACGCAATTTTCCCAATCCGCTAGCTTCCAATGGAGCCTGCTGTACCATTTCCAGGGTCTGCCGACATTGGTAAAAAAGAAATGATTGAGCACCGGAGTCGGGATTGCCATTTTTTGAAGAATCGCGTCTTGCCTTCCCCCTTCTTTAGCTTGATGCTGAGCAGGGGAGGTCATTTCAAGATAGGTCGTGACGACTTCTATTTCCATATTTTTTTCTCGATTGGATAAAGGTTGTTTTATGGAGCCGGGCGCAGCAACATCAGGAAGACAATACAAACACAAAGCCCTCCTGCCACTCCCAAAGGCCAGCTCAAGCCAAAAGTGCCAGAAAGCCACCCCATGACCAGGGCGCCAACGGCGGGCCCTCCGCGAAAGATCATTCCCCAAAGACTCAAAACTCGACCGCGCATTTGTTCTTCTACCACACTTTGAATCATCGTTTGAGTGGCCACGCCACAGGTGACCATCGCCACTCCTGCCACGGTCATTGCTCCGACGGCAACCCAAAAAAGGTGTGTGCTGGCAAAGAGTATTATCATCAATCCAGAAATGATGACACTGGTCACGGCGATCCTTGATAATCCTTCATTCCGGCCTCGTTGAGCAATCCAAATCCCCCCGACAATCGCACCTAATCCAGTCGCTGAAGTAAAAATAGCAAGCCCTTCTGCGCCCTTGGAAAAGACCGCATCAGCAAAACCGGGCAACAATTCGGAGACAGGACGAGTCAGAAAAGCCATTGCGAGCATCAGGATGATGATGCGACCAACCACGGGATGGGAAGCCGCATAACGGATCCCGGCGGATGCTTCGGTGAGTATTCCTTTTTTCTGCGTTTGCTTTCTTTGCGGAGGCAGGCGAAGAAAAAACAAAGCAATGATCATCGAAAAATAACTGAGCGCATTGATTGCAAAGGCCGTTGCCACCCCATAACTGGTAATCACCACACCCGCGACCGCAGGTCCGATGAAACGGGCGAGGTTGAAACTCACTGAATTGACCGCAACGGCAGTGGTCATGTCTTTAGCTTCGACCAAATCACGCACGAGGGACAGTCGAGTCGGTTGATGGAAGGCGACCACAATTCCCTGCAATAAGCTCAGGATGAACAATGATTCAATATCGATCATTGCATTGGCTGTCAAAAAGAAGAGTACCGCCGCTTGGCTCAATGCCATCATCTGACAAATCAAAGACACCCGACGGCGATCATACCAGTCTGCAATCACTCCGGCAAACGGGCCAATCACGAAAATCGGAAACAGATCAGCAAACGCAACCGCTCCCAACCAGAAACCCGATTTTGTCAAATCCCAAGCCAGCCAACCAACCGCGAGACGTTGCACCCAAAGGCCGATCAATGAAAGTGAATTTCCAGAGGTATAAATAGCGTAATTGCGGTTTGAAAAGACTTGGCGGATTGCCGTCAATCCCGAAGAGTGGTTATTTTGTCCGATAAATCCGGTCTCCTGCATCTCCCAATCCTGGTAAAATATAACCATGATCATCGAGTTTTTCATCAACAGCCGCCGTATAGATGGAAACATCAGGGTGGCGTTCCTGCAATTCCTTGATCCCTTCTGGAGCTGCCAAAAGACAGACAAATTTAACGGATTTTGGTTGAATTTTTTTGAGGCGATGAAGGGCTGCGCAAGCCGAGTGTCCAGTCGCCAGCATGGGATCGACGACAATCAAATCCTTTCCTTCCATTTCGGGAGGCATTTTAAAATAATATTCCACCGCCACGAGCGTTTCTGGATCACGGTAGAGTCCGACATGCCCGACCCTGGCAGACGGAATCAATTCGAGCATCCCATCTAGAATGCCATTGCCTGCTCTCAGAATCGAAATCAGAATAATGTCTTTTCCTTTAAAAAAAGGGGCTTTCATCCTTTGCATAGGGGTTTCAATTTCCTCATAATACAAAGGAAGATCCCGTGTGACCTCATATGCCAGCAGGGTGCTGATTTCTTTAAGCAGGTCACGAAACTGATTACAACTCGTCTCTTTTTTCCGCATCAAACTGAGTTTGTGCTGCACCAAGGGGTGGTCGATAACGGTGAGTCCTGACATAATGAATTTCCTTTCCGGTAATGGGATAAATTTTTAGAAAATACCAACAAATGAAGACAGCCTTTGCCCCTTTCTTAAAACACGGTGCCATCACTTTCAAGAGTAATGGGAGGACTGCCATCGTGGCGTAACTCACGAGCAATTTTTCGCCCGGCACTCCAAGTGCCTCCCTCTAACATTTTGGCTAAGGGAAAACTGTTTTGATCGAGAGCGAGGGTTTTTCGAATTTCGTGAGCGACCAGATCGAGCAGGACAATGGTGAGCGCCCTCCACTCAACAATCAGAGGGGAGTGCGGTTGGTGGCTGTGTTGAGCGTCATTAGGATCCTTGAGTTCAATCAATTTGCAATCCAGAAACAAGCCGCCATTGCGATACTCGGCAAGCCCCGTCAATTGATCCATGCCCTCAATGGACAACCCGTATCCTTCCAAAGGCTCCACTAAAGAATAAGAAAGCCATTGCGACAATTTATGAAAAGGGATCAAATCGCTGCCTGGTGCTTCTGATTGAAGCAAGGGATGCGACCAGCAATCGCCCAAATTGGTATTTTCCAAAGTGATCCGCCCTGGCCAAATCGACCCCAGCGCTTTGAGGATTGTCTCAAAAATGAACAAAGCAGAAAGTTGATTGTTGCGGGCATGGGAGATCATATAATCAAATAATCCGCCTAAACGAAATTCTCCAAAATATTCAGGATGAGCGAGCACTGCTTTTCCCAATTGATTCAGCAAAGCGGTTCTGCCTTCCAAACCCAGTAACGGGTTGTCGGAATTGACCTGAAAGCCCTGGGCGAGTTTCTCAGAAGTGAGTGCCAGCAAAGTTTCGCCATCGACTCTCAAGGAAGCCTTGGCATCGCAAGAAAACTGACCTGCTAAAAACATGTGAAAGCTGGCAACCGCAAGCCCTTCAGAGCGTGCAAATGATTGTTGGGTTTTTCTTTCGTAATAACTCCAATCAGGCCCGGCTCCCGCATCGAGCAAGACACTTGAAATCACCAAATCAAAGAGTATTCGGCCACGCTCGACAGGATCGGTCTGCTTGAGTTCGGAATCCAGCCAGGACAGGCGGGGGATATTGCCGGAGTCAAAATGCCTCCAACGGCTATGATAAGGAATATCGAGGTCGGGGTAATTTTCTTTGATGGTGGCAATCACATAGTCTACGGTGGGTTTGAGCAACTCAGGATGGTACTCAAAATGCAGCAATTTTCCTTGTTGGGCTAATGCCAAAATTTGTCCGCAGCGTTCACGAATTGCAAGCGGAGACAGGAGGTATGTCACGAGATGATTCTTTTCCAAAAACAAGCCTCCTCATTCAAAAATGCGCCCTTTGGTTTGTTTCAATTCAGGCTCCAGCGGAACCGCGTCTTCCGTATAATAGCCTGCCGCTTTTTTTGCGGCCATTTCTACTTGGGCATCATCGGGGATCAATTCATCAGGAAGACTGATTCTTTTTCCAACCTCAATTCCAGAGGAGATCAACGCATCGTATTTCAGGTTACTCATTGAAACAAAAGAATCGATTTTGGTGATGCCAAGCCAATGGAGCACATCCGGCATCAATTCCTGAAAACGCATATCTTGGACTCCGGCAACACATTCGGTTCTCTCAAAATAAGCCTCTGCGGTGTCTCCTCCTTTCTGGCGTTTACGGGCGTTATAAACCAGAAATTTAGTAACCTCTCCCAAAGCGCGCCCTTCTTTGCGATTGTAGACCACCACTCCCGCTCCGCCATTTTGCGCCGCTTCAATACAAACTTCAATGCCGTGCGTTAAATAAGGGCGGCAGGTGCAAATGTCGGAACCAAACACATCTGAACCGTTGCATTCGTCATGAACGCGGCAGGCGAGTGTTTTTTCGGGATTCGTGATCGCTTCAATATCGCCAAAAAAATAGACGGTTTGCCCACCGATTGGCGGCAAGAACACGTTTAAATCTCGCCGTGTGACCAATTCTGTGTACATGCCCCCGGTGCGTTCAAAGAGATGTTGCCGTAATTCATTTTCCTGGACACCGAAGCGTTCTGCAATTCCGGGAAGGTACCAGACCGGTTCAATGGCGGCCTTCGTCACAACACAGTTCCCATTTTCCAAAAGAATTTTTCCATCCGGTTTGAGCCGCCCTTGGGCAATGGCCTGCTCAAACTCTGGTAAAATGATATGAGCCCGTGTGACGGCAATGGTTGGGCGAATGTCGTACCCGTCTGCCAATTGCTCTTGAAAACACTCCCCGACTATGGCCCCATAAGGATCGAGCGAGACAATTTTAGTCGGATCATGCCAGGAAGGAAACGGGCCAATCGTGTTGGTGGGAGACGTATTGGTCAAATCCGGTTTGTGTTCTGGATCCAATTTGCCAGCAGCAACGGCTAACGCGCGATAAATCGTATAAGAACCGGAATGCGCTCCGATCACATTGCGGTGTGCTACGGTGGTCACACTCCCAATAATCGGCCCTCGTTCTTGAGGAGTGGCGGCTCCCCATTGGACTGGGAAAGATTTTTCATCATAACTTGAAGGGTGCGACGTCAGCACAATATGATTTTGTGATTTTTTTTCCTCTGAATTCAATTCTCCAGTCATAATTTCTCTTACAGGATTACTTTGTTTTGAGATCGGGAATGGCTCCGGATCGGGCCTCTTGAAAAAGATTCGGTTGATTGATAAAGCTACAAATTAGCCTATCCTTCTGGAGAACTCAAGCCAGGGCTGATTCGGACTCCTCATTTGGATTTTCCAATCTTTCAGAAAACCCTTGAATTTCCCTCGCAAGATTTGAGCGGATTTATCGGTATTGGAGCTTTTCAGTTTCGATGAGTTTAATTTCCATAATCAGCGAGAGAATTATAGTGAATCAATGAACAGGGCGCACCTGAATGGAATCGATCAGACCGTTCTCAACTTGGACATCAGAAATGATCACCACCTGATCTCCTTTTTGAATAATTTGACGTTCTTTGAGGGCGGAAAACGCCGTGGCGATGGTTTCTTCTGGATCATCAAAATTGATTAAGAAAGGATTGATATTGCGCAAGAGGGTCATCAAGCGGTAGGTTTTTTCGTTATTGGTAAAAGCAAAGGTTTCAAAACCAAACGCTCGGCAATTGGAAACACATTCCGCCGTGTGGCCGGATCGGGTTAAAACCAGGAGCCCTTGGCATTTGAGTTTTCTCGCCAGCTCAACTGCTGAATTGGCGATATGTTGTTTTTTAGTCTTGGCAATCAGCTCCCGTGCCGCAAATCCCACACTGGGAAAGGTTTCCGTTTTTCTAGAAATTTTTGCCAAATATTCAATACATTTGAGGGGGTACTTGCCGATCGTGGTTTCACCGGAGAGCATGACCGCATCGGCATCTTCATGAACCGCATTGGCCACATCGGTGACTTCTGCACGAGTCGGAATCGGGTTTTCAATCATCGATTCTAGTAAATGGGTGGCCACAATCACTCGTTTCCCACTGCGCCCGCACAAATAGGCAATGCGGCGTTGAATATGCGGCAAATCTTCAATATTGACCTCCACTCCTAAATCCCCACGAGCGACCATGATCCCATCGGATTCTTCGACGATTTCTTCCAAATTATCGACACCTTCTTGATTCTCAATTTTGGCAATGATTTTAATCCGCCCGACTTTTTCTCCTAACAACTCTTTCAATTCTCGGATATTTTGGCCTGTTCTGACAAAAGAGAGGGCAATGAAATCAATATCGTGTTCCAAACCAAACAAAATATCTTCTCGATCTTTTGCAGTGATTGCAGGCAGATTGACAGGGGCGCCAGGCAGATTGACGTGCCGTCTTCCTTTGATATAGCCGCCATCCAGCACTTCACAATTCATGGTGGTTTCCTGCTTATCCAGGATTTTTAAATTGATCAACCCATTGTCAATCGTCAGCCTCCCTCCGATCTCTACGGATTGGATTAAATCTGGATAACCGATATAAAGGGATTGGCGGGTCCGCTCTCCGGCCTCTTCAACAAAAACTTCCACGACATCACCCACTTTTAAATCAAGATCCGCATCGCCTGTGCGAATTTCCGGGCCTTTTGTGTCCAGAAGCAATCCTACTGGAAATTCAATGTTTCGGTTGAGTTCGTGGACACGGTTCATGATGGTTCCATGTGACTGATGATCGCCGTGTGACATGTTGAAGCGTGCGATATTCATCCCGGATTTATACATATTGTACAGCATTTCATAAGGCTCGCTAACCGGTCCAATCGTGCAAATTATTTTGGTTTTGATCATAATTCTCCATTTATTTTATTTCTTTTTTTGACGAATTAAACGTTTTGCCAGTCTTGGGAAAATCAATGCTGTCAAGGTTCCTGAGCCACTGGCTAGTTTCTTCCAACGAGTGATTTCAAAGGTAACACAAGCCAATGCGCCTGTGGGCATTCGGATTCCTCCATTGGCGGTATCGAAACAAAGCAAAGAAACCAATTCTTCGAGTTGTGGATTGTGCCCTGTCAGGAGCGTGGCATCGTTTTGGTCGGGCAATTCCTTTAAGATCTGGACGAGGGTCTTGACAGGAGCGGCATAAATTCTCTGATCGGTGACTACTTTTATCGGAGTCAAGGAACGCTCATTGAAGATTTGTGCGAGCATTTCAGCCGTTCGATGAGCGCGTTTTGCGGTAGAAGTGATGGCCAAGGTTGGTGGGGTTTCAAAAGAGGCAATCACTTGCCCCATCAAGGGAGCGGCGCGCAATCCTCGCGGCGCAAGAGGGCGATCATGATCCTCACGATAGGGATCTTTCCAGGAAGATTTAGCGTGGCGTAAAACGTAAAGAGTTTTCATGATGATTCGATTGCAATATCCTCAGAATATCCACAAAGCATGAAATGCCTGACAGAGACGATTGTGGAATGAGGCGATGCTGAATGCAATAAGAGGAATGGCTGTCAGGCTTCAAAGAAAGCTAATTGTTGGATTTTGTTTTTGTCGGCAAAGGAGGTGCGTCGGTTTGCTCCAGTTTGGGCGCGTCGGTTTGTTCCACAGTTTCCGCAGACTCTTCTTGAGTTGACGCAGGAGCGTTTTCTGAAGACTCGGCTGTTGCTTTTTCAGAGGATTCGGAAGCCGGGATCACGGGCGCCTGAATCCCACTAACCACTGAATCGGTTGCTTGTTCTGTCGATAAATAGGCTAAGGAGAGAGACGATGCCATAAAAATTGCGGCGACGATAGCGGTCACTTTCGCGATTCCGGTCATCGGACCACGAGACGATTGAGATTGCCCCATTCCTCCAAAAGCGGCTCCCAATTCAGCACCTCTACCGCCTTGCAACAACACCAAAAAGATCATTGCCAGAGCGACGGCCACTTGTACAAAGATTAAGAATCCAAATAACATTTTTAATTCCCTTCTGATTTGAAATATCGCTCCCACTCGCGACTCGGATGTAGGTCGATAATAAGTATTGCAGCGGTCTACGATTTAAGGACACGCTTGAATAATTTGACTAAAATCTTCTGGTTTCAGGCTTGCGCCTCCGACCAAACACCCGTCGATGTCGGATTGTTGCAACAACGAATCGGCATTTTTCGCATTCACACTGCCGCCGTATAAAATAAAAATGGCCTTGGCAATCGTCTCTGTCGCCTGCTCAGCAAGTGTATTACGAATCACCTGGTGCATCTGATTCGCCTGCGCCTCCGTAGCGGTTTTGCCGGTTCCAATGGCCCAGACTGGTTCATAAGCGACAATGCACTGAGCCAAATTTTCTGAAGACATCCCGTCTAAAGCAACGGTTAATTGTTGAATAACCGTTGCTTCATGTTGACCACTTTCACGTTGTTCCAAAGTTTCTCCCACACAAATCACGGGTTGGATTTGATGTTCGAGTAAGAGCTTTGCTTTTTGTTGAACCAATTCATCGGTTTCTTCAAAATGACTCCGTCGTTCCGAATGCCCAACCAAGCAATGGGTCGTGTCCCAGTCTTTGAGAATGTTCACGGAGATTTCCCCTGTGAAGGCGCCGGACAATTGAGTGTGGACATTTTGCGCACCAATCCCTATGTTAGCCTCTCCGATTGTTTGTTTGAGCAATCCCAGGTAGGGAAACGGGGGAGAAACGACGACCTGAACCCTGGATTTTTTTTGGCTGATAGCACTTTTGATCGCTGCTATCATGGTTGAGACCAGCGCCCGATCTCCATTCATTTTCCAGTTGCCCATGATTAATTTCGTCACGTCTTTCCTTTAAATTTTATGTTGGTTTTGGTCAAAATGATAAATAGGGAAGGATGCTATGGAATGGTTGAAATGTCAATTTAATTGCAGTGCTTGAGAAAGAGCCTGGACGGATACTTTTTTTTAAAAATGAAATCGAATGGAACGCAGAACGGTTGTTTAGAGGAAAAAATCGACTCAGAGTTTTCTATTGTTTACTGGATCAAATGGCCGGTTCACTGAGTCCAAGTAGCCGCTGTTTGAATCCAAAACCCTTCTTCGTCCTCATTGGCCACTTGCGACCATTTCCCTTGTTTGCGGACAAAGCGAAATACCTGGTATTTTGAGGAATCTGTGATTTTTTGATACTGCTCTCCGGGGCCATTTCGGAGAATCGTGGATTTGACTTTGACAATCGAACAAAAGTACCCTTGGATCACAAAACTGGCATGAACCCAATGAACATCGCCATCGACATCAGCAATTTTGTACCAATCATTCCAGCTATCGAGCTTCATTAAGGGGGTATGGACACTCAATTTCCACGAACTTGTGGGGTACTGAAATCCTGGCCCCATGTGCAGATCGGTTTCTGGAACAACCACACAAAGCGCCATTGCCTGGGAAGCTCCCAAGATGAAGCAGAGAATAAGGGCGAGCCGTTTTTTCATAATTCAAAATTTTGCTTGATTCAAGAGGGACGATGCGATCAAAAGGATCTTTTTTCTTGTTACATTTTCACTCAATGATTGCAACAACGATTTTTAAAAGGCGGTTGTGAAAGTTTTCACAAAGACTTCTGGATTGCTCGAAATTCATCTCTCTGTCCTGCTCTTTGGCCTTTCGGGATTGTTTGGAAAATTCCTATCCCTGTCGCCACTCCTGATTGTTTTAGGGAGAACCTTCTTTGCGTCAATTGTTCTGTGCGTAGTCTTGCGTTTCTTCAGGCTATCCCTCAAAGTCGATTCAAAAAAAGATTTTTGGATGTTCGGAGGATTGGGAGCCTTGCTTGCCCTACACTGGCTTGCTTTTTTTCACTCAATTCAACTCTCAACAGTGGCTGTCGGGCTTCTCACTTATTCAACATTTCCAGTCTTTGTGACGTTTCTGGAACCGTATCTTTTTAATGAAAAAATCCGCCTGTTTGATATCCTCACGGCTATCGGTGTCGTTGTCGGTGTTTTTTTGGTAGTGCCGACCTTTGATATCAGCAACTCGATCACTCAGGGCGCATTTTGGGGCGTGATTGCTGGCTTCACTTTTGCAATTCTCTCTTTGCTGAACAGAAAATATGTAAAAAAGTACCCGCCTTTAGTGATTGCCGCTTACCAAAATATTTTTGCCACGCTCGTTTTTATTCCTCTTGCGCTCTTTCAGGAAAGGGATTTACAAATCCGTGATTTCGCGCTTCTGCTTGTCCTGGGGGTTTTTTGTACCGCCGGGGCACATGCGCTGTTCATCAAGGGATTGAGCCATCTCAAAACTCAATTGGCCAGCATCATCGCGAGTCTGGAACCTGTTTACGGAATCCTCTTTGCCTTGATCTTATTAGGAGAAATTCCCACCGGGCGAACTTTATTGGGAGGTTTGATCATCCTGGGCACCACTGTGATTGCCAGCATGGTTCCTCATGCTTCAGGAAAACAACCCAACCGATGAAGAATGCCAAGTGAGTTTTAGTAAAAATTCGTAAAAAAAATGGAAATCATGACCGATTCGACTTTGATGATAAATGAGCAACAACTTCAGTTGTTACAAAGGTTGTGTACTGCCTTTGAAATGCGAGAAATGGATCACCGCGCAATTCAGGAAATTGGGATTGCTGGGATTGTTTTGATGGAGAATGCGGCACGAAGTCTTGCCGATTGGGTGGAACGGCATCATCTCCAAGCCCAGCCTCAGGCAAAAATCGTTGTCTGTTGTGGAACAGGCAACAATGGCGGCGATGGATTTGCCATCGCGCGATTGTTGAAAAATCGAAACTACAATGTGATGGTGGTGGCAGGAGGGGAAGCCAAAACCGAAGACGCCAAACAGAATCAAATCCTTTGGGGGCAATTTGGAAGCAGTGTTGTTTTTCCTTCAGAAGCGGCTGATGCTATCCTGACAGAAGCCGAATTGATCATTGATGCGATTTTTGGAACAGGCTTGGAACGCCCGATTGAAGGGAGCTATCGTGAATGGATCGAACGCATTAACAAAAATACGGGAGCGATTAAAATTGGCGTGGACATCTCTTCCGGGATTCATTCAGACTCTGGTCAAGTGATGGGGGTGGCACTGGCCTGCCAACAGACCGTTGCTTTTCAAGTAGGCAAACAAGGGTGTTATCAATATCCGGGGGTGCAATATGCGGGGAAGGTGATTGTGACTGACATTTCGATTCCTCCTCATTGGCCTTCACAAGCTCCCCCGACCTATTTACTCACGCATCGCTTCATTCAGCAAATGCTTCCTGCAAGAACCTCTGATGCGCATAAAGGCACTTATGGCCATTTACTCACGATTTGCGGTTCAGCCGGGATGGCAGGAGCGGCATTGCTGGCTTCATTGGCCGCCATTAAAAATGGGAGCGGTCTTGTTTCCGCCTGTGTCCCTTTAGCTTTACGTGATGCCTTTCTTGGACAATGCCCTGAAGTGATGACTCTTTCTCCAAAAACAGGCTCCAAGGATCATTTTTCTTCGGCTCATCTCGCCTTTGTCGAAGCTGAAATCGAAAAAAGGAATGCCGTGGTTTTGGGATGTGGTCTTGGACAAACCCCTCAAACCGCAAAATTTATGCGCCGATTGCTCGCTTCAATTTCTCAACCTTTGCTGGTTGACGCAGATGGCTTGAACAGCCTCACGGGTGATTTATTAAAAAAACGAACCGCGCCAACTGTGATCACCCCCCATCCGAAAGAACTTTCTCGTTTGTGCGGAATTCCCACGACTGAAATTCAGAAGAATCGGATTGGGGTGGCTCGAAAACTGGCGCAGGAATGGGGCGTGGTTTTGTTGCTCAAAGGGGCGCAAACCGTTGTCAGTGATCCCGCAGGGCGGGTGTTTATCAATCCAACTGGTAACGAAGGGATGGCGACTGGAGGATCCGGGGATGTTTTGAGTGGCATCATTGGCAGTTTCTTAGCCCAGCAGTGTTCTCCTTTGCAAGCGGCGCTGCTTGGGGTGTATTTGCATGGTTCTGCCGGAGATTGCCAAAGAAGCTTTCTGTCTTCTTCTTATCTCAGTGCGTCTGATTTAATCAGGGGTTTGAATCAAGCACGATTACGGCTGGAATCAGCCCATCTTTCAAAATAGGGATTTTTTATGAATCAATCTACCCGGCGAGGGCGATTGCGGGTGCAGTTGGAATCTCGATTGTCTCCAAGCAGGCAAGGGTAAGAAGAGTCACGCTGGCGACAATAGAATTCTTCTCCCACCGGCAAACCGGAGTTAATCGGCAAAAGAACCTGTTTTTCATTTTTAAAATAAGCAATCAGCCCATCCTCTACCGGAACAATTTTAGAGACCCGGAATCGTCGAGCACTCAATAGGAATAAAGCGTATTGGGGTTCATAGATGATGTTACAGAGATAATTTACATTTTGATCCTGCGCTGTCGGATAAACATAGGGCGGGGCAGGGTTGGTACAGCCTAACATGAAGACCCCACCCATTATTATTGAAATCCAGCAGCTTCGGTTCCACCAATCGCTCATATTTCTATTCATTGAGAGAGCATACGATTCTTGAAGATCCAATCCAATTAAAATGCTGTCATCCTCGTTGTTTTTATCGGGATTCCTGACGCTCATCGGTTAGGGTGAACAGAGAAGCGATGAATTGTATTGCGAAAACGGTGCATCAGTTGCATAATCAGAAAAAAATGACCATTTGCCAAACTTTCTGGACTTTCGTCATTGTGTGTCATTTCGATAGGTAGCGTCAGTTAATAACTCTTTTTTTCATGAAGTACACTTATAAATTGAGGTTATAATTCAAAATTATGGAAATTGATTTATCAGTTGTTCTCAGAATAGTGGCTTTGGGGATACTGATTGTGCTTTCCGGATTTTTCTCCGGTTCAGAAACCGCGCTTTTTTCTTTGAGCAAACTGCAACTGCAAAAGTTCAAAGAATCTAAAACACCGCAGACGCAAAAAATCTTGCGGCTTTTAGCTCAACCAAAACATTTGTTGATTACCATTCTCCTCGGAAATGAAGTGGTGAACATTTCTATTTCCGCCATTTCCACTTCTCTTGTCTTCTCCTTTGCCAAGTCCTTCCAAATCATTGATCCGAAATGGCTCAACATTTTGATCATTGTGCCTTTCATTTTATTATTCGGTGAAGTGATTCCAAAAACCTTTGCAATTCAAAATAATGAACGGTTTGCATCATTTGTCTGTGTGATGCTGACAGTCTTTCGAAAGGGGGTTTCTCCAATCGTTTGGTTGATTTTCAAGTTGACCGATGTGGTGGTTTTCATGATTGTTGGAGAACGGACACGGAAGGACAATCCTCTGATGGAAGAAGAATTTATCACATTGGTCGAGGACAGTTCCGAAGCCGGCGTGATTGGGGAAAATGAAAAGCAATTGGTTTATCGGGTTTTCGAACTAGGCAATATGCCCGTTTCTAAAATCATGGAACCACGCGGCAGCATTTTTTCCTTACCGATTGATATGCCTTTGCAGAAAATGATCACTGAGGTGAGCGAACGCCATCGCCCGGCGATCCCCATTTATGAAGGTTTTCGTGATCGGATTATTGGGATTTTGTATGCAAAAACCCTCTTGAATCTGACTGAGGAACAAATTGACCGAGGCCAGGAAACGTTGAAAGAAATCTTAGTCGATCCGATTTTTATTCCTGAAACCAAACAAGTTTATGATTTATTCAGAGAGTTTCAATTTAAAAAAAATCAAATCGCGATTGTTTTGGATGAATTCGGAGGGGTGATTGGCTTGGTCGCCATTGGTGACATTTTAGAAGAATTGTTTGGGCGGCTGGAAGACCATCAAGATCACGATACTTTGTACAAAAAGCAATCCGGTAATATCTGGCTGGTTGATGCCATGATGCCCCTGGAGGAGTTCACAACCGTGATTCAAACCCCTCTCACGCATCAGGAGTATGAAACTGTCGGCGGGCTGGTGTTTGATTTATTTGGAAAACTTCCCACCGTTGGTGATGCGATTTCACACAAGCATCTCAAGTTCACGATCCAGGAAGTGGATGTGACCAAGATCACGAAACTCAAAGTGGTTAAACTGACGCAAAGAGAAGAGCATTCAATCGAATAATAAAATTTTGGAGAGACGGGATTCATGGAATACTACATCGTCACGATTGTTGTGGTTTTAGTGATTATTTTATTTGATGGTTTTTTCAGTGGAGCTGAGATCAGTTTGGTTTCTGCTGACAAAACCAAACTGCGTTATCAGGCAAAAAAGGGGTCGAAAGCGGCGACTTTGATCATCAAACTCTTTCAAAAACCAGAATGGCTCTTGGTCACGTCTCTGACAGGAACCAATATTTCTGTCGTCACAGCTACCACGATCACGACTGCCGCGATGCTCGAAATCTTTCCAGAATTCGGCGATCTGTTGACCGTGCTCATTCTCACGCCCTGTACCCTCTTTTTTGCCGAAATTCTTTCAAAAAGTATTTTTCAACAAAAAGCCGACCATCTGGCAACAAAAGTGATTTATCCCTTATATTTTGCTTCTTGGATTCTGTCTCCCATCGTTTTTGTGATGACCACCCTCTCCAATCTGGTTTCGTCATTCCTGGGCACCAACAACGATCAGCATAGCATTTTTGTCACGAAGGATGAATTGAAGATGATTTTGGAAACTGCCGGGGATGGCGGCGATGTGCTTCAACATGAACGTAGTATCATTCAACGCGTGTTTGAGTTTTCCGAAATTTCCGCTCGCGAGTCGATGATCCCCTTGATCGATATTTCTGCGGTGCCCACCACTGCAACGGTTGAAGAAGCGATTCGGAGTTTGAATCAAACCGATTTGCCGTGGGTCTTGGTTTATTCTCGAAGGATTGATCTCATTACCGGATACATTGATTATTTTGATCTCTTGAAAATGAACCGACAAGATCCCATTCGTTCTTTGATCAAACCCGTGTATTACATTCCGCCCAATAAAAAACTCCATGCGCTTTTGCTGGAATTGCAGGAGCAAAAAATCAGTTTCACTGTGATTGTCGATGAATACGGAGGCGCCGAAGGGATTATCACGATTGAAGATATTTTAGAAGAAGTCGTCGGAGATATTGCCAGCGAGCATGAAAAACGCCATCCTTTATTCAAAATGAGGAATGGCAATAAATATTTTGTTCATGGCCGGATCGAAATTCATCAATTCAATGAACAAATGCCCTTTGAATTGGAAATCCCAGAAGGGGATTATAGCACGATAGGCGGGTTTGTGATCAATACCTTAGATAAAATCCCTGATGTGGGAGATTCTTTTGAATACAGCAATTACCTTTTCACCGTTGAAAAATCAGATGAACGTTCTGTCATCCAAACCAGTATCACGCCTCTGAATTCCCTCCCTGAAGATTCGGAAGAAGCGGTTCTATCATAGGGTTGCTCATCAAAGAAAAATCTCATTCTTTGAGAAAGGCATTTTTCAAGGAGCGATCAAGGGGTGAGAACACGAGCCTGCGCCGTGGCAGATTGATCTATTTTCCCGTCTTCAGTCAGAATCACACGATAATCGGAATGCGCCACCGCTCTTGAGACCAATTCATTGCGCACATCCTCTGCGACCAGTTCAGGCGGACGTTCATGAGGGTTGCCAAAACCCGCTCCCCCAGCCAGCTCGAAACGCAGTCGCTCATGGGGCGGGATTGATTGTTGCCCCTTGGGGCGAAGCTCAGCGCCGGAAACGAGGGAGAGCCGACCAGTCGCGCCATCCTTGCCATGATCACGACCTTTGGGAGCATTGTCACACCGTTCATACATCGCTAGGACATCAAAAGGAATACCGTCGGCGCCACCAATCTCGATAATCTGACCAAGCCCGCCTCGTTGCCGTCCCGCACCTCCAGAATCAGAACGAAATTCTTTGCGCCAGAAGATGATCGGCGTGATGGCTTCATTGACTTCAACCGGCATCCCCCGCACACCACTTGGAAACGCCGTCACGCTCATGCCGTCCTTTTTCGGTCGAGCACCAGCACCACCGCTATTGAACTGCAACATTTCAAATCCTGGAATCTCTCCCTCATAACTAGAATTTGGAGAAATCGAAGGCCCTCCCCGGAGTTGAATAATCCACAAGGAAGCAGACCCTTCCGCCTGCACGCCCCCTGCGATGACCTGATGCAGGCAGCCAAGAATCGTATCGGGTAAGAGGTGTCCAATGATATGGCGGGCGGCCACGGGATGAGGCCGTTGTACATTCAAGATACAGCCTTCGGGAGCAGAAAACGAAATCGGTAACAACGAGCCGTAGTTGTTAGGAATATCCGGTGCTACCACACATTTGACCCCGAAGCAGGTGTAGGCTTTGGTATAATTCAAAACCACATTGATCCCATGCCCCACTGCCGGAGAAGTCCCCGTATAATCCACATGAATATGATCATTGCTGACAGTCAAAGCGGCCTGAAGTCGGATCGGGCTATTGTAGCCGTCCATGATCAAAGTGTTGTGAAAAGTGCCGTTTTCAAGCTGACGAATGCGTTCGATGGTCGCGTCTCGTGAATGGGTGATGATGAATTCCCCCAGCTCGTCGAGTGTTTCCAGTTTGAATTCCTGCATCATCGTGATCAAACGTTTTGAACCGATGTCGTTGGAAGCCGCAAAAGAAAAGATATCACCGACAACCTGCTGCGGTTCACGCACATTGGTTCGAATGATTTCAAGCATGGTTTCATTGGGTTTCCCTTCACGAAAGAGGTGCAGGATCGGAATATTGAGCCCTTCTTCAAACACCTGGCGGGAATCTGGTCCGAAACCGCGCCCACCGATATCGACCACATGACAGGTATTG
>WASW01036132.1_pt1 | contig 20677 bp, 13 predicted proteins | sample 5698521 | NCBI WGS metagenome assembly WASW01 (sample SAMN11175560, study PRJNA528189) | sponge metagenome | isolation source: marine sponge | host: Leucetta | place: Antarctica: Western Antarctic Peninsula, King George Island | collected 2013-01
CATGAAAAAACTGATTTTAGCTCTTTTGGCGATCATCGGATTGCTGACCATTGTGTTGTTATTCAAGACGGTGCAATTCACTTCAAAACAGCGGGAAGTCCTTCCCGCTAATTTGAGTGAAGTTGACAAAAAAGCTGTTGCCATCCGCCTATCAGGGGCGGTGAAACTAAAAACGATTTCCAGCCAAAATACGAGTGAGTTTGATCCCGCTCCTTTCCTGCAACTCCATCAATATCTCGAAAAATCCTTCCCTCAGACGCATAAAACATTAGAGAAAACAGTGATCAATCAGTGCTCCCTCTTGTACAAATGGCAAGGGCACAACACTGCTCAAAAACCGATCATTCTGATGGCGCATCTGGATGTGGTTCCCGTCGAACCAGGCACCGAGGGGCAATGGTTTCAACCTCCTTTTAGCGGAGCCATCACAGAAGGCGGCATTTGGGGGCGAGGAACTCTTGATGACAAGTCCAATGTGCTGGCCCAGCTTGAGGCAATCGAAAGCCTGATCAAAATAGGGTTTCGCCCAGAACGAACGGTTTATCTAGCTTTTGGACATGATGAAGAAGTTTTAGGAAAGCAAGGGGCCGGCAAAATTGCGGAACATTTGAAAGAACAAGGAATCCAAGCGATATTCACGCTGGATGAAGGCATGATGATTGTCGATGAAAAACTTTCGCCAGCCAAAAAAAAGACAGGCATCATCGGGATTGCTGAAAAAGGTTATGTCACTCTCAAAGTGACTGCAAAACAGCAAGGAGGGCATTCTTCTCTGCCACCTGAAAAATTGACACTGGTCACCTTAGCACAAGCGATCAACAAGTTAGCGGCCAATCAGCCCGCCGCTTCATTGACAGGAGCGGCTGAGGAGATGTTCGAATATTTAGGGCCAGAAATGCCATTTATTCAGAAAATGCTGTTTGCCAATCGCTGGTTATTTGATCCCCTCATTTTAGCAATTCTCGAAAAACAAAAAACAACCAACGCCATGATCCGAACGACTACGGCACCCACTATCATTCAAGGTGGGATTAAAGAAAATGTTCTCCCCAGCCAAGCGCATGTGATTGTCAATTTCCGAATCTTGCCAGGGGAAACTCAACAAACAGTATTGGCTCATGCAAAAAGAGTCATTGACGATCCCGCCATCGAAATTGAATTTCATGGCGATGCTGGCAGCAATCCTGCCAGAGTGTCCAATTCCGCCTCTGAAGCATTTGCTCTGATCGGTCAAACCATCCAAGAAGTTTTTCCGGGAACTCTGATCACCTCAGGGCTTTTGTTGGCGGCCACTGATTCAAAATACTATCAAGAAATCGCAGACAATAATTACCGTTTCAGCCCCTTCACGCTTGGGGCGGAGGATCTCCACAAAATCCACGGGACTGACGAAAGGATCGGGGTGGCGGATTATGTGAAGATGATCCAGTTTTATGTGCAATTGCTCAGAAATGCGACAGGCGGAGCTGAGTTTTTCAAAATTTAAGCCTGAGTCGATAAAATGTTCCCTGGCGGTGAAAGATCATTCTTCTTGATCCGAGTCAGAGGGTCGGAAAATGAACAGGTCACGAATTCGTCCGGGGAGGATCGTTTGAGGGAGGGGGATGATGGTCGGGTCATTGATGGGGCCGGAGGAGAGGTAGCACCCTTCCAGAAAGGAGCCTCGTTTGTTGACGAGAATCAAATTCAATAAAGGGATGTTTCTCAAAACGAGATCGAGCGTTTCAAAGGGCTGGGGGCAGATAAGCAGATCTTGTTCATCCTGTTCGTAATCAATCTGGCCTGAGACGACAAAACGCATATTGGGGCTGGCAAAAATAAAATCCTCCAAATCAAAAACACCGCCTTTCATCATAATTTTGGCTTCCATGGAGTTGTAAACCAAGCCTTTTCCTTCAAAACCACTGAGCTTTTCTTCAAACACTTTGAGGTAGCTTTGCAGCGATAACGTCGCGAGAAGAAAGACCAGGGATTCACCTTTTTCCACAATCCCTTCCGTGGAATGAAACGAGATGGTGGCGTGAGGTTCCCAAAGATCATTCTCCCTCGGAAAGAGCTGGATATCGGCCTGGGCGTGGGTTTTACCACCGCTGATAGGGTACTGTTTTGCGATTTGAGAATCTTTTCCAAAAGTCATTTCAATCATATCCCCCAAGTCGGTAATATCGACTGACACCGCGCCTTCCCATCGCTCCTCATCACGGTTTTTCTGAGAGATACGATTGAGGAAGCCGCTCAAAGTGAAGGCCGTCAACCCGTGTTTTTTCCAAAATAATTTGGGAATTTGAATTTTTTGCGGCCCAAGCTGGCCTTTGAAAACAAAATCTTCAAAATCAGTCAGGAGGAATTTGAATTTTTTTGCCTGTAAATCGAAGGCCCAATTGGTTTCTGGCAAACGAATGGTAAAGGGGTCATCCGTCTCCGTTGAAGCCGTTGCCACAGAGCTTTGTTCCGCCTCCGACTCCTCCAGAGTTTCCTCGACTTCATCCTGGAGATCACCCCATTTTTTAAAATCGAGATAAGCAAACTCGCCGGTCACTTCCAGCACATCATTGTTGAGATTAAATTGAAGCGTTCCGTGCTGCCTTTCCCATGCCAATTGTGCGATCTTTACTCGATAATCGTTCCCTTCCCATTGCGTCGTTCCCTCAAGATCCAATTGATATTGGGGTGCCTGGATCGAGAATTTCAAATCACCTTTTTGATCAACCGTGTTTCTCTGAGGAGTTGATTCCCACCATGACTGCCAAGGGACCTTCAATAAATCTTCCATCAGTGGGCGCGGTGCAATATTCTCAAATTGCAAATTCAAACTAGGAGACGCTTGCGCATTCCAATCCGTAGAACCGCTTAAGTTCAAATCATACATGGGCATTTGAATATGGAAATTCAACCCTCCGTTTTGAACAGCAACGTTTCCCTCTGATGTTGAACTCGGCCAGGAGACTTTCAACAAATCTTCCAAGAGTTCAGGAAGCGCGATGCTCTCAAAATCCAGGTCGAGATTGAGCGGTTTCTCCGTTTCCCATTGAGTGGCTCCTTTGACATTCAATTGATACTGGGGAATGGTAAGATTGAAATTCAACCCTCCTTTTTGAGAATCGTCCTTTGCTGGGGTGGCGGCGTTCGGCCAAGAAACCGACATTAACTCTTCCAGAAGCTGAGGAAGGACAACTGTTTCAAAATGGAGATCAATTTTGGGAGAAGCTCCGTCTGTCTCTTGAGTGGTTCCGCTAAAATGCAGGGGGTACGAAGGAGCCTGGATGTTGAAATGCCATTTTGTTTTGGAGGCAGGGACTTCACTGGACAACGAGGCATTCAGCCCGTCTGTCCAGGAAACTTTCAAAAAATCTTCTAGAGATTGAGAGAGGGCAAAATTTTCAAAATTGAGATAGAGAAAAGCATCGTCTGCTTGCTGGATCATTTTTCCACGCCCTGCAAGTCCCGATATTTGAAAGTAATCGAGGCTCAATTCCAAATCGTTGGAAGCGGGCGGAGGGAGATTGAAACTAGCTTCAATGGAAACGGGAAGTTGTAAAGCCTGATTAAAGTACAAATTTTCAATTTCGAGATCAAAATGAAGGGTTTGAATCGCTGAGGGTTGCCCCGTCGTTTCAAAAGGGGGTTCGGCCTGCCAAGCTCGAAGAAGATTCAACCAAGGAAACAGGCCGATCCGTTTGCCTTGGATTTGAAGATCCAGATGCTGATCATCGCTATAAACTAGGTTTCCAGTGGCTTGCTGTTCCCCAACTATTAAATCATCAAAAATGAGGGTGAAGTCAGGAGCGTTACGCCGAAGGTGAAATTGAGCACGCAAAGGCAACGCTTCATTTCCAGGGAACTGGAAAGAATCGATTTCCAATTCTATTTCAAGCTCCCGAAACAACGGCTGGGTTTTTACGGTATTTTTCTCAGGAGGCTTGAAAGGAAACGGGTCTTGCTCAAAGTGTTTTTGAAGATTGCGGATCAAAGACACGTCCAAGTGATCCCATTTGAATTGTATTTTGCCATTTTCTAAATTGCCATTGTATGAAAAACTTCCCGTTTGTCCAGCGATCATCAAGTGGGGAATCTTTAATTGATAACCCTCTTTTAAATCCAGGGTTCCTGAAAAAGCGAGGGGGAGTTTGAGGGTCGGAGAGAAAACCATCGCCAGAGTCTCGAATCGCATTTCCAAATGCTCAAGAAAAAATTCACTTGATTGAGAAGTCGGGATGTATTCTTTGAGCGGTTCTGGCAGTTTCCAGTCGAGCCAATCTTGCCATCGCAACGAGGGGGCGTTCAGAGCGATGAATCCAGATTGTTGTTGCCATTTCAAATCCAAAGCAATGGTTTTTTGAGAAGACGATCCGATCTCGAAACGCAACTCACTTTCCTGCTGAGAATAATTAAAAAAACCATTGGCAGTGATTTGCCCGAATTGCCCTTCAATCTGTGGAATGCCCCAATCCGATTCCTGCCCTTCGACTTTCAAATGAAGATGCCGCTCCGATTCATCCGTTGTTGTGATCTCCAATTGCCAAGAAGGTGCGGTTGTCATTCTGAGTGGGTTTTCTGGAATCACCACCACGTCAGCTGACAATTTTTGAGGCAGCCATTGTGCAAAAGGATGCCTGGGATCGGCATACTCTGGAAAAAAATCTTCGAGGTGTTGCAATTTAAAACGCAAGCGAGGAAGAGCCGCTTGATCAAAAGGATAATACCCCTCCGCACTTCCTTCAAGCAGACCGAATTTAAAATGCAGTTCCTGCCAGTTGAGATCGGCTGTCGTCAACTCGACTTGCCCCCGGATCTCCTTGGCAGAGTAGGTGCGTTCCGGTGTTTGCCATTCGGCTTCCATGTTTTGTGGGAGGGCTTTGAGCTCAAGTGTGAAAGGTTCCTCATCAAGCAGATTTTTATCTTCCAGCAAAAATGAGACCTCGGCGTTTCCCTGAAGAGAGAGTTGTTTGAGCAACGGATTTGCTTCCTCAAAAAACGAACGGACGATTGGCCAGACCGTGGTTCCATTAACTTTTCCGGAAAAATCGAGTTTCACAGGGAGCGCGGCAGGCTTTCCATACATCAAAGTAATTTTTCCCTCTGTCAGTTCAATCCCAGGAAATGTTGCCTGCTCGATTTTGAGTTCTGCGCCCGACCTCCCAAGTTGCAGGAGACCGCCTACATTTTCAACCAATAATCCTTCTAATGGGATGACGTTGAATTTTGACAGTGCAATCGCCAAATCCAAGGCGAGGATCTCTTCGACTTGAGAAAAATTGGAGGCAAGTGCCATCCGCAAATCCAAATCAGCCCGCTCGATTCTCCCGCCAGCGGTGTGATCGCGGAACCACTCTCTGGCTACTTCCGGCATCAACCCATATAAATAAGGTTTAGCCGATTCGACTCCCCAATTCGCAGCATTGAGATTGGCTGTCAAAATCGGACTTTCGTCAAAAAGTGCGTTCACTTGAATGTTGCCTTGTAGCGTCCCAAAAGGGACCAAGGCTTGAGTGAGATTGATTTCCAAAGAAGATTCTTTTTCTGAGAAAAGAGCCAATTCAAGATTGCCTTTCAGCTCCACGGGCATTTGCTCCAATGGAAATTCTGGATTGAGCAAAACCCCGTCGGTGATGTCCCATTTAAGGCGGCTGTTGATTTGACCGGCAAGCGTAAAATTAACCTCTCCAGCAGTATTGAATTGCCCCTTGAATGGCATCGTTGAGAAAGCATTCGGGACTGCCGGAACATCTAAAAAAATAGGAAGTTGGAAATGCGTGATCTCCCATTTAAAAAGGTCAGATTGGCCGGATTCAGGAAAATGCAACAGAGAGCGAAACGTCATTTTTGGCTTGAATTTCTCTGAAAGTGCCAAACGTTCGACTTCCAAATCCAGATGAATGCGTTTGATGAATTCAAGATCAGTCGCAGGTTGGAAAGCCGAATCGGTTTCAGCCGCTTGAGCCATCTCGATCCAGAAATGGGGATCAATCGACTCACTTTGAATGTCGAGATTCAATTGCTCGTCTTCCAGCCGAATGCTCCCCCGTGCCTGTTGTTTGCCAACACTAAAATCTCTGAGATTCAGATCCAATCTGAGCGATTCTGGCCCTCCTTCGCTGGGAAGAACAATTGTTGATTGGAATGATATTTTCGGTACAAATTTATCTGAGAAATACAAACTGTCAATGTCCACATCCACAATCCATTGTTTGACAGGAAAAGGAGGAATCCCTTGGGAAAATAGCCCGTTCGGCATCGGCTGATCCTGAGCGACTATCCGCTTTTGGGAGGGAGGCAGCAAGGCGATGAAATCTGGGGAAAGTTGCCAATGCTGCCAATCTTGCCATCGAAACAGTTTTGATTTGAAAACGAGATTGGCCTGATTCTGTTGCCAGGTTCCTTTAAAATCGAGCGACTCTCCTGGAGATTCAATTTTTGCCTGGAATGCGCCTTTTTGGAGCGACACATCGAGAGAACCGCTTGCTTCGATTTGGCCGATTTTTCCGGTAAGCTCCTGAATGCTCCAATCGGTGCCTTTCCAGTCCATCTTGAGATTGAGATGTTGTGCGCGTTCATCGGTGGTGGTCAGATCCAACTGCCACAACGCGGTCGGTTTTTCTCTATTCGTTTGCCGGACTGTCACCTCGGCGGAAAGTTGTTGGGGCTTCCACGCGTGCTCTTTCAATTCATGAATAGGCAGTAGGGTTTCCAATTGGTCGAGATGGAAACGAAATTCTACAAGTTCTTTGGGATTAAAAGAATAACGCCCTGCCATTGTCCCCTTTAACGAGGTGCTGGTGAATTGGAGATTTTCCCATTCAAGCTCATCAAAATTTGCAATGAAAAGCCCCGTCACATTTTGCGCACGGTAAGTATGCTCTGACATTTTCCACTCAAGGCCAACCTTCTGAGGACGGACTCGAAATTCGACGATCAACGGTTTTTCATCCAGAATGTTCGAATCTTCTAACAAAAGTTTGACCTCGGCATTCCCATTGAAAGACAATTGATCGAGCCACGGAATGGAATCTTGCCAGAGAGAACGAATAACGGGCCACGCTTCTGCCCCATCAGCCTGCCCATAAATTTCCAGTTTGAGAGGCGTGGTTACCGGAGCCCCATAGCCCAATGCGAAGCTGCCCCCGCTCAATTTAATTCCCGGAAACGACCCCCGATCCGCTTCAATCCCAAGCCCCCACAAGCCCAGATGGAGATACCCATGAATATTTTTGATTGGGGGAAGCCCTTCAGACTGATCGAGATTGACTCCGGTCACTTCCCCCCTCAGGTTCAAATGCAAAATGTCGTTGATGTCCTGATATTGCGAGGTGATTTCCCATCTCAAATTAAAATCCATTTGATTGATCAGACCATCATAAACATGCGTCTGAACCCAATCCGAGGCAACATCAGGCATGAAACCGTAGATATAGGATTGAGTTTTATTCACGTCCATGTTGGTGGCATGGGCCGCGACTGTCATCACAGGGGGCTTATCAGGAGAAAAGAGGAAATGCACCTCCCCTGCAATACTGCCCGGCGGGATAGTTGCTTCTTGGACATCAAGCGATAAGGAGGCCCCTTGCTCCGAATCTGCAATGAAATCCGCCTCTCCTTTCAGGGTTTTGATCAGCATTTGACCAGCCGTGAATTTGGGATTGATGATCCGGCCTTTCTCAATGTTCCAGGAAAGTCGACTGGTTAATTTGCCAGACATCTCCCTGGAAATAGTACCTCGCGCATTGAAATTTCCATCAAGTGGCATGCTCGGAAAAATTTTGGGAATTTCAGGAATCGTAAAAACGTGGAGAGGAAAATTCGATAGTTCATAATTTCCCTGCCAAATTCCTTGGGATTGTTTCAGGTTTCCAGCAACGGTTCCTTCCTTACCGCCCCATTCAAAACCCGTTTTGAACTGAATCGTTCCCTGTTTCAACTTGCCACGGGCAAAGATCGGAGTGAATTGAAAAGGCGGCATCTGCCATTCCTCAGGAAAGATCAAACGCACCTGTCCCTCGGAAGAAGAAAATTCCTTCACTTGTAACGAAAACAAACCCAGCGCACTCGTATCCTGACTCAACCAGGGAATACCCCACGATCCCAACAGAATATTCCCTTCTTGCGAAATCCTCATTTCGACTTGAGGACGCTCAATCGAAACAGTGTCGATAGTGACATTTCCTGATAACAATTCACGAAGGTTCCAAACGAGGGACAATTGCGCAATGGTGGCAATCGAGGGTTTATTCAAATGTTTGTAGAGTGTCACGCCTTTGGCGTTGAGACGGAGATAATGGAAGGCATGCAAGTTGAGTTTGAGTGATTTTATTTCGGCAATCAAACCCGTTTGTCGAGTGATAAAGGATTGTAGCTCCGGGGGATTGGTGAGAAGCCAGGAAGCAAACAATAAAAATAAACCAAGGCAGAGGGTGAATAAAAAGAGGATGCCGATGGTGATTTTTTTGATCATTGTGGAAGGAGAGAAGAGGGATCAACTTGAAGGGAAACAATCCTCAATGAGCTGGGAGAGGATTGATCAAATCGGGTGTTTCAACAAGCAGGCTCTCATCAACAAGAGAGTTCCAAGAGCCTGGCATTTTCAGTGGTTCAGTTTCGATGCAAGCCTTTCGATTTACGCAAGACTTGGGTTTTCATGGAGTCGATACTTTTACCGATAGCTTTGTATAAATTTTCATGAGCTGCGTTGGTTGACAGGGATTTGCCCAGATAATTGCAGTTGATGACGACATGGTGGTGTTCGTGTTCTTTGGTTAAATTCATGTGAAAAGGGAATTTGCTTTCAGTAATACTGAGCAATTCCTTCATGGCTTCCTGGACATGCTCAACAACAGATTCAGAATATTTTAAATGCTTAAAAGCAATATGTACACTCATTAGGACTCCTTGCTAAGAAATAATGAGAAAAATAGTCCTCGTATTTTTTGATTGACGCTATACGATTTCTTTCCTCATAGAAAAACTTGCACACGCAAATTTACCTTAGCATCATTTTTGATTTCAATGAAGAATATATTCATGAGAAAATCCAGATCTTGAAGATCCCTATTTAGTTTTGGGTGGCGGTGGTGGCGGTTCTTCCATCCCATCGGATTTGATCGGATCATCATTTGCCGGTGTCATGTCATTTTGGGATTGGCTTTCTTCCATTTCCATCTGAGGCGTGTGGGGCACAATAAAAAGATAACCGAGGCCAAACACAATTGAGAACGAAAGCAGTCCCACGACAATAAGAATTAGAATGCGTACCATAGATTACCTGTTTTTTGAGATTGAGGAAGCGTCTTATTTTATCCCTAAATGTTACAAAAAAAGAAAGAGGGGTCAAGCCAACATTGCGAGTTTTGGAAAATTAAGACCCTCTGGCAAGTTCTGCATTTTCATTATGGTAAAAACCTGTATCCTGAAATTGAAGACCAATGGACTTTATTTTCAAAAATCTAGGATAATTTTCTGATCCTGCGCAAAGGCCGAATATGATTCAGGAAGCCAAGCAATCGCCTGCCGAAACAGTACCGCACACTATCAATTTGAAAATGATCCTGCAAAGTTTATTGCGATTTCAAGATGAAGCGTCTCCTAAAAGCCTTTCCACGATTGACCCCACCACCATTATTTACATCAACTACAAAAAAGTCATAGAAATGGTGCAAAACAACCTTTCCATGATCCAATCGGAGGTGGCCAGTATTGATCCAGGAGAATTGAAAGACACCTTATTTATCACTCGTTTGTCGATGAATTATGTGCAGTATCATCTGAATTTGACGGACACACGCCTTGAACATTTACAGGATTATTTAGCCAGCCAGCTTTCCTGGCAACGGCATATCCCCTGGTCTCGCACCCAGGATGCTTTTCAGCGGCATCAGGAACTTCTCGAAAATCAAAAAAAATCTAAAATCCTGTTGGAACATTTGAATCGGGCTTATATCAAGTTACGCTATACCATCCGTCAAAGTGCCTTAGTGATTGTAAAATCCAAAGCGGCTCGTGCCGAGAGACACTATATTACCGATGTGGAGACTCTCGAACAGTCACGCGCCGTCTTGCTGGAGCTACTTTATGAAATCGAAGATCAACTAGACCACTCTCAAAAATCCAACAAACTGCTTTACTACGAACCTGATCGTACTCGCATTTTCAATAAACTGCATGCGGTGAATTTAGCACTCAATAATTTCTCACTGCAATGGAGCAAACTCCATTTGGATGAGTTGCCGATTTCCCCAAAATTGATCAAACAATTGTATTTCAATGAAAAAAAAGGCTTGCGCTGGCGTTTTTCGGACAAATATGTTTTTTCGGTATTGTGCGAACGTCAGATCGAATTGAAAAATTTTATTGAAGCGGTTAATCTGATCTTACAACCGGAATCGCATAAATTGAATTTGTATGCCAATCAAATCATCCCGTTGGGGCTTTTGTTGAAATACTCTCCCACTGCGGCACCTCTGAAAGCGGCACCTCTGAAAGCGGCATTTCCGAAAACAACCACTGCCCCGATGACTCATCAGCAAACAGAGCCGCTTGCGCCTTTAACATCGGAGCCTCAAAAAAAGCCCCCTGCTCGCAACGAAATTCCCCTCCAAGAAGCCCTCAAAAAAAATCAACTAGCGCAACAGTCAAAATCAGAACAACCTTTGGATTTGGAACAAAAACCTGGATTAGAGCAAGCCTCCAGAGTAGAGCAAACAGAGCGGGAGGAGTCTATCTTGACCCTGGATTTGGAAGAGATTGATCTGTCAAAAGAGACTGACAACGATCAATAAGAACGAGGCAGTCCGAGCGCATGAGCAAAAGCAAACCCCGGAAAATTATTGCAGATACGGCGAATCGCTTCTCGTAATTCAGGGTGATCCTCACCAATTGCGATTGTGGTCAATAGATCCGTCATTTTCCCTCTCTATGCTAGTTTCGATTGATCCCGAACAAGGGTAAAAATACATTGCAGACAAAAAAAATAAATAATGATAGCTTGCATCAAAATCCTTCATTTCGGTCTCGTTTTTCCGATACGGAGGGTCTCCTTCCTTTATTTTTTCATCATATCAAAAAAATGACTTATGGCCGAAGAAAAATATTTAACACTCCACGAAATCGTCAAAGCCGCCCGACGGAATCTTGATCAGGGGCTTTGGGATTATCTGATTGGCGGATCAGAATCAGAAACTTCGCTGAAAAGAAATCGACAAGCGTTGGATTCGCTGGCATTCCGTCCGCGGGTTTTGAATGACGTTTCTACGATTGATGCTCGAACGACCTTTTTCGGCCACCCCTTGCGCCTGCCCGTGGTGTTGGCTCCAATCGGCTCGCTGCAAGCATTTGAAGCCGGAGGGGGAGCTTCCGCCGCGAAAGCCGCAGAGATTTTTGGGGTGATGAATTTTTTAAGTTCTGCTTGCAAGCCGGGGCTGGAAGAGGTCGCTGAGGCATCGTCGTCTCCCAAAATTTACCAGCTGTATTTAGTGGGAGATGACGACTGGATGGATGGTATGATCAAACGGGCGATGGCTGCCGGATATTCAGCCCTTTGTCTTGTTCCTGATACGGCTGTTTACAGTCGTCGGGAAAGAGATTTGGCGAAACGCTATCTGCCCCCGACCCGGCGAGGAGACAAATTCCTGACGGGAGGCAACAACTTTGAAGCCAATTTTAATTACCAAGCGACCCTCACTTGGGATACCGTCAAGCGGGTCAAAGATCGTTATGACATTCCGTTGGTACTCAAGGGGATTGCTACTGCCGAAGACGCATCATTGGCTTGCGACCATGAAGTTGACGTGATTTATGTTTCCAATCACGGAGGGCGACAACTCGATCATGGGCGCGGGACGATGGATATCCTTCCTGAAATTGTGCGTGAGGTCAATGGTCGTACCAAGATTGCTATTGATGGTGGCTTCATGCGCGGGACTGATATTGTCAAAGGGATTGCCCTTGGTGCTGACGTGGTGGGGATTGGTAGATTGGAAGGGTTAGCAATGGCCGCCGCTGGCGTTGCCGGCGTTGTTCGTGCCTTGGAAATTCTGGAAATCGAAATTCATAACTGCTTGACAATGCTCGGAGTCACCTCTCTTGATCAATTAAGCCCTGCTTATATTTGCAAAGCGACTCCCGTGGTTCTGCCCCATGTGACAAGCGCATTTCCTCTGCTCAATCTGGAGGATGACGGGTATTGAAATGGCGAGGAAAAGAATCAAATTCAGGGTCTTTTTGCGATACAGTCGATTTCGACCAAAGCCTCCAGCGCGAGACCCGTCACGCCTACGCAGGTACGCACGGGTCGGCGTTTTATCGGAAAATAACTAGCATAAACCTGATTCATGGCTTCGTAGTCTTCTTTAAATTGTGTCAAATAGACACGCATCGAAATCACGTGGCTCAAATCCAAATTGACGGCCCTCAAGACAAGGGCAAGGTTGTTCATCACGCGGCGTGTCTGCGCCTCGATTCCTTCAGAAAGCGGGAGGGAATCGTCATCAGGATCGGTGGGCATTTGACCGGTGACAAAGACCCAACCGTCTACTTCAACAGCATGGCTGAAAGGCGCAACAGGGCTGGGCGCGTTCTCGATTAAATGAAACAGAGGGAAGCTCATCGTCATTCTCCAAAAAATGGTTCAAACAAAACAATCCCCAACTAGCATTTTTGATTCGCATTCAGGGAGTTGATTTTCTAGAATCAGCAAAAATTATAAATCATTTTGGCCATAGTTGGATTAAAATAAATAAAAGTCAAGGCTCGCCATTTTCCGATGTGGTACACTCAAGCCAACCTAACCATCATCTTCAATTCAAAGTGCATTTTGTCCGAATCAACGCCTTCCTTAGAAAACGCTCATCTGTGGTTTCGTTTTTTTAGTGTGTTTCGCTACAGTCGCCGTGCGATTGAACTGGTTTGGGCGACCAATGGCCCTCTAACCGTAGTGATGGCGGCCCTCACTTTGATTGCAGGTGTGCTTCCTGCCTCAGTGGCTTATGTGGGACAATTGATTGTAGATGGGGTTGTCGAAGCGATCTATCAAACGGAACAAACTGGGGTAGCGAATCCATCTTCGGTTTGGCTCTTCGTAGGATTTGAAGCGTTGTTAGTCGCCGGAGTGACCGGCGCTCAACGAGGCATTTCTTTGGCTCAATCCCTTTTCCGAATGCAATTAGGACACCGAGTCAATGTGATGATCCTGGAAAAAGCGATCACCCTCCAATTAAAAAATTTCGAAGACTCTGAATTTTATGACAAGCTAACTCGCGCCCGCCGAGATGCCTCATCGCGCCCGCTCAGTTTAGTCACTCGTACGTTTGGCCTTTTCCAAAACCTGATTTCTTTGGCTAGCTATGGCACTTTATTGTTCCAATTTTCTCCGTTAGCCGTCCTCATTTTAGCCCTTTGTGGGTTGCCTGCTTTCATTGGAGAAACTAAATTTTCTGGAGATGCCTTTCGTTTGTTTCGCTGGCGCTCTCCTGATTCACGGATGCAAATTTACCTGGAAGCGGTTCTGGCAAGAGAAGACAGTGTCAAAGAAGTCAAATTGTTCCAAATCGGCCCCCTCCTTTTACAGCGATATAAAGATATCTTCAACAAGCTTTATACAAAAGATCGCGACCTCACATTTCGGAGAGATGTGTGGGGATATGGTCTTGGATTGATTGGGACCACAGCCTTTTACGGCGCTTATGCCTGGGTTGTCGCTGTCACGATCAACAGAGAAATTTCTTTAGGGGAAATGACCATGTATCTCTTGTTATTCAAACAAGGACAGTCCGCGGTTTCAGCTCTCTTGACCGCGATTGGAGGGATGTATGAAGATAACCTTTATCTTTCTAATCTGTATGAGTACCTCGAACAGGAAACACCGTATGAAGGAGGGCATGTCCAGACCGGTCCTCAACCGGCAGAGGGGATTTGTTTTGAAAATGTTTCCTTCTCTTATCCTGGAGCAGAAACCCCCGCCCTGCACGACATTTCATTTCGGCTTCGCCCAGGAGAAAGCCTCGCTTTAGTAGGAGAAAACGGATCCGGTAAAACCACTCTAGTGAAGCTGTTGGCGCGGCTGTATGAACCTTCTTCCGGACGGATCACGCTCGATGGGCTGGAGCTAAAAAATTGGGATTCTGATGCTTTACATCGCCGGATTGGTGTCATTTTTCAGGATTTCAACCGCTATCAATTTCCCGTTGGTGAAAATGTTGGCGTGGGGGATGTTTCCCATTTTGAAGATGAAGCACGTTGGAAAGATGCCAGCAAAAAAGGTTTAGCGGATCCGTTCATCCAAGCATTGCCAGAAGGTTATCGGACACAATTAGGAGGGTGGTTCAAGGGAGGTCGGGAATTGTCAGGAGGGCAATGGCAAAAAATTGCGCTTTCGCGAGCCTTCATGCGTCAAGGAGCGGACATTCTGGTGCTAGATGAACCGACTGCCGCGATGGATGCCGGTGCAGAAGCGCAAATATTTGAACATTTTCGGAGTTTGACCCAGGAGAAGATGGCGATCCTCATTTCTCACCGTTTTTCTACAGTACGGATGGCTAACTCGATCCTGGTCTTTCAGGAGGGACAGATCATCGAAGAAGGCTCTCATCAAGAATTGATGGCCTTTGATGGCCAATACGCGCGCCTCTTCCTCGCTCAAGCAGAAGGCTATCGCTGATTGCTTAGGATTACTGCGGCAAACATATTTTAAATGCGACATCCTTATTCTGCTTTGATCAGCAATCCAATTCCAGTTGTGCTGTAATAGGCGTTGTCGGTACTCTAGCCCAATGCAGATACTGCTCAATAACGCCAAGTTCTTCTGAAAGTTTTCTCAATGATAACCTTCTTAAAATATCAATAGTAATGGGTCTTTTCTCATCCCAAAAAATCATGGAGTCAAGAAATTCAAGAGAGGGTTGGGAGGTAATAAGATCAAAGACAAACCGTGCTTCAGTTTCTTGATCAAAAGATAGAAAATTAACAGTATCATCAAACGCAACGGTTTTTCCGTTTAGCGGTCCAACAAAATTGAAGTTCAATTTCTTATAAAATCCTGAAATGGCAATCTTCCATTTTTTGAAAGTATAAGCGCCAATACCAAATACTGAAAAATCAGGTTTGTTTCGATAGATAGTGCTTCTTCTGCGGTCTAAATATTCCCTATGATCGACAAGATATTGCCATGTTTTAGGGGCTATTTGTTGAATGGATGATGTTTCTTCTCCAACAGATTTTTGTGTGATCAAGACGACTTTTCTGAACGATTCACTTCTCCCATTACCGACATCAGAACTCTTTAAAAGGGGGTATACATAATCTTTTTCAAGAATAACGGTCTCCCCAAGCCCATTCTTAAAGCCCGCCTCAACAGGCTCTAACTCCATAATCTTCGAAGAATCATGCTTAACTCCGGAACGCCAAATGTATTTAGGATCTTGCCCTACCAGATGCCGCCATTTTTCAAAAAGAGAGACATTGTTGACAAGATATCCTTCTCTCTCTCCGATAACATGCGATGGTTGAGTCGAATCTAAGTTTTCATAGACTTCGCAATCCGTATGACTGCTTTCTGTGGTTAAGATAAAGAGGCAGGCTTCCACAGAAGCATCAAAGTGGGTCTTTGCATCTATAAGGTAAATATGTCCAAAAAAGCGATGTTCTAAACTATTGCTAACCTGTCTCATGACTTTACGTGCGACAGCATACTTACACAATAGAGCGATAGCTCCATCCCTATTCGAGAGCCAATTGACATGCTGTAATAGCATCCACTCTGAAATGTCGAAATTACCCGACCCTGTAATAGCTTCAATGCCTCTGCGCTTTTGAAAATTTGATTTTTTTGGAAGATTTTTGCTATTGAGAATTCCTAACTCGCTACTTGTAACCCACGGAGGATTTCCAATTATCAGGACATAGCCTGGATGATCCGAAATAACTTTTTCCCAATCAGTATTAAAAAAATCCGCTGTTATAATAGCGACACGATCTGTACCGGAAAGATTTGATAGGATCGAATTTGCTTTATCAACATAATCTTTGTTTATATCAAACCCAAGAATTGTCGAACTTTTGAATTTTTCAAAAGTTGCTCGAATGAATGCGCCTTTTCCACAGGTTGGTTCAATAATAATATTTGGATCAAGATGGTGGTTGTTCTTGAGAACATCAACAACTTTTTGAGCTAAGTTTATTGGAGTCTGAAAATCCCCATACTGCCATTTATCAATAGATTTTTTTGCCATTATTTACCAAACCCTAGATATTCCAGAAATAGTTCCAGCTTGCTGAATAACTTTGAATTGGTGGTGTTTCCAATATTCGATCTGCAAGTTTCTCCCTCTGGTATAATTCATGCCGAAATCGAATTTTCTAGATGGAAGGTTCTGTTTTTGATGAAATATCTTTTTCAGAATCTAAAGATATTTCATCGCATAATCTCGCAAGGTTCCTTGAGCAAAAGCGACGATTTCTTTGGGTTTTTTATAGTCATCCATTGCTTGAAATTTTTGAAAATCATCTTGGCGTTGTTCCGGCCATCGGCTCAGTTGTTTTTGAACCGTTTTGTAGTTCATCACGCGGGCGGTTGAAAATGCCACCCAATGGCACCACCCTCGTGCTAACTGCGCAAAAGGAGATTGAGTGAGCAAATGCGGTTGTTTGTAGACACGGCACAAATCGGCAGCGGCCAATTGACCTGCTAAATGAGGCATGAAGTGTTGGCGTGAAATGCGTTGGGTCAGATAAAACTTTCCTTTCAAATAATAGATCGGATAACCGAAATGCAGGAATTCATCAAAAAATTTGATTTTCAGATTGGGAGCTTTGTCAGTTTGCATCCCCATGATCAAATTCCAATCAGTCCATTGAAACAGGAGATCCTCCGGCATTTCATGTTTGTATTGCTGTAAAAAGGATTTCAAGGGTTGAAGAAATGGTTCCAAATCGTCCCCTTTTTGCAGAATAGTTTCTTGGCAAAATTCACAAACATGCCCCAGATTGGCCACATATTCGGACGATTGTGGGAAACGACACAAGAAACAGCGATTCGCCTCAGCAAAGCATTCTTGGCAGACGTTTTTTTCATAATCAGAATAATACGACATCCAGGAAGGAATGTCTTTCTGGCAGAGGTAACAGGTCATCCCTGTTGCTTCAAATTGTGCTCGACAAAATTCACAAATGTTGCCGAATCCTGGATAGATGCGCAGTTGATTTGAGGGGAATTTGCACTTTTTGCAGCGGGGGGTGTCTCGAAAACAAGGCAGGCAAACTTTCACTTGATGATCTTCATAAAACGATTGCCCTTCAGGCAACGGTTCTTCACATAAAAAACAAAGCTCGTTGTGATTCATAACGCAATCTTTTGATCCCTGGCGATCAGATCTTTTCTCAGTTTGTATCTTCCAAAACCTCTAATCCGACCAGGGTAATGTCATCATCAAAACCTCGCTCATTGGAATAGCTCAAGCCAAACTCGTAGAGTTGATCGAGTAATTGCTCAATCGGCAGGTCGCAATGTTTTGCTAAAAAACGCTCCATTCCTTTGAGCGTCAACATTTGATTCTGCTCATTCATCACTTCATAAATCCCATCGGTGTAAAACAAGGCTTTATCTCCTGGTTCGATCTGAAAATGTTGTTCATAATACCCGGCACTATTGCTGGGAAACATCCCCATCACCATGCCTTCACCATTGAGGCGGAAAACCTCTTTTGACGATGCACGAATCACCAATGCTGGTGGATGACCGGCCAGGGCATAAGTCAAATTTCCGGTAACAGAATCATAAATCGCGTAAAACATGGTGGCAAATTTATCATCCGGCAATTTTCTATGCAAACTATGGTTGCTATTCCAAAGCACTTGTTGGGGGGATAAGGTTTCCATGAGGCTATTTTTAAAAACGATGGAAACCATGAATGAAATCAAGGCGGCGGAAATCCCATGACCCGTTACATCGGCCACCATGAGCCCAAACTTATTGTTTCCCAAGGCAAAAACATCATAAAAATCCCCTCCGATTTGGTGCATTGGATCGTATTTACAAGCGATTCGTACGCCTGGAATCTCTGGTATTTTTTCAGGCAGCAACAATTTTTGAGTATCGCGAGCCTGGTTGAGCTGTTGCATCGTTTCTACTTGTTGTTGTTTGATGGTTTTATACGATTCTAAGACGGCTTTCCCTGTTCGTTCGCGTGTTTCGATTTCTTGTTCCAGTTTTTCTTTTTGTCGCTTCAGTTCAACACTCAAATCCTCATAGAGTGTCGCTTTTTCAGTCGTATGTTTGAGTTTGTCAGAAAGCATCTGAGAAAACCATTGGTAGAAGAAATGGTGCAAATCGTGAGATGATTCCAGTTGGATGGTCTGCAAGAGCGCCGAGGATAAGGTGATCACCTCCAAGGAGTCGTATGCCTCAATCGTGGCGTTGGAAGGTTCTCCGGTAATCACACTCATTTCCCCAAAAACATCGCCTTTGCGGGTGAGGTAATAAATCAACTTCCCTTCCACCTTGACGGAAGCAGTCCCTTGAAGCAGGACATAAACTTCCTGGTTCGTTTCTCCTTGAAGCAAGACGCATTCGCCTTTTTTGAAATATTTGTGGGTTGTCAAAAGGAGGAGGCGTTCGAGCATCTCTTCAGAAATATTTCTGAAATAACGAGATTGTTTCAGCAGATGAAAAATGGTTTGTTCATTCTCAGCCATAAAGATTTGATCCTTGTTGCGTGAGATCGAAGGGGAAAGCACAGAGATGGATCGCCCAGGCATCACGTCAATGCTTGCTTTATTTTAAGTTCAATCCAAGCTAACCTGCGTGTAACAGTATTTGAGCCATTGCGTATAAAAAGAGTTCCGGTGACTGCGCCAGTTGTTGACGGGTTTTTTGAAATCAAAATTGGCACAAGGAGGAACTTCAGGGTTATCTTTGTCACGTTCAGCCTCAAAAGCCAATCGTTGCGAATTGTATTCCGGGTGCCCGGTGTGCATCAGAAAGCGGTGATCAGGCGTTTCAAAAATGACATAACCACTTTCTTTGCTGTACCCTAGTAAATTGAGCCGTCCCTCTGCCTGAGCTTGCTCCAGGGCTTGGTCTTCAATGCCCGCATTGGTACTGAAAGGGCACCAAAATACATCAGACATGGAACCGGTGATCGGATGATGAGGGTCGAGATTTTTGATTTCAAAAACGCCAAATTTTTTCTGAGGATAGTTGATCTTTTCGACCCCTTCCAGATAGGCCAAAGCCAACCCGCCCCAACAAATTCCGAGGGTGCAGGGGTATTTCTTTTTGGCTTCTAAAAGAATTTCACTAATTTCATCCCAGTAGCGCACTTCTCGATAGGGAAGGTGTTCGATGGGAGCACCCGTCACAATCAAACTATCCAATTCCTGGTCTTTGATGGCCTCTTCATAAGTGACATACAAACCATCAATGTGGTTTTGATCGGAGGTTTTATAGGCATGAGATTTCAGTCGAATCCAAACGGGATCGACCTGAATGATGGAAAGCCCCAGAGGATGCAGAAGATTGAATTCGTATTTCTCGCCATGAGGCATGATATTCAAAATCCCAATGCGCAAGGGGCGAATATTTTGCTGAAGTGCTTCTTTTCGAAGAATACTGGAGATGTGATTGGTTTCCATCATCGCTTGCGCGTGATCATTGCTGGGCAGTATGATTGTCATCAGAAATGCTCTTCAAGGGTCTAAAATAAAGTCTGCTTAAATCAGATTGAGGGCCTGGTCTAAATCATAAATCAAATCATCAATACTTTCCAGGCCAATGGAAAGTCGAATCATATCCGGCCCGGCGCCTGCTTCGATTTGTTGTTCTTCACTCAACTGTCGGTGAGTGGTGGAGGCGGGATGGATAATTGAAGACCGCGTGTCCCCCACATTCGCCAGATGGGAAAATAACTCGACCCCCTCAACCACTTTAACGCCAGCATGATAGCCCCCTTTGACGCCAAAGGTAAAGACGGAACCAGCCCCTTTCGGGAGGTATTTTTGGGACAGTTCGTAATAGGGGCTGGAATTTAATCCGGCATAAGAGACCCCACTGACAGCCGGATGGGAATCGAGAAATTCAGCAATCCCTTGGGCATTGGCAAGATGCCGATCCATGCGGGCTGGCAATGATTCAATCCCGGTAATTGTATAAAAAGCATTCGCCGGAGAGAGGCTTGGACCAAAATCGCGTAAGGCGACAGCACGGGCTTTCGTCGTAAAACCAAAATCTCCGAATGTCTCGTAAAACGTCAAGCCATGATAAGCGGGTTCTGGTTCGGTCATTGACGGAAATTTATCATTTTGTGCCCAATCAAACTTGCCTGATTCAATCAATGCGCCGCCTAGAGAGGTGCCATGCCACTGAGAAATTTTGTTGTTGAATGCAAAACGATATCCGCTCCCCAGTCAATCGGTTGGCATAAATAGGGCGTGGCCATCGTATTGTCCACAATCAATGGGATGCCCGCTTCTTTGGCAATCATGGCGACGGGTTCGACATCAACGATAACGCCTCCCGGATTGGCTAAAATTTCGAGGAAGATGGCCTTCGTTTTTGGTGTGATCGCCTCACGAAAGTTTTCTGGAATGGTCGGATCTACAAAATGGCAGGTCCAGCCGAGCTTCTTGAAACTGAGGCCAAACTGCGTGATGGAACCGCCATAAAGATTCCGCGAAGCAATGAATTCATCACCCGGCT
>WASW01104014.1_pt1 | contig 20604 bp, 18 predicted proteins | sample 5698521 | NCBI WGS metagenome assembly WASW01 (sample SAMN11175560, study PRJNA528189) | sponge metagenome | isolation source: marine sponge | host: Leucetta | place: Antarctica: Western Antarctic Peninsula, King George Island | collected 2013-01
CAGAGTGGATCATTGTTAAGTGCGGCCTCAACTCGCGCCACATCTTCAGGCGCATCGACAGACTGATAAGGTCTAAACGTCATCGGTGCGATGCGTTGAAAAAACCCGTTATCACATATGCGATTGGAGTCGCAGGCTTCCGCTTGCTCCAAAGGAGATTCTGGTTGCTCGGTAAACCATTTCAGAAAATGCCAGCGAAACCCAAAGATACCGCCAACACGCTTTGCGCCCCCGTCTTTATCGAAAGTCTTCATATAGGGGATAGGGCTCCGAGAAGTATACAGAACATTGCCTTTGAGATCGTGCACTAGTTTGACCATATCTGGATTGTTGAAAGTCTCTTCATCGTGGATAGGAACCGCGAGCATTGTGCCGTCGACTGTTTCATCTTCGAAGGGGGTCATTACTGCTTCTATGACGTCGGGCCCAAGTAACGGCTCGTCGCCTTGGACACAAATGACGATATCATCTTTAGCCACACCTACACCGCATTTCGTTGCGGCTTCGGCAACTCGATCAAGAGCACGGGTGTGGGTGTCTGCGGTCATAATGACCGGGAAATTATGCTCTTCACAGAAAGTGCGGATTTCTTCGTCACACGTCGCGACAGCAAGCACATCCCAATCATTATACATCTTGGCGCGCAGATAACAGTGCTCAAGCATTGCGCGGCCCGCAATCGGGTGTAATGGCTTGCCAGGAAACCGACTTGCAGCCATGCGTGCGGGAATAATGCCTATCGTTTTCATTAGAACTTTTCCTTAAGAGAATTATATAAAGCGGTGGCGGCGAGAGCGTGTGCTTTGGGCGTCCAATGGCCATCATTCTTAAAATGAAATTGCATAGGATTGCCCAGTGCTTCAAAGACGGGCTTCATATCAATCACTTCAAACTTGGCGACTTTAAGTGCGGTCACGAATAAAGTATGTGCTTTGGCCGCAGCTTCCATTTGTTTGCCGACCCATAGTGCGCGCGAAGGAATAACTAAAATTGTCGCATTATACGAGGCAGAGATTTCTTTCAGTTTTCGGACGGATGCGGAAATGCGATCGTCATTAACTGCGCCATCTGGAATGCTTTGCTTGATTTCCACGATAAGCCCAAACTTAATCGCAAGCTGTTTCAAGTTATCTGACCGATGAATGCTTGTGGCAACCAGTTTATAAATTGCAGACCGGGATGTTAAGTATTCTTTTAATGTGTGGAGGTTAATTCCAGCGATGATAGGCGTGATGATTTGATCTGATGAAACCAAATGGGTTGGGTTATTATAAAACCGCAAATCATTCTCCATACAAACACCAATAACAATATTTTTGACATCAGCGCCCAATGATTCAGCATATAAAAGCAAGCGATGATATGCATCGAAATCTCCTGGAATGGCGACGTTGAATGTTCGTTGCCCACTTATTGTTTCCAGCTCATTTGAATACCGTTCTGAGGCCTCAACTCCCCAGCCAAAAGAGAATGAATCACCGATAACATAAATATCTGCCGCCGTGCCAGTGGCAAGATTATGATGGTCACGAAGTCCATACTGATTAAAAGCGACTGAGACGTCATAATCTCCGGCGAGCTTAGTTTGACGTAAATCTGTATTAGGCTCCCCAAGTGGAGGGCGTGAAACCGTGCCTTTAATAAACTCGACTTGTCCCGACGGGTCATAGACCGGGAATAGGACGCGAATAGCGGCTTCCATCATGATAATGCCGATAACAAGTACACCGACAAGCAATGCGCTATTGATAAAAATTTTTCGCATTAAAATTCCCATGTTCTTAGGAGTGAGATGGCGTTTCGGCCAAATCCCACCTATCACGCCATTTTGAATCGGCACAATAAATTTTGTATACGAGTTGCATTGTTTTGAGTGCATCAAGACCGGACCCGTTCTTGATGTCGCCGTCGCGAAGGATGGCATCTGCAAACTCTTCGACTTCGAGTGCCCACGATGGGTCATGGCTATACTTGGTCGTTGCTTCGTGAGGATCTCCCATATCGTTATCACCGCGTTTGGTGATAGTAAGGGTCTCCGCGCCATAACTTTTTGATCCGGACAGAATGCCAGATAAAGTCATAGCACCCTTCGTCATGCCAATTTCAAGCATGAACCGATGCTTCCATTGCGATGCAGAGGAATGAAGTATTGCGACAATACCGCCATCTGTTTGCATCAACGCATAGGCATTGTCCTCAACATCATGGCCCCAAACACTGTTTTCGACAAAACTATGAACCCGTGTAAATTCGCCGGAGAAAAGACGCAGTAGATCGACCATGTGAATGCCTTGATCTAAGAGCACACCACCGCCTGCGAGCGTCCGCTCCGTACGCCAGGATGTTTGGTCAAAGGTGATGAGTTGTGACTTTCCATAGACTCCGCGAAGATTGATGACGTCACCAAGTTCACCAGATGCCAAAACTTTCAACGCATCTTGTACAGACTCATGATAGCGATGATTGAAACCGTATTTTAGTTTCTGATTGGTTCGTGATTTATGACACGCAATGACAGCGGAAATATCTGCAACATCTCTGCCGGGAGGTTTTTCACAAAAAACATGAAGCCCTTGTTCCAAGCCCGCGATAGTGACGACGGCAGCGACATCATTAGATAGCGCCACAAAAAGAACATCCAGAGGCTCTTTCAGCAGTTCAGTATAGGTGCTGTAAAATCTTATACCGTCATCAAAAACACCGTTGCCGTTGAGGGTTTGGTCGCATACGGCAACCACGTGCATATCATTTCGTGCATCAATGATATCGCGGCGGCGTTTTCCAACGACCCCGTATCCGGCTATTCCAACCTTGAGTGTGTCGCTCAACTTTTTGGCGTCCGATAGAGATTGGAAATCTCGTCATCAGGTATTCCAAGGCGAATAGATTCTTCATCGCTATCGACGTTGACCCAATTACCAGCCTCATCAGACCGATAGAATGCGTGTAAAAGCTTTAATGTTTGCAGGCAGTCATTTTGGTCCACGGGGTATGGCGTGCCATTTTGAAAATCAGCCACGATATCCCTATACATTTCCGTGTGGCCAAAGCCGTAGACGGCACCTGGGCCATCAAAATTTTTGAAATCTTCACTGTTTGCGATACACGCATCTGGATCTGGGGTGAAAACCTGTAATTCATTCACGGCGATACCGCCGATCTGTGCCATGCCTTCAGAACAAATGAAGGAAATTGAAGCTTCAAAATCGTCAGGCCTTGCAGCTGTTGTTGATTCCAGTGTTCCAATGGCGCCATTAGCGTACGCGATTGTTGCGACGGTGGTGTCTTCAACTTCTATGTCAGCGCCAAGTGTCCGCATCGTGGCATTGACGCGCTCAACGTCACCCCCGAGATGGCGCAGAAGATCAACATGGTGGATCGTCTGATTTGTTAATGCACCGCCGTCATGAGAAAACGATCCTCGCCACGGAGCTAAATCGTAATAACGTTGTGGGCGGCACCATCGTAATCGAACAGAGACGGTGCGTATGTCCCCCAACTCTCCGTCTGCAATTGCATCGCGCACACGCGAAACGGCTTTATTATATCGATTTTGAAAGACTGGAAAAATGCGCCGATCCGTTTTTGCCGCGATTTGATATGCATGGTGAAGTTGGCTCGGACGCATAAACGTTGGTTTTTCCATCACGATATGTTTGCCGAAATCTTGGAGCATTTCGACTCCATGTTCGAAATGCATACCTGATGGTGTGATCACTGCTGCGATATCAATTTCGGGCACAGCTTTAAACATTTCGCGATAATCAGAAAATGCAGGCACGCCAAACTCTTTGCTGTAGGCATGCGCCTTTTCAATTTTGAGATCGCATACAGCGGCCAACTCCACACCTTCAACAGAATGTATTGACCGGCAGTGATGCCCGGCAATTCGACCGCAACCAATCAACGCGATTTTTAAGCTATCTTTCATGATATAAATTCATTCCGTTTAAACGACGTCCATAAGGCGGTTCCAGAGTGCGATATCTGGGGGTGGGAATAGCTTGCTGGCGTCAATTTTTTCTGGGCTTTCTGTTTCTTCCAACGCGTCTTTCATGTTTAACGCTGTTATCGGTTTTATGTGCATGCCTTGAGGCAAGATATCAAGGGCGATGCCATTCTGGGGTAAAAATCGATATGTTGGAATGCCTGCTAATAGGCCTTCGAGGCCACTTGTCCCGGTGCAATATATAAGCGCACGCAAAGGCGGCAATTCGGATAGAGGCACAGATGTCGATTCGAAGTGACCGGACGGGCTGAATTCGAATGGACAAAGTGGGTGAGCCTTAACAACGAAAGATGTTTCAGCGGATGCGAGGGGATGCGCCGCGGCAATCATTTGTGCGGCAAATGTCGGGTTATTTGAAAGTGCAAGAAATACGGGCCCCATAGCAGAATATGAGGGAAGAGTCATCCCTCCAACACGATGAGAGCCTATGCAGATCATATGAGTTTTGGGAATCCCCCGACTTATCAAGTCAACTCCATACGCATATCCGTTCAAGAGTATTTTGTCAGGGATGCTTGCCAGGCCATCTGCATTTGCGTCGGCACCTTGGTTATACATATGCGGGCCAACAACGGTATGCTGATATCCGTAGGTTTTTATGCCCAGAGTGCGTGCTTTGCGAACTAAGTCGCGTTCCCAGGGGTGGTTCTCCCATGGCCAAGCGATTGCTTTAGGGGAAGTATCTTTGAGCCAGTTGGATTGGGAATCCATCTGCCATTTGTTCATTGCAGCACTGCCGCCTCGGGCTTCTACAATGGCAGCCCGTTTGACCAGCCACGCGATTTGTGGATCCAGGTTTTGCGTATTTGGATTCCATTTTAAAAATGGCAATTCGAAACAACGTCGATAACTTCCCCACGCGTGAAGAGATAAAGTTCGATTGTCTGTAGCTAATTTACTTGCAAAATCTGCGCCGCAATCAGTATGCATAATGCGTGCGATTGCCGGTGATTTCTTCATCAAATCACTGAAATATGCATCATGCCCGTTGGCATTACTTTCCGGATGACCGTAAACAAGTAAATAGCTTTGATGTGATTTAGCGCAGCATCGATGGGATCGCATTTTCCATTTCGACCAAGCGGCCCTCATGGCAACACGCGCTCGTGAAAAATACCCACGCAGCAAAGCCCTTAGTTGGGGGATCATTATGTCGGGTGATTTTTCAGACCTCACGCCTGGGATCATGGCTAATGCACGATAGAGCCATGGGTCAGGGCAGATAACCTGTGTATCTTCTGTTTCTTGTTGTAGGGCTTCTACAACCCGAACCCAGGCAAGCATCACACCAAAATCAGATGCGTATGTACTCATTGTCGGCATATGCGCAAGTTCAGCAGTGGGCTGACTTTGCAGCAACAAGGCGATATCTCTCCAATCTGAACGCACAAAATTGAACGCGCCTTCAAGTTTAATTTCGATATCAGGAACGGCTTTGCATTTATCAGGAATTATGTCTTCCGAATCGATTGGAAGCATCCGCACGTTTGTAGAGAGCGATGTCGGAAGTGACGGGAATAAGGAAACCGGCATTGATTTATGCGGCAACCCTCATAACCAGTCACCACCGGTTAGAGGAATCATCTGCCCGGTAATAAATCCCGCCCAGCCCGAGAGAAGAAATGTGATTAAAGCCGCGGCCTCTTCTGGTTCGCCCGCACGCTTGAGCGGGATTAAAGATATTCGTTCTGCCATGTCTTCTTCGGTTTTGTTATGCCATCGCTCGTGAAAACCGCTTCGAATACAGCCCAATCGAACACCGTTGACCAGAATATCATCAGGAGCACCTTCACGTGCGAGACCTTCGACGAGGCATTCGGTGCCTCGCTTGGCAACAGCATAGGGAAACGAGAAAGCGCTCCCACCGTGTAATGCGGACTCAGTGCCATTTAGAATAATGCGGCCACCATTTGCTTGCGCCTTCATTTTTTTCATTGCATGGCGAGCCAAAAAAAACGAATGGTTTAGATTCACATTTATGTCGTCGTGCCATTGCTCTTCGGGCATATCCATCCAGTGACCGCTGAAATGGATCCGTCCTGAGAGGGTTACCAGTGCATCTATACCACCGGCATGCTTCACAAAAGTATCGATGATGTCGGTGCAGTCTTGCTCATTTTTTATGGGACACAAGATCGGAAGAACTCGCGGGTCATTGTGCTTGGGTGTTTTTGTCGCGCCATGAGCGCCGATAGTACAATCTTCTTGTCCGCCAAGAAGCATCTCGACCAAACTGTGCCCAAGGCCCCCGCTAGCGCCAGTGATGAGGATGCGAGTCCCTTTTGGGATTTTTGGCACCCAGTCAGGTGCGACAAATTTACTTATTGCGTTAGGCATTTTGACTCCTGAATACGATCACGGTGCATGATAGCATACCCGTTTAGTCGATATTTGGTTTGATAAGCACCAATGGCGGCGCCTTCTTCAGGCAGTAAACCTTCAGGTAATACAATGTAGTCAGCAACAGGGTGTATAGATTCGACCCCAAATATGAAGGCGCAATAGTTACGGTTAATCAAATTTACTTTAATCGCATCAATTTCTTTTTGATCTTTTATGCTGTCCTGCCAAGCTTTTGGATCTCGGAAATTCCCAGGAAAATCTTCTGGTATTGGCATCGCGCGACCAGATCGCGTACCAAGTGATCGATTAATTGAAATTGATGTAATGGAATTTACTGGAGGTTTGCTTACAACGGGGTAAGTAGACCTATAACTATACATGACAGGGAAAATCACTGCATCAGAAGCGGTGTTCTCACGAATGTATTCAGCAACACCAATCCATGCGGCAGGCAAGGAATCGCCGTAAACGCCTGTATTCCAAGCAATACGCCAGGCAGGGGTCTTTCCGTACAACGCTACCGCATACCCGATAGCCAAGACGACAATTAAGCTATGCGCCATAATGCGGCTCGTTTGCTGAACAATATGATCAGTGAGCGTCTGGTTAAGTTTCCGTCCGGTCCAAGTTGGCATGCATCCAAAATAATGAGCACAAATTGTGACAAGAACCGCGCTTACGAGCAACAAAGACCAGCGATCAAAATTTCCAGGTCCAATCACAAACAAGATAGCGAAACCAAAACCTACAAAGACAATATGTCTCAATAATCTGTGGTTTTTTATAAACTTAAAGCCGATTGCAAGAAGCGCAATATAGGCAATGTTCTGTGGCCAAGCGAGGGCTCGCGTGGGTGCAGTACCCTGGAGCAGTGGAAACTTTAGTACGTCCGGGGCAAAGCTGATGTAGAGACCACCGAGTAGCCAGGTTAAGCCGCCAGCTATCATGAGAATGCGGACACCTTTAAATGAAGTATCTTCTGTTGGTGATAAGAAATACGCGCTTAGTATCAATGCTAGCCATACACTGTTGACTTTTAAGAACGTGCCGACGTCATAAAATGCACCATGGAACGGGTTCACATCGCCTTCGCCCGCACGGCGCAATATTTCCCATAAAGTTTTTCTACTTGTCTCGTCGATCGAGAAGAAATGAAACAACACCCAGTAAGATAATATGATGCCGGCGATGCTAAGAATTCCGATCCAAATTTTTTCAATTCTTGAACCAAGGAAAAAAGTTGCTGCCATTGCCATAAGTATGGGAATCGGTGCATTTCGTATCGAAAACGTTAACAGCAAAATAGATAGCGCAAGAATAACGGGAAGACCCTTACGAGCCAAAGCAGCATAGAACAGCCAAACAATGATTGGGATAGCGAAAACGCTATGATTAAAATCCTGATGATGCGCTAACAGAACTTTATGATCGAGAACAGCATGATCTTTTGCAAAAAACATCAGGATGACTAAGCGTTCGTATATGCCCGTGGCGCCGAGAAGGCGCGCGGTTTTATCAACACCAATCAAGCCGATGGCAACCATGACAAAATAAATGACGGTAAGAAAACGATCGTCAAGCCAGAGGTCACCAAATATTTTAACAAGACCATATACAGCGCTGAGTTGGATTATAGTAGAGTTCGTTGCGAGGTTTGGCCCGCGGTAAAGATCGCCTTGAAATGCATCGGGGTAAATTGTTTGAAAAGCGATGCCGGCATAGGCGGGCTCATTTTCAAGTCCAGGAAAATATTTTAACGTCATGACCACAGCCAGCATTAAAACTGTGATGACGACTGCCAAGGTTTCCCTCGAATGCAAACTTCGTGTAATGCCGGCGAATGTCATGATTCAATTTGTTTCGCGTAAATACCCACGTTGTTATTTTCTTGGATTAAGGCGCCGTGCCTCGGTTTCTTTTTTAGCTTGTTCTAAAAGCCATGCCAAAGCGGGCCGAGGCCGGACTTCAATCTGAACCTGATACGCAAACAGGCCCTTTGAGAAGAAAATCAAAAAGTTATTCATCGCGAGCAGCGCCTTGCTTGCAATATTATCCCCGAATAATAATGGAAAAGGTGCTGGTATACCTTTGACGGTGACAATTTCAAAACCGTACATCCCAAAAAGGCTCTTTAAGGAGTTAATACTGAACAGTCGGCGATGCTGGCGGCTAAGAATGCCACGCTTTCCGTAATTGAACCGTCCTAATGCAGCAAGTATTCGATTACTAATAAAAACAACATTACCACTTGTCGCAACAATCTGAAGCTCAGGGCATAGGCGCGCACGTTCAGCAAATGTCGCTAGAAATTTTTCGGGCTCCTCAAACCGGCCAATGACATCGCCAAGAATAATGACGTCGAAATCCTTAAGACTTGAAGGCAAGGAATCATCTCTAAGATCAACCTGTTGATAATTTTCGTATGCAATGTCTGTGGATGCAGGTGAATCGTCGATGCCAGATACCTTGCAGCCCTTTTCTAACAAACCTTGGGCGATATGTCCGCCATCGACGCCAACATTAAGCACGCGACTATTCGCGGGAACATCATCAATGCAGGAACTGTGAGAACTATGAAAATCACGTTTAGAGGGAATACTCTCAGGTGCGGTTGATTTATTTAATGGTAAATCATATTTTTGCCGATAAAACATCGACGTGCCCTGAAGTTTAGCAATCGCGGTTGTCTTCATAATGTCCCAGGCATATCGGAAGCCATCAACATTACAGACTTCATCTCCATAAAAAGTATCGATGCCAATTTCTTCAAAACGCTCGCCAGCAAGTAAAAATTGAATATAAATCTCGTTATCGAAATGAAATTCATTTGTCACAAGATCGAATGGAATGCGTTTTAAGGCAGCTATGGAATAGAGACGATATCCGGTATGGAACTCAAATAAATTAGTACCCAGAACAAAATTTTGATATGCCGTTAAAACCTTATTCCCGACATATTTGTATAATGGCATGCCGCCCTTAAGCGCCCCAAATCGATCCGCCATTCGTGAGCCCATGACGGCGTCAGTTTCACCGCTTAAGATTGGCGCAAGAAGTTGCGGTAATGCCTCTGGCGTGTACTGACCATCGCCATGTACAAGAGCTAAAATATCATAATTATTTTCTATTGCGTAATGGAAGCCAATTTTTTGATTGCCGCCATATCGCTGGTTCTTAGGGTTCACCAGTACCGTTATTTTGTAAGGTAAATTGTGTTGTTTCTTGTACGCTTCAGCAGCTTCAAATGTAAGATCCTGCGATGCGTCATCAATAATTAAAATTTCGGTTTCATGTGCCGTGAGTTCTTTTGGGATTCGAGAGAGGACACTCTCAATCAATTTTGCGTGGTTGTAAGCAACGATAAAAATAAGAATACGCTTTTTTGTCATTTGATTCGCAATCTATAAAGTATTTGAAAAGAAAACAGTCCCTTTGACGCAAGAATTAGAAACCGGTTCAGCGCCAGCATAAATTTAGAGAAAAGCGTATCGCCAAATATTAACGGGAACGGTGCCGGAATACCTTGCATTTCAATAACCTCGAAATCAGCCTCTTCAAATAACGCCCTGAAGCTTTTTGCAGTGAACAAGCGAGTGTGAGTTCTATCGAGAATTCCTCGATCTTGATACTCGAACTGACCAAAAAGAAGACTAAGTCGAATAGGAAAAAAAGCTACATTGCCTGTCGTCGCAATGATTTCAGTGTTCTGATCTATATTTGATGATTGACGAAGTTGGTGGACAAATTGCTCAGGGTTTATGAGGTGCTCGATAACGTCGAGTAACAGTACGTAGTCGAAAGGTTGATTGGCTTCAGGCAAAGTATCTTGATTGAGATCGCTCTGATAAAATTCATCAACGTCGGTGGTATCTTTGATGGGATAAATGTCTGTCCCAACAATATAACACCCCTTTCCTTTCAACGGGGCCGCGAGATAACCATCCGCACAGCCAATATCAAGAACGCGCGTGCCGGATTCTATAGCACGGATGACGCGAGCATGCGTGCTATCAAACTCAAATTTTGCCTGGTAAGGTCGTATATCGATCACAGTTTCAGCAAGCAGTGCGTAAAGAGATATTGGGGCATCAGGATGGGAGGTTTTCAACAGGATATTTAAGCGACACGCACATTCGCCCACCTGTGTTTATCTCGCCAAGTTTTTCATATCCGTACTTTGCATAAAACTTTGCTGCCTGCTGATCGTCTTTGTAAAACTCCGTCCCTAGGAAAGAAACATTTCTTGATTCAAGGATTTCTTTCATGTCCAGCATGAATAATTTTCCAAGACCTTTACTTTGGTACTCTGATTTTATCCCGATATAAACAAGTTCGGAATCATACTGGCTTCGGTATGATAATTGCTTTGTGGAAATTTTTCTCTCCATAAAATAATAATATAAAATGATAAAAATCGGTCGAACATATAAAAGGGATAATAGAATAAATTTCATTGGTGTCTGATAAAAAGGCGCGTGACGTGGCACCAGCTTTCCGATTGTCAGGATATGAAATCCAAGGACTTCGGTATCTTTAACTAAGATTCTACAGCGCCAGTTTGGGCACTTTGAGATATTCTCATAATACTGAGTAATAAATGACGTCGGCATGGTCGACATATAGCCCAGCCCAATATCCTGGATCAGGCGTACGACCTGAGGAATATTCTTGGGCTCTAGGTCCTGAAACGATAACGCGTCTTCAGTCATTTGCGAGGACAGGCATCTTTGATGGCTGATGCTCAGAAGCGAGTTTACCGATCACATTGGTAAGGTGTAATTCTGCTGATTCTGCGGGCGCGTTAACACCGACGCCTGCATTAACTCTGCTTTTACGTATGCGTCTATATATATCATCCCATTCTGCAAAAAGCATTTTCTCTTCTTTTGAATCGATCCATCGAGGACCCATATAAGAAGCGACTGAAGACCACAAACTGTGAATGCCATTCCAGGCGGCCGTTTGTAGCTTGGAATCGTGATTGCCCGATCCGATCAAGCCGCTTGCAAACCGGACAATCGAAGAGAATATGCGGCCATCACCTTCACTATTCATCTTGCCACCGTAAAATCGCAAAAACATCCGCCATTTCCAAATCGTCAACTGTAGTTTGGAAAGATCAGAGTATGTCTGTGAAGGTGCTATCGCTTGAGCAGCAAGTATGTGAGAGAAATAGTCGCGATCAAGCTTTATGCGGCCGGAATCATATAAGCTGTAAAATAGTTCCGTACCAGGTAACGCCATGTAAAATCCGACAGCAAGGTCCGTAATGCCGTGTTCGATGAGCTTATCAATGAATGGTAAGTTATCCTTAAAATGCTCAATCCGATCATGCGGAAATCCAATTACAAGATAAGCCGCAACATTGAGACCGGCACCTTGTGCGGCATCAATACTGGTAAATAGCTTTTCTGCCTTCATCTTCTTTTTAATCAGTTTCCTGGTTAATTCGGATCCGGATTCAGGCGCATAAGCCATACTTGTCACACCAGATTTTTTCAACAACATAGCAACTTCGGTATCGATGGCTTCTGAGCGCGTGCCTGTCGGCAGTTGCCAGGTGATTTCAAGTTTGCGGTTTAAAATTTCCTGACAAAATTCAATTATCCAATCCTTTTGGATAATTGCGGTGAGATCTTGGAAAGGAAAATTACGGGCGCCAAACGCATTAACGTAATGCTCGATCTCATCGACAACCAATTGTGGATTCCTTGGAATCCATTTTGGCGTCCACATATTAGGAGCTGAACAATACGTGCATTGATATGGGCAGCCGCGGGTGGCAAGAATTGGCACTGTCATATGTGGTGAATACATGCCGCCGACAAACCGATGTTTGTGATAGGTGTCCAAATTAAACATGTGCCATGCAGGGACAGGAATTTGATCGATCTCTGCAGACCGCGCACGGCGCTTGTTCATTGAGATTTGGCCGCCATCCCGGTAGGCTAAGCCGTCTATATTTGATAAAGATTGTTTGTTTTCAAGGGCCTTGAGCAACTCGACGATGATTTCTTCGCCTTCACCAAGAACAAGGTAGTCACCAAGACTTGTTATAAGACAAAATTCTGGAAGAGATGTGATGTGCTCACCACCTAATATGACAGGGATATCCGGATATTTTTCTTTAATAAGTGCAATAAGCTTCACGACAATCGGCCATTCGTGCGTGAAAATCACGGAAACCCCAATCGCAGATGTATCCGGAGAAATTCGCTCAACAATTTGATTTAATCGCAGACCAACACAGTAACCTCGAAAATATCGAGTCTGGGTTTCTGGCGCTTCAGCAACAGCATCGATAATATCTATATCATGACCGACGGCTTCGAGAGCTGCCGCGATATAGGCAAGCCCCAAAGGAGGTGTAATAGATGTTGTTGTAAAACGAAATGCTTCAATAGCTGGCGACCGTATAAGCGTCACGTGCGAATTTTGTGTCATACTTCAACTCCGGAACTGACAGCATTGGCAATCATGCTGACATCCTGCTGGGTTAAATCCAAGTGCATGGGCAGTGAAATGATTTGTTCACTGACACGATGTGCATTTGGACAGCTCCCATTGGCATAAGAATACATGGGATACAACGTATTATCTCGATAATGTACGCCAGGATTAACGCCGATGTCATTTAAGGCGGCCATTACCGCATCCCGATTATCTACGCAAATTTGATAAAAATGTCGCGAAGATTCACACCCAGGAGCAACAGGTATTGGCGTTACAAAACTCATGCCTTTAAAGGCCTGATCATACCAGGAAGCCACTTTGCGTCTGAAATCATTATCATCGTCAAGATACTTGATTTGCACTAAACCGATAGAGGCCATGATCGAATTGCCGTGATATTTAAATCCGAGCGTATCAACGTCGTACATCCAGCTATAGGTCCCGGAATTCGCGCGCTGGTAAGTATCTTTGCTGATGCCGAGCCAACTTTGTCGTCGAGCGGCGGCATCCATAGCCGTGTCTTTAAAACAAATCATACCAGAATCTGCTGTCGGCATATTTTTAACGGCTTGATATGAGTATACGGCGACATCCGCATAACTTCCGGGCTCCTTAGAATGTAATTTACTGCCACTAAGGTGAGCTGCGTCAAGAATTAGGATCAATCCTTTTTTGCGACAAAGTTCTGCAATTTTTTCGAGTTGCCCAGTATTTCCGCCAATGCCGACAAACATGACGGCTTGTGTCCGCTCGGTGATTTTGCGTTCAACGTCTTCAGGGTCAAGGCAAAGGTACTGATCTACATCGGCAAACACAGGCGTAAGGTTTTCATACAAGATCGCATGATTTGTAGAAACGAATGTAATGGGTGTTGTGATAATCTCGTCACCATCAATCCATTGGCGATCATTTTTATAAATATTCAATGCCAAGTGTAAGCCAGCAGTTGCAGAGTTTAGAAAATGCGCATTATCCAAATTAGTATATTGTTTCCATGCGTCTTCAAATTGCACAGTCTTGAAGCCGAGGCCTGTCCAGCCCTTCTCGAGGCATTCCCTGATTTCTTCTAAGCACTCATCGATGTGGAAACGAGGGCGGAATAATTGGATCGTCATGTGAACTCCGGAAGTCGTAAAGTGGAATTTAACATAGGCGCATTGAGATCTTTGCTCGATAGTTTCGGATTCTCAATTGGCCACTTAATGCCTATCGTTGGATCATGCCAGATAATGGATTGCTCGCATTCAGGGGCGTAAACATCGGTGCATTTATAGATAACATCAGCAGTATCAGACATTACACAAAACCCATGCGCAAAACCAGGCGGGACCCAGAGTTGAAGGTTGTTCTGACTGGATAATACAACGCCAACCCATTTCTTAAAAGTTGGCGAGCCAACGCGAATATCAACTGCAACATCGAAAATCTCACCAGAAATAGCACGGACAAGTTTTCCTTGCGCGTTCGGTTGCTGGTAATGGAGCCCACGTAACGTTCCGCGAGAGGAATGAGAATGGTTATCTTGGACAAACGGCAAATCGAGCCCATTTACGGAAAATTTATCGCGATGATAGCTTTCGAAGAAATGCCCACGGTCGTCGGGAAATACTGTTGGTTCGACGATAAGCACATCCGGCAAAGCAGTCGCCAGAAATTTCATGAAGCTTCAATTTCTTTAACAAGCATTCGAACATAATCCCCATAGCCAGAGGATTTTAAGGCATCTGCGCACTCACGGAGTTGCGCTGCATTAACCCATTTATTCTGATAGGCAATCTCTTCGAGACATCCGATCCGCAATCCTTGACGACGTTCGATGGCCGCAACAAAGTTCGCGGCTTCTAACAATGATTGCTCAGTCCCGGCGTCAAGCCATGCAAATCCGCGGCCTAATTGTTCGACATGCAGAGCCCCTTGCGACAGATATACTTTGTTGACATCAGTGATTTCAAGCTCTCCTCGAGCGGAGGGAGAAATACTTTTCGCTATATCAACGACATCGGAATCATAAAAATACAATCCCGTTAATGCGAGGTTTGATTTCGGTTGTGCAGGTTTTTCAGCGATTGAAATCGCACGGCCGTTAGCGTCAATTTCGACAACTCCATAACGTTCAGGGTCTGTTACAGGATAGGCGAACACGCTGGCACCCTTCTCATTTTCATCTGCACGACGGAGTATCGAAGATAGCCCCCCGCCAAACAAAATATTATCCCCGAGGATTAAACTTGAAGGGTGGCCATCAATAAAGGCATCACCAATGATGAGCGCCTCTGCAATACCATTTGGGTTTGTTTGCTCGGCGTATTCCAGTTTGAGGCCAAGGGAATGACCATTGCCAAATAAACGCTCAAAGCGTGGTAAATCTTCGGGTGTCGAAATGATCAGAATATCTTGAATGCCGGCAAGCATCAGGACAGACATTGGATAGTAGATCATAGGTTTGTCATAAACAGGAAGAAGCTGTTTACACACACTCAACGTTGTTGGATGAAGTCTGGAACCTGAACCGCCAGCCAACACAATTCCTTTGCGGTTCATGTGCTAATTCCTTGTTGTTCACCTGTTCGTTCGCCCAAACCTTGACGAGACCCGTCGTGCACATTTTTTCGTCGTCGCGCCGTCCATTCCTGATTTTCTAGATACCAATCAATGGTTTGTTTCAGGCCGCTCGTGAATGGCTCGACAGGCTGCCAGGAAAGCGCTGCAGTCGCTTTGCTTATATCCAATGCATACCGGAAATCATGCCCAGGCCGATCCGCGACGTATGTGATTAGGTCGCGATATGAACTGCCGTCGGGTAGTGGGCTCAGCTGATCAAGTATATCGATGATTTGATTTACAAGCGTGATGTTTTCCAATTCAACGCCGCCGCCAATATTGTAACTTTCGCCCGGTGTTCCGTTGCAAGCAGCGTCAAGAATACCTTTGGCGTGATCGGTCACGTAAAGCCAGTCACGGATGTTTTTACCGTCGCCGTAAATCGGTAGGTTTTTACCTTCGAGGGCATTCTGGATTATTAGCGGAATGAGCTTTTCAGGAAATTGTCTAGGTCCATATGTATTTGAGCCATGTGTAATGACGGTCGCCATATCATAGGTCTTGAAGTACGCACGAACAAGATGGTCGGCAGATGCTTTAGACGCTGCATATGGAGAATTCGGCCGATATGGGTCGGCTTCAACAAAAGCGCCATCGCGGATAGATCCATAAACTTCGTCCGTTGAAACTTGAAGATAACGGAACCGCTTTGCGGCATCATCGTCGATAGATGAAACATAACGATACGATTGGTCGAGTAGGTTATATGTGCCGTTGATATTTGTTTCAATGAACGCTGCAGCGTCATCAATAGATCGGTCGACATGTGTTTCCGCCGCGACATTTATTATTGTATCGGGTGTATGTTTTTTTAAGATATTTGCGACAAGCATGTTATCTACGATCGAACCCTTAATAAAGGTATAGTCGTCATGGTCGGCGACGTCAGATAAATTATCTTCGCCGCCGGCATATGTTAACGCGTCCAGATTAACGACTTTGTGCCCACGCCCTAGCGCTTCTTTGATGATGGATGAGCCAATGAAGCCTGCACCGCCGGTTATAAGAACTGTTTGTGTCATGCCGGTTGTTTACTCTCAGAACTGCATATACTGGGCGTCGCCCCATGATGGGCATAATCTACGCCAGGGCCGGCAGATGGACAATGCCTTGGGCGATAATGCCCCCTCATTTGGCGGCATCATTGGTGCCGTAACAGGCCCTGAGCACTGAGGCGCTTTGCGCCACATCAGCAAGCGGGTCGTTGGCGTTTAGCATGCGTTGTTCGATGGTCACCGTGCCGTCGTAGCCGATCTCGTCAAGCATCTTGCCGAGTGCGGCGTGATCGACCGTGCCGCTGGAGCCAAGAACCTGAAGACCCGGCTCGTTGGCGTGGAAATGCACCAGATCCGCAGCGACGGCTTCGAAGGTCGCGGCCACTGCTTCGTCATTTTCGTAAAGTGCCTTGGCGTCAAGTTGCACGCGCAGCGCCGGGTTGGCGATTTCGCGGACAATGGCCAGACTGTCGTACGCGCTGTTGATGAAATCCGTATCGTTGAGGCCGAGTGGTTCGAAACAGAAGCAGGTGCCGTGATCCTTGATGCGGTGGCACAGCTCGCCGAAAAAGTCGACGGCTTCGACGTGCGCAGTTTCCAGCGGCATGGTGCCGCGCTTGCGCCCGCCACCGTAGATAAGTGCCTTGCCGCCGAGATCGCGGCAAATAGCGGAAAGATGCTCAAGGAACGCCATCGATTTCCGGGACACGTCTGCGCTCTTGAACAGGCCCCAGTCCGGATGATCAAAAAACAGTGAATGTAGGCCGACGACCTTGAGCTCGGCAGCCTCGATCTCGCGTCGATAGGTAGCGACGGCGGCATTGTCCGGACCGGGAAACGTCTCGTGCCAGCGGCGACTCGGCGCGACTTCGAGGCCGGTGATGCCGAGTGCCGGTAGAGCGCGAAGCTCGTCGGCATGTTTGTAGGGGCTCAGCGCAATGTTGGAAACGCAGTATTTCATGGTTTTTCGGTGACGTTCTCGCGTGACAGCAAGGCCAGATGCTTAAGCACCGGATGAATGACGTAATAGGTGGCGTCTTCGCCATCGGCATTGGTTGATGTAAGGGATCCAGTTTCAGCGTAGTCCTTTAGCACGTCGACGAGAACATCGGCGCGTAGCGCACTGTCGTACAGTAGATCGACATTGATGCCCGGCGGCGGGGGTGGGTAATGGCGGCGGCGGATCAGTGGGCCGGTATCGATCCCAGCATCCAGCACTAGTGCTGAAACACCGCAGCGTCCTTCCAAAAGCCAGCTGTAATATATTGTCGTACTGCCGCGAAAATCTGGCAGCCACCCGGCATGCAGATGGAGCATGTTGAAATCGCGTTCGAGCAGGTCGCGGCCAACGATCTGGCCGCTGTAACCGGAATAAATGACAAGCTCAGCCCCGGTCTCTACGAGCGCGCGCGCGACGTCTTCGCTGTTGATGTTCTGCGTTTCGATCTGTGTCACGTTCCATCCGGCGTCGGTACAGGTGTCAACGAGCTGCTCCGTCATATCCGGAAGGAACAGGCCGTCAATGGTGACGTCGTTGGTTGGGAAAACCGTATCACGGTCGAGCGCCGGATCGCCGAACAGGACGACATGCTCAGGCGCGAGGCCGGCGTTTCGCATAGCCTGTGCATAGGCGCGCGTGCGTGCCGAGTAAGCGGCGATCATTACGACCTTCGAAAGTGTCATAGCGGCACCCCAGATTTGGCGGCAAGCGCCCTGATATGTTCGCGTTCGGCGATGATCAAAGCAGCAAGGCGCGGCAGCTCATCTTCGCGAAGCGTCGTCTGCATTGACGAGAGGGTATCGAGTGCTTTCAAAAGCGCATTCAGATAAACCAGATGTCCAGTTATGCGCCATGCTCGTTCGAATACTTCCGACACCATCAGATACAGTGACGGGTCTTTATGGTCGTCGCGGTCGACAGCGCGGAAAGTCTTGTCGTAAGTGCGGTGAATGCGCTTGAAGACTTCAAACTTCTTCAGAATCTTCTCGAGCCACATGTGAGTATCCGCATCGACCACGCTGGCGTTGGCAAGTTGATGGCTGAGATGTGCAAGCAAAAGCGCTGTGTCGGTCTGTCCATTTTTATGGAACGGTTCGGCAGGTTTTTCTGTGTTGGCAGCTCTCGGCGTAACATCTTTAGCAGTGGCATCACGCTGACGTTGCCAAGCAGCCAGAAACTCTGCCCCGCTGTATGGGGTATAGAAATAGGTGTTGGGGTTTTGTAGCAAATCGCCCTCGGCGAACGGATATGAAATGTCTTCCTTTGCGGTCGGGCGCTCCGTTTTTACGAGTGATGCACGGCACAGCGGTTCCATAATACGCGCAACGATGGCATTGCCTTCTTCAGAAAGATGGCCGCCGTAATGGTCGTGGATAAATAGGTCGTCGATTCTATCGTGCGCTAAAAGTGCCGGGGCCAGGTCGACGATGGTCATTTCGCTTTGTAGCGATTGCAGCAAGTCGTGGTAATAATGATTTCCGGCGCGGATGCGCTTGATGTCCATAAGTTGTGGCATCATCAGAAGGATCGGCTTGGCACCTCGCTCATGGCAGAAATCACGAAAATGGCGGCAAAGCGCTTTGAAGAGTTTAGCGCCGTCTGGGTCGTGAAACAGATGCGCGGTCATATCGATGTTACGGTCCATGACATTAACGAAGGCAGCGTTGCGAGTCACTCCCAGGCGGTCCGTAAGCGCATGCCAGATCATGGCGCTGTTGCGCGGCCAGCTTTTCAGCAGGGACAGCAAAAACGGAAACTCGAGTAAATCGGGGCAAAATTTCTGTTTATAAAAATAATCGTTCGCCGCTAACTGGTCATAATAGTTACCGATCTGGAGATATTTTTCTGGTGTGTCGATCAGGTTATCCAAAAGCTTTAATTCGCCGTTCTCTAGGACAAAGCGCGGCTTGAAGGCGAAGGTGTTGCCGTACTCGCTGAAATGTTTCCAATAGGCATGAATACGACAGATTGTTTCCGGTACCACGCCCATGACGACGACTTTGGCCGGATGCCGGTCGAATTCGCGTTCGAGCCGAAGTTGCGCCTGATCAAGGCCGTAGTTGCCGACGCCAAAATTAGCGACATTTGCATCCAGCGCTAATGATAACAGGTGTGGCCAGGCCTCATGATTGTTGACTTGGCGGGCAAAAGTATAGGAATCGCCGTACGCCAGCACATCGACGGGCCGCGCCTCGAATCCAGGATTGGTGCGCGCGCCGAAATGATTCAGGCTGTAAGACGTGCGCACGCCTTTGCGGCCCATTTCGCCGTGTCGCGTGTTCGGTTTGCGGACCCAGCCCAATTCAGGATCCCAACCGTGCTCCATGAATGCATCCAGACCGCGCGTGTCGATTTTCGGTAATCGGTCGCGGTTTGTGATTAACCATGCACAGCCGCCGCGCAGCCACACTATGAGGCCCGCGGTTAGCGCTTCGAGACCTGCCAGTGTCGCGGCGGATGCAACGACGATATCAAGCGCGCTCATTTAAGTTTCGGCATCTTGTTTAAAATATGCCTCACACACACCTCGATGCCTTCGTCCTGCATCGTTTCGTTGATGATCAGATCCGGGTGCGGCGGTGCGGGGAATGGAATGTCGATGCCGACGACGTTATTGATGTTGCCCTTTTTGGCACCTTCATAAAGCCCTTTGACGTCGCGGCGGATGAGGGTCTCAAGCGGGATATCCATGAAGACCTCGTAATAGGACGAGAAGGTCTCGCGATTCCACGCCTGCCATTCCGGAAAAATTGACAGTACCGCAGCGATCACGTGAATGCCTTGGGCGTCCAACATGCGGCAGGTGTAGGAGATACGCTCGGCATTTTTATGTCGACCTTCAACGGTATGATCGACGTCGTTCCTGAACATCTCACGGAAGTCGTCACCGTCGAGATATACTAAATTAGACGTTGCGGGTTTCAGCACTGCATCCAGCTCGCGCGCAATGGTAGTCTTGCCGGATCCGGACATGCCGATCAGCCAAATTATCATCACAAACACTCCCGTTGTTTTTCGACCGGCGTGCTACGTAATGCGCGAATACGTGCCTCGCTCACTTCTGGAATTTCATCAAGGCGATCAGCGATCCAGCTGTTGAAGGTCGGGACCAGCGGATGATCGGGGCGGTAAAGGTTGTTTTGTTCATGCGGATCGGCGGTGAGATCGTAAAGTTCTGGACCCGGGCGTCCGCGTTTATGGTG
>WASW01037072.1_pt1 | contig 20486 bp, 23 predicted proteins | sample 5698521 | NCBI WGS metagenome assembly WASW01 (sample SAMN11175560, study PRJNA528189) | sponge metagenome | isolation source: marine sponge | host: Leucetta | place: Antarctica: Western Antarctic Peninsula, King George Island | collected 2013-01
AGCGTAACTGGTTGATCACGCGTTCCTGACGTTTGCACGTGCTGCACCAGTCCGCAGCATAATCAACAAACACCGTCTCGCCCTTCGCCAACATAGCTTTGATCACGCCCGGTTCATATTGAACAGTATTGGACCCGGCTATCACAGGAGCGGTGGACACCGTTAAAAACACAATTGCAAATAGGGTACACAGACGGTTGATCATAATTATTCCTTTTGGGTTTCGCTTAAATTAGCACAGACAGGTCCTGCAACCATATCGGCATAATGTCGAGCAACCAGCCTTCGATCAGCTGGTGCGTTTTTGTAAATACCATCAAACCGACCAGCAGGAATATTCCGCCCATAATTGGTTTCGATTTTTCCGCCAACCGGCGCAGGCTAACCTGACGGGTACGAATGGTTTCGCGGGCACCGTATGCGAGGGCCAGGATGATGGTCGAAATACCGGCCGCAAACGCGGACATAATGGCGCCGGCCCACAATAGGCTGCCGCCTTGTGACGCAAGCGATATGGCGCCGCCAAGAGTTGGTCCAATGCACGGTGACCAGACGGCACCGAGCAATACGCCGCCCAGAAACTGGCTGCGCAATCCCGACGGGTCCATGCCCCCGATTGCCTCATCTGAAGACGTCGACACCCCTGCTGTCGCCACTGCAAAGCGCGCGTTCAGAGCGGGCACCAGCATGACCACGCCAAAGATCATCATTAAACCCGCACCGCCGCGCGATACACTTTCATCGTCAAGCCCGATAGAGGGACCAATGGCAGATATCGAGACGCCAATAAAAACAAAAGTAATCGACATACCTGCAGCCAACATCAGTGGGCCGCGGCGGTCATGGTGCAAAGACGATGCAAGCGCAATCGGCAGGACGGGCAGCACACAAGGGTTGATCAACGTCAACAATCCCGCAAGATACCCCAATACCAAATCCATGTCGCAATCCTTTTCGATGGCGTAGTTTGCCTGATTACGCGAAGTTTTAAAATCACAGCCTATAACACATGCGTGAGTTTTGGGAAATTACGACAGAGTAATCTTGTGCCATTTCGCATGAGGAGAACCCGAGACTGAATGCCCTGCCCCAATAGCAGAAATTATGCCGGGTCGATGTCGGTCAACCCGCAACGCTAAGCCTGTCACCTTTCATAAGCAGCATCGAAAAAAGCTACTTCAAGAGCAATTGTCCGATTAAAAATATCGTGTACGGTTTGGCGTTCATTGGCGCCGAGGGCAGGTCCGATCCGGTCCATTTCTAATATCATCCAGGTGACGAACGCCTCAAACGCCGGGTCGGTGTGCAGATCGATCCATTCTTTCAGGTAAAACCGCGCTGGGGCGTGATCGGCCACCGACTTGGCCCATGTTAGGTATACCCATTCAACCGCCAGCAGGGATGCCAGAACGGTGGCATAAGAGGTATTGCCCTTGTTGTTGCGCCCCGGGCCCAGCATGACGCGTCGAAACCCATCAACGACGGGGTGATCCTGTGGTTGGCGCCAAATGTTCTCGGCTATTCCCATGGCTGAGAAAGAACGTAAAAAATAGTCGTCTTCACCGTCGGTCAGCACCCCGAGGAAGGTTGAGTAAGAGCGTTTTTCAATCATACCTGGGGCGAAGGTTACGGCCTGCCCGACGTGCGAAACCAAAATATCAAGGAACGCATAATCGAGCACCAGATAACGCGCATAAGCAGCATCGCTGATCTGATCGTTGGCCAGTTCATGAACGAACTTATGCGCCGTGGCGGCCTGCCAGTTGGGTTCGCAGCCGGCGCGCAGTCGTTCGGAAAAAGAAGGTGTCACAAATTAATCCTGCTTTAAGTAGCCCGATTTTCCTCAACCGCATGACAGGCGATCAGGCCTTTGCCATCGTCGATCAATACCGGAGATTCTTTTTTACAGCGATCATTGGCCAGTGGGCAGCGTGGATGAAACGTACAACCGGTGGGCGGGTCGATTGGATTGGGCACTTCGCCCTGAACAGGTGTTCGTTCCTTGCCGGTCATGTCCATATTGGGGATGGTATCGAGCAACAAGCGGGTGTAGGGGTGCCGTGGGTTATCAAACAAATCCTTGGCTGTCGCAACCTCACACAATCGCCCGAGATACATCACACCAATTTTGTCCGACACATGATAAACCACGGCAAGATTGTGACTGATGAACAGATACGTCAGGCCAAGGCGGCGCTGCAGATCTTTCATCAGGTTCAGGATTTGCGCCTGCACGGAGACATCAAGCGCCGAGGTTGGCTCATCGCAGACCAAAAATTCCGGATCACTGGACAACGCCCTGGCAATAGAAATGCGCTGACGCTGACCACCTGAAAACTCGTGCGGGAATTTATCGCCATCAGCCGGCGCGAGGCCGACCTGGGTCAACAACGTACCAACCCTTTCGGTAATTTCTTTCGTTGAATTCGCCAAGCCAAATACACGAATGGGTTCCGCGACGATATCGCGAACGCGCCAGCGCGGATTGAGGCTGGCGTATGGGTCCTGAAAAATCATCTGCCAGCGCCGCCGAACGGCCGCGGCCTCACGTTTATCAACGCCCGGGCCGAGATTCACACCATCGAAGATGATCTCGCCGCGTGACGGGGCGTGAAGACCGACAACAAGTTTGGCGACGGTTGATTTACCACAACCACTTTCGCCAACCAGAGAGAAGGTTTCGCCCTTGTTGATTTTAAACGACAAACCATCAACGGCTTTCAGAATCTGTTTTGGTTGTTTCTCCAGAACACGCGCCAGCCAGGGTTTGGAAACATCGAAATGTTTGGCTAAATCGCGCACTTCCAAAACCGGTGTGCCCCTCGGTGTACCCTTGTCAGGGTTCTGAAGTCCATCAGGCATTGGCCGTCTCCACATCATATTTCCAGCACGATGCCATGTTTAATCTTTCGGTTTTCAGTAAGTCTGGTCGCTCGGAAAAACATCTGTCCATCACATCAGGACAGCGCGGATTAAAGGCGCAGCCGTTCGGGATTTCGGTCAGTCGCGGCATCGATCCGTCAATTTGTTGCAGTTGGTCAACATCATGGCCGGCAACCGGGATCGAGCCCATCAGCCCGTGCGTGTAGGGATGTTTGGCGTGTTTAATGACATCGCGAACGTTACCAATTTCAGCAATCCGCCCGGCATACATAACCGCGACCCGGTCGGCTGTTTCTGCGATAACCCCCATGTCATGGGTGATCAGCATGACAGCGGTTTTATGATCTTTACACAGCCGTTTCAAAAGCGCGATGATCTGTGCCTGAATGGACACATCGAGGGCCGTTGTCGGCTCGTCAGCGACAATCAGCTTCGGATTGGCACAAATTGCCAATGCAATAACCACACGCTGGCGCATGCCGCCGGAAAACTCATGAGGATACGAATCAATTCGCATTGCGGCAGCTGGGATTCCAACTTCCTCCAGCAATTCAATAGCCCGGGTTTTCGCCTGTGCGTCTGTCATGTTTTCATGCACGAGGATTGTCTCGGTCAGCTGTTTTCCAATCGTATAAAGCGGATTGAGGCTGGTTAGAGGGTCCTGGAAAATAGCACCGATTTTTTTACCGCGAATTTTACGCATCTCTTCATAAGGCAGTTGATCGATGCGATCGCCTTCCAAATAAATCTCACCGGCAGTGACCCGTCCTGGTGGCTCAAGAAGGCCAATGATCGAGGCCCCGGTGAGTGATTTTCCAGCCCCGGACTCACCGACAACGCCTAGCACTTCACCGGGCGCGATTGAAAATGAAACATCATCAATTGCCAGCAGCGGGCCACGCCGCGTCGGGAACTCAACCCTTAGATTTTTAACTTCTAATAAGCTCATCAATCGCTCCTAACGCAATTTTGGGTTAAGAGCATCGCGGAGCCAGTCCCCGAGCAGGTTGACGGCAAGAACCAGCAATACTAATGCAACACAGGGAAACAAGGTGATCCACCATTCACCGGAAAATAGATAGTTGTTGCCCACACGAATGAGGGTTCCCAAAGATGGTGTTGTCGGCGGTACGCCGACCCCCAAAAATGACAACGTCGCCTCGGTAATAACAGCCAGTGCCAACCCTAGGGTCGCAAATACCAGCACAGGTCCCATAACATTGGGCAGCACATGGCGCAGCATGATGAGAACCGGGTGGACCCCGATTATCCGAGCGGCAGCGACATATTCCTTACCGCGCTCGACCAATGCAGAGGCCCGGGTCACCCTGGCGTACTTGGGCCATTCAGAAACACCAATGGCCAATATCAACACATAAACAGCCATTTCAACTACTAAATGTCGTGGCAGCAGAATGGCGACAACGCCGTTGATCATAAGTGCAATCAATATGGCCGGTATAGCCAACTGCACATCTGCCATCCGCATAATAATGGTATCGGCCCACCCCCCCATATATCCAGCAACTAAACCGGCACTGACGCCAACAATAACTGAAAACATGACGGCCGAGAAGCCGACGATCAATGATACCCGACTACCGTACATTATCGTCGAAAGAATATCGCGCCCCTGGTCATCCGTTCCAAGCAAGAACTTGGACATACCGTCTTCAATCCATGCCGGCGGCGTTGATGCTTCCATTAAATCCAGCGACGCCGGGTCGAAGGGGTTATGTGGTGCAATCCACGGTGCAAATCCAGCGGCGAAGAAAATTAACAGTGTTACAATTCCCGCGACAACAACCACTGGATTTCGCGTAAAACTGTAAAACAGGTCGCTATCGAATATCCGGTTCCATAGATCGTTTGGTCTGGTTACACCCAGTTGATTTTCAGCCATGATCTATACTCCTAATTACCCGCAGCCACGGTTTTATCTACACGCAACCGAGGATCGACAACGAAGTACAAGATGTCGACGAACAGATTGATAGATACAAAAATTACGGCAACCAACACGAGATAGGCTGCCATCACAGGGATATCGGCAAAACCAACCGCCTGAATGAACAGGAACCCCATTCCTGGCCATTGAAAGACGGTCTCTGTAATAATAGAAAATGCAATTAATGAGCCGAGATTAAGCCCTACAATAGTAATCACCGGGACCAGCGTATTTTTAAATGCATGACCGAAATTGATCATATTATTGGACAGGCCGCGCGCCCGCGCAAACTTGATGTAGTCCGTTCGCATCACTTCAAGCATTTCAGAACGCACCAGACGAAGAATGATCGTCATCTGGAAAAGCGCCAGCGTGACGGACGGCATGATAATTGCCTTCAATCCGGATACTGTCAGCAACCCAGTTGACCACCAGCCAATCTGCACGGCCTCCCCCCGCCCGAACGACGGCAAGATACCGAACGAGACGGCGAAGAGATAAATTAAAAGAATACCAATGACGAACGTCGGTAATGTGACGCCAACAAGAGAGCCGATCAAAAACGTTCGACTGAGCCATGAATTGGGGTTTATCCCGGTATAAACCCCCATGGGAATACCAAGTGCCACCGACAAAATGGCCGACACAATAACCAGTTCCAACGTCGCAGGCATGCGTTCCGCGATCAAGTCGGAAACGGGGCGCTGGATACGATAGGAAATACCAAACTCGCCCTGAACCGCATTTTTCATAAAGCGGCCGAACTGAACGATAAACGGGTCATTCAATCCTAAACTGTCTCGAATGGACTCACGTTCTTCAAACGTCGCTTCCTGGCCGACCATATTGTCAACGGGGTCGCCAACAAAGTTGAACAGCATGAAAGAAACCAAGGCGACGACAACCATTACGGCAACGGCCTGTAATGCTCTTTGAATAATATAAGCTATCATGATTTTTCCAGCTGACGGACGAGCTACCCGGCTGCAGAAAAGACCTGCAGCCGGGAACTCATAGTATGGTTTAACTCACTATTATTTGAATTTGGTGTAGATAAAACGCACACCATCATCAGCAACAATAGGGATGTCGACCTTATCACTCATTGCCCATACAATAACCTGATGGTGCAGTGGCAAGTAGTTAACCTCATCACGCGCTTTCTGCCATACTTTGGCAATCATCGCATCGCGTTTTGGGAAATCGACTTCTTTTTCAATCGCGTCAATCGTTGCGTTGGTTTCGGCATCATCAAAGCCGGTTCCGTTCCAACCTTGATCGCCACCTTTTACGAGGTAATTAAATACATAGTGGGAATCGAGCGTAGATACGCCCCAACCCAACATGTAAAAATCGGTTTCCCGTTTTTTGATTTTCGGGAAGTGAAGGGTTTTAGGAATAGCAGACAACGTCACCTTAATTCCGATTTTTCCAAGCATGCCAACAACAGCCTGACAAATTCCTTCATCATTGATGTAGCGGTTGTTCGGGCAATCAAGCTGGATCGAGAACCCATCACCATATCCGGCATCAGCCATCAATTTCTTGGCGGCAGATACGTCATAGGGACGACGTGTGTTTAATGCTTCGGTATACCCATGAACGGCTGGCGGCGTAATCAAACCGGCAGGAACAGAATATCCGCGCATTACTTTTTTCTTGATCGCTTCGATGTTGATCGCCTGATACATCGCCTGACGCACGCGCTGGTCTGCGAGCGGGTTTTTGCCTTTGATATTCGACGTCAGCAACTCTTTGAACCCCTGGTTCATACCAAGGAAAATGGTCCGAACCTGGGCCGTCTGCTCAAGATGAAAACCGGCCGTGCTTTTGATCCGGTTGAGATCCTGAAGCGGTGGGTCAAGGATGAAATCGAGTTCACCAGACAGCAATGCAGCAACACGCGTCGCCTGATTTGCAATTGGTGTATAGATGATTTTATCAACTTCATGAGGGTAATCTTTAAGGCCCCACCAGTCATTATTTTTAACCAAAATGGTTTTAACGTCAGGCTCGCGCAGTTCAAGTTTGAACGGCCCGGTTCCCATAGCATGCCGCACAGCATAGGTTTCTTCAAACGCGTTACGGTCCTGAGGAACGGTTACTTTATGTTTTTCTGACCACGATTTCGACATGATGAACAGATTGGTTATCGTGTTACGCAGAATCGGGTTTGGCTCTTTGGTGACAATCTGAACGGTATGATCATCAACGATGTTGACTTCCTTGACGGAACTGATGTCACCCTTCAAATCAGAGGTCGGAGACATTGCCCGTTCGAATGAAAATTTCACATCGGCTGCGGTAAACGGAGATCCGTCATGGAACTTCACGCCCTTGCGCAATGAAAATTCCCATGTTGTCGGATTGGTCAGTTTAAAACTGGTGGCAAGCCAAGGCGTCATCTTCATGTCTTTATCGTTATAATAAAGGACGTCATAGATTTTGCGTGAGGCTGAATGGGTTGGCGATTCGTTCGCCGCATGAGGATCCGCTGTCAAAGCATCTCCCTGACTGGCCCAGCGAATAACGTTCTCCGCCGAAGCCGGTGCGACCGTCAGTGCAACTGCCGTAAGGGCAGCGGCAATGGTCGACGTAAGCTTAATGTTCATAATCGTGTTTCCTCCCTAGAAACGTATGGTTTTCATCTCATTGGCAATGATTGAAATGTTCTCACATTTAATCCGACCGATGCTAAAAAGTCCAATTATTATGTTTGTATTATTTATGGACAGCTAATTAGGTATCATAGTATCATTTTTTAAGTCAATATTAAATGCCTGAAACTAATTTCATGGATTCTTATTAGCCATGCTGTTATTAAAATCGATACAGCATTTGAGTCGTTTTCATGGTGAGCCTTAAAGTTTACCTGTGATTTGATTAAAACAAGACCCGTGATTTAATTAAAACAAGAATTGAGCAAAGTCGATATGAGCCGTCGTGATACAAAAAATTTGATATTGGACGCGAGCGAAACGCTCGTCAGCAAGCGCAGTTATGTTGATGTTACGTTTCGTCAGATTGCCGACCGTGCTGGCGTTCACGTCAGTCAGATCACGTATCATTTTCAAAACAAAGAAAATTTGCTCAAGCATGTTGTGCTTCGCCGGGCAACAGTCCTAAACGATGAGCGCATGGGATTGTTAAAAACCTATCAACGTGTCGTTGGGAAGGATGGTATGGACATTGAACCTCTTGTCCGCGCGTTTCTTGACCCCTATTTCGACAGACTGATAAATGACAAAGATGGAACCTGGGGCAATTACGGCGCCCTAATTGGCCGCATCGTTTGGGACCCGACAGTCCTGCCAACCCTTAACGAAGCCTACAACGAAATAGCCGCCGAATATCTAGAAGCATTTTCGCGAGCGGCGCCGGATATTTCTGAGGAGAATATTCACCGCGCTTTTCAATTTTTACTTTCGACAATGTACAGCGCCGGGGCTGACAATCGCCGGATAGATAACCTTTCAGGAGGAAAATTCACGAGCAGGGATTACGACCGTATTTACGACATTATCATTCCGTTCGTAAGTGGTGGTTTCAAAGCGCTGGCCAATAGGCCCGAGCCGCCCAACAACAAGTAACCAATTAAGACCAAATAATCACTACATCGGGAGATTTATAAAATGCCAATCATCAATCGGGTCGCTGATTTTCATCAACAAATGACAGAATGGCGCCATGATATTCATGCCCATCCGGAAATCGCCTTTGAAGAACAGCGCACGTCAGACATTGTCGCAAGAGAACTTGAAAACTTCGGCATCGAAGTCCACCGGGGGCTGGCAAAAACTGGCGTTGTCGGAGTATTGAAAAATGGTGACGGTCCGTCAATCGGGTTAAGGGCTGATATGGATGCCCTGCCGATCCAGGAAGCAAATGAGTTTGATCATCGCTCAACAATTGATGGAAAAATGCACGCCTGTGGTCACGATGGACACACTGCCATGCTGCTCGGAGCGGCAAAATACCTTGCCGAGACCCGGCAGTTTAAAGGCACCATCAATTTCATTTTCCAACCCGCTGAAGAAGGTGAAGGCGGCGCCCGGGTGATGATCGAAGAAGGTCTGTTTGAAAAATTCCCCTGCCAGTCCGTATATGGTGTTCACAACATGCCGGCAAAAGAAACCGGCACATTCCACCTCCGTTCAGGTCCCCTGATGGCTGCCTATGATACATTTGAGATTAATGTTACGGGACGCGGTGGTCACGCAGCGATGCCCCATCAGGCCATTGATCCGGTTGTTGTGGCGTCTCAGATCGTCACGGCACTGCAGAGCATTACAAGCCGCAACCTGGATCCACTGGAGTCAGCCGTCATCAGCGTCACACAAATTCATGGCGGAGATACCAACAACGTCATACCAAACGGAGTCTGGATGGAAGGCACGACCCGGTGTTTCAAACCGGAAGTTCGAGATTGGTTAAAACCGACCATGCTGCGGGTTATCAATGGCGTTGCTGAGGCCTTCGGCGCGACGGTTGAGTTTGATTATCTGCGGCGTTATCCGGCGACGATTAACCACCCGAACGAAACAGAAATTGCAGCAAAGATTGCTGGAGAGGTCGCCGGCAACGCGGGCGTTGATACGAATACTGCACCTGTTATGGGCGGCGAAGATTTTGCCTTCATGCTTGAAAAAGTACCTGGATGTTATTTATTCATCGGTAACGGTGAAGGCGAAGAGTCCTGCATGGTCCATAATCCAGGATACGATTTTAACGACGAAATCCTTCCTGTTGGCGCAACCTATTTCTCCCGGTTGGTTGAGACTGTCCTTCCGGCTTAACCAAACGGCACCCTGAGAACTGGCCAGGTGACTTGATCTTGTTATCTGATTTAGTTATTTGGCCAGTATCTCTTCAACAATTTCCTGAACCGACAGTGCTGCACGCAGGGGTGCCATAGTGTGGGCCTCACCATTTAACATTCTGAGGAAATTATCCAGCACCCGCTTGTACCCATCCTGCCGTGCATCAACGAGATCTGGGAGTTCATCAACCCAGTCCCCACCATCAGTCGACAGCAATTGATTCCAGTCCCATAACCGGTAAGATCTGTCAGATCCCCAAACTGTAAATTCAACGCGGTCGGGACCAACGCCCCCAGAACCACCGGCGAATGAAACCGGTATCCCATCGCAGTCCAACCGGGCCAGGAAATGCGTTTCACATAACGTTGCATCGTCCTGATAGCGCACCGAGGCATCAACTATTTTTGCCGGGCCAAACAATTTTTCCACAAGAAAGACATAGTGCGATCCGACCTCGCGAACATAACCACCCTCCTTGCGTTCTGATAACCATGATGCGGAGTGCTGCCAACCACGGGGCCAACTTGAAAAATGAAGCCGCAAGTCAACACCAAGGACATCACCAACAGTGCCATCATCCAGGCGGGCTTGAATGGTGTTGGCGCCCTGCGCATCGACAAACGGAAAATTGACCGCGTTCAACACGCCCGTTAACTCGACCTCTTTAACCAACGCCCGGCTATCTGGAATATCGACGCCTAGTGGTTTTTCGCAATAGACCGTCTTTCCCGCCTGCGCCGCGGCGGTCGCGTACTCCTTATGGGATTTTGGCGGGCTGGCGATATAGACGACATCGATATCCGGATCATTGATAATGTGTGCAGCCGTTTCACCAATTTTTATCCCTGAGTATTGCTCTTTCACGGCGCGGCATGACTGCGGATATGGATCCCATGCCAACGCCAGATCAAACCCGCCATGGGTCGTCATATTGGTTAACATGCGGTGCCCCATGACACCGAGGCCGATAAAGGCGATTGTTGGTTTTTTGGTTGCGGTCACACTTTTTAACTCCCACTCGCCAATAAGGCTTCAACTAATTTTTGAACAGCCAAACCATCCGCTGCCGACGCCATATTAATAGGCCCGCCCTGTAAATGGATATGGACCCCATCCAACGTGCGTTGCCGGTCGGTCGCGCTGATGTCTTCGTTATCGGCAAACAGTTCCGTCCAGGCATCACCTGTACTGAAACTGATCCGGCCGCCGCTATGAAGACGGTATGATTTTTGAGATCCCCAGACCGTGTACTCGGTACCGACCGGGCCAACGCCGCCAGTGGCGGCGCGAACAAACAAGGGAACACCGCTGAAATTCAGTTCAGCCGTCACATGCGTTTCTGAGGCTGTGCCATCTTCAGGGTATTCTACGTGGGCTCGGGTTATTGTTCCCTCGCCTAAAAGCCGCCGCGTCAAATACAGCCAATGCGATATCATTTCGCGGGTAAAACCACCTTGTTCTCGCTGTCCTAACCAGGTTGCTGTTTTTTGAAATGTGCGCGGCCACATTGTCAGGTGAATAAAAACGTCAGCGCCTTTAATATCTCCCATTGCGCCGCTATTCAATTCCGCTTCGATGTGCGTACTGCCCAGAGCGTTGCCGTGATTAAAGTTTATCAGAGTTGGAAGTCCCGCTGCTTCAAGCCTCTCGACCAGATCTTCACTTTCAGCCACATTCACGCCAAACGGTTTTTCGCACAGCATTGGAACACCCGCGTTGATCGCCATCAAATAATAATTCCGGTGCGTGTTTGGCGGACTGGCGACGTAAACAAGGTCAATTGCCGGGTCATTGATCAATGCTGCCGCACTTGGTGCTATTTGGATACTTGAGATTTTCGACTGAACTGTCTGGCAGGGTGCGTTATTTGGGTCCCAAACTGTTTGGACAGAATAATTGTCATGCTTTTGCATATCGGCAAGCATCACCTGCCCCATGCCGCCGAGGCCGATAATTCCAACATTGTATGAAGTCATAACCTGCCCTGCTAACCGCCGTTTGTGAAGCGAACGTCTATCACATTCCCGCTGTCAACTAGCCACGTCAGCTTCCAGGAATCAAGGCCGACCAGTATTTTCCATTAAGCCCAAGCATAATCTGATCATGAAACTCTTCCAGGCACCCGCGCATTTTGGAGAATCGCGAGCGTCTTTGACAGACCGCGACCAACCGCCTCGCACTATCAATTGCTTCTGCTGACATTTCAGGTTCCGCCATGACCGCCGTCCTAACCAGCTGATCGATATCGTCTGTTGCCCCGGATGGGTGGGCTGACAACATATTTCCGATACGATCTGTTATGCGGGCGATCATCATATTATCAACGTTTGCGTCCCCCCATTTCTTACCGATCCTGCGAACGCCCGCAACAGCGTGGTGTATGTCAGCCGATGTTTGCGGATTCGCATCATCCTTGGTTGGTACAGGCAAGAGAGTGACCATACGGTCAAGGCCAAGAGAAACTGAGCGTAATTGCCTGGTCTTTAGAATACTTCGATCCAGTGTGAAGCGAATTGTTGTCTGACTGCGAACACTTGATACAGTAAGCAGTTCGGAGGGCAAATCTACCGACAGACCCTGCTTGGTAATCCCCGTTAATCTTACTGCACTGCTATCATCTGCAAATACCTGATACGCGGTTTCGCTCGTCGGCGCTTTGCGTTTTGGCTGCAAACAGATGGCCGAAAACTCAGCATCGCATACGCCATCATGACATTTCAAAATATACGGCTCGTCAACCGGAACGGCGGCTAAAACCTGCGGCGCGGCAACACTAATGTCTACATTAGCAATAGTGAAAAAAACGCCAAATACGACAACAAACGATAAACGTATCATGGAAACTTTCCTCTTTTTAGCGCAGGAAAAATCTTACATTCACCTATCCGGAAATTTTAATTTTCTTTTACGCGCCAGAGTATATCACGAGTTTGCTTAAGTTGGGCCACTAATTGACGACCGCTTCAATTTGTTCACACCCTTTAATGTAATCGTCATCAAGTCGCACCATCAGTGTTTCAATATGGAAATATCTAACAAATCTGCTCGTTGAGCCCTGCCAAAGTAGGGGCACAACACCATCGGAGAGAAAGGATCACAGATTGTCGTCTGATGCGAGAAATACTCGCCGGGAAAACCTTCGTAAAACCAAGGCCCAACTCGTTGACGAGATGGAAGCGTTGGAACGCAAGGTTACGGACCAGACGAGCAGCGAAAGCGACGCAATATGGCAAACCGCGCTGGATAATATGAGCGGCGGAATTTTTTTGTATGATAAAGATCTACGTGTTCAGATTGCTAATCAGAATTTTCAACACTATTTTCAATTCCCCGATAAGATGGTCCTTCGGGGCGCACCTGCCATCGATCTGTTAAAATTCCGAGTTGAAGCGATGGGCGGCAGGATCGGATATGAAACCGAAATTGACCAAGGGTCAACATTTTGGGTTGAATTTCCGGTGGCTGATCAATCGCCTAATGCCGCTTCCGTACCTTTTGAAATACCGAAAGCTGGCCATACCAACACTTCATCCCTCTTCCCGAACACCGTTCTATACATTGAGGACAATCCCGCCAACTTGAATCAGATGGGGGCAATCGTCGGCGGCATTAGTGGATTGACACTGATCTCTGTGCCTAACGCTGAGTTGGGACTATTAATGGTTGAAGAACACCAGCCGAACTTGATTTTGATGGATATAAATCTACCGGGTATGGATGGCATCGCGGCAATGAATATTCTTAGAGAAAAAGAAAAACTAGCAATATTCCTGTCTTCGCGATCACGGCAGTTGTGATGAAGAGTGATGTCGATCGAGGATACGCGGCTGGATTTAAAAAATATCCGACCAAACCCTATGACGTTCGCGAAATAATCAGGTTCGTTAATGAAGCGTTAGAAAAATCAGATTTGATATAAAGTATATTAAATCTTCGACGACGAGATCATAACATACCTAACCAAGTTATTCGGAATGCAAAGCCCGTTCGATGTCACCATCTAAGAACGAGCTTTACTCCAGGAAAAATATTAGCAGGCAGCCGTAATTATGATCTCAACTTTGAGGTCGGGGTGAGCCAATTTTGATTCTCCACAAGCGCGGGCGGGTGCATGCCCACCCGGAACCCACGCATCCCACACTTCATTCATGGCATCGAAGTCATTGATATCAGCAAGCCAGATGATGGCCTGCAACATATGTTCAGACCCGGAACCAGCCTGTTCCAATAAAGTCTCTATCTTTGCAATGCATTCACGGGTTTGATCGGCAACAGATGAGGTGCGGCTTCCGACCTGACCGCAAAGATAAACAACGCCATTATGTTTAACGGCTTTGCTCATTCGGGTTCCTGTTTCAATACGTTCAATCATTGTTTCAATCCTTGTTATTCGTCTCTTCAGCCAAACTGGCCATTTCGCCAAGCGATACGGGTTTCAGCGGCGATCGTAGTCGATAGTATCCTATGTCGTCATGACCGATGCCCGTGGCTTCAGCCAAAAGTTCCGTCACGGTTAACCCGCAATACCGCCCCTGACAAGGCCCCATTCCGGAACGGCCAAAGGCTTTACTCTGATTTGGACCCGTGCACCCCAATTTCGCATAATTACGAATGTCTCCAGCCGTAACTTCCTCGCAGCGGCAAATCATCACGTCGTCATCTGGACGTAGAATTTTGTTTGCTGGTCTATAAGCGGCATCCAGAAATGGCCGAACAGCCAGCGTCTTGAACAATTTTTCTCGCAGCTTACTTTTCTCTCTCAAAATTGTTGTTGCCGCGCCTATTTTTAATGTGTTGAGGGCACCTAGTGCGGAAATTGCTCCGCTGATCGCTGCGGCTCCGGCGCCGCCAATGCCAGATCCATCGCCAGCAATGCTGATGGTCGGATTACTGGAAATCCCCCAAGAATCACATCGGGGCCTAAAACACTGCTGGAGACCATCCCAGTCATGGTCGAGGCGGAGTGAACGCGAAATTTGCGTATTGGGGATCACCCCGCAATGTTGCAACACAGTATCGCAGGCAATTTTATGACGCCGCCCACCCTTTGAAAATTCAATATCCGAAACGGCCTCCTCACCGTTGATGACAATCTCCCGCGCGCCTGTAAAGCGAGGAACACCCGCGCGCCTGATCTGTCTCAACATAGAAAAACCTTTTAATAGAACGGATGTTGCTCGTAACGCTTTTGGCAAAAACCTCAAAGCCGCCAGAATACTTTTAAGCGATTGTGTTTCGATCAATGCCTTAGGCGGAACGCCTGCGTTGATAAGTTGTGTCGCGGTTAGATACAGAAGAGGCCCTGCCCCTATCAGAACCGTATTCATTGGTACGACCCCCGAACCTTTCAACAAGATTTGGGCCGCGCCTGCGGTCATCACTCCCGGTAATGTCCAGCCCGGAACCGGCATTGGGCGCTCAAGAGCGCCCGTGGCAATTATCAAGTGCCGCCCAGAGGCCCGCGCTGCGACCTTATTTACCGAATAAGTTACGACGGCGTCCTCATCAACACGCCAGACTGTTGCGGATGTCTTAACCGTAATGTTCTCATGATCCAATGAGCCCACCAACGAGAACCCCTCACCGTAATCAGATCCTAATATCGTGAGGCGTTCTTTTGAAGCGCTTTGTACAGACCTATATATCTGCCCGCCCGGTTGAAGTTGCTCATCAATCAATAAAATTTTAGCGCCTGCCTGGGCACCGGTTCTTGCAGCAGACAGTCCCGCGGGGCCCGCACCGATGATGATGATGTCGTACTCAGTCATCATGTTTGCCTGGAACCCGGCGTATCGTCATTTCCGCTTTAACTGAAACCATACAGGCCTGAACCGTCTCGCCATCAATCTCGACAAGGCACTCAAAACACGCCCCCATCATACAATAAGGTGCCCGTCTCTGCCCTGACACCTTAGTTGACCGCATGGAACGTAAACCGGACACTAATAGAGCCGCTGCAATGGTATCTCCTTCGCGCGCGCTGAGTTTCTGACCATCAAACGTGATGGTCACCTTCTGCGGCGATGCCTCTTCAATGTGCCGGAACATTAAACCGATCCTCACTGAAAACATCGAGCTCAGGGGAGCCCTGTTTCCCTTCAAGCCAAAGAGGCAGATAGCGGGAATGGGCTGCCGATAATGTTATTCCACTGTGACAGGTGACCAGCGATACGCCGGGATGAGTATTCGATTTTTGATAAATAGGCAAACCATCAGGCGACATGATACGTAGCGCCGACCAGCTCCGTACCAGTTTGGCCTTCGATAATATGGGGAACACATCAACCGCGTGTTTAGCCAACCCCGCCGTTACCGCGAGCGTATCGCGATCGTCCAAACCGACATCCTCCTTTGATGCTCCAATTTGCACGCCGCCCTCATCAACCTGGCGCAGTGTTCCGGCTGGACGCTTCATTATAGGAGGCAGTTTTTCAGTGATCAGAATCTGGCCCCGTTCTGGTTGAACAGGCGTTAAAAAACCAAGCTCCGGCCCGAGTGTTTTAGCCCCAAGGCCAGCGCTTAGTACAATACGCTCAGCAAAATGCGGAGCGTTCGCAGCGCTTTTTACCATATATCCACCATCAACTGGACTGACCTCGTCAACATGGGCGTTGGAAATAACGTTTGCGTTCAGCCTGCGCACTTCCACCGAAAGGGCGTGCAAAAGTTTTAGCGGGTTCACATGCCCATCTTCAGCATGAAGCACAGCGCCGACAACATTGGGACCTATATTGGGTTCTTCTTTTTTTAGCGCTTTGTGATCAAGCACATCGAAAGGGTAGTCCCCGCCCAGTTGGTTCTTCAATCCATCATAGTCGGCAACCAGTTGGCTCAGGCTTTGTTCGCCAAGATGATAGTCAAAACCGCCATTCTGGCACAGCGCCAGGTCCAAACCCGTTGCCTCTTCAAGTTCTCTTGCATAGTCGGCCCAGACAGCAGCCGACCGGCGGCTCCACGTCGCATACGCAGGTTCTTTAAGCCCTTTACCCTGCACCCAAATCAATCCAAAATTACCGCGTGACGCTCGGAAGGCGCCATCACCTTCATCAAATATTGCAACCCGTTTACCAAGCCCGAGCAGGCCGTGGGCGATGGACAGGCCAACGATGCCACCACCAATAATCGCATAGTCTGACTTCATTTGAGGGTTAGCCTTATGACAAACAATTACCAACCGGCTGCAGGAAAAACTTATCAGGCGCAGACAACCTGATTACGTCCATTTTCCTTTGCTTCGTAAAGAGCACTGTCCGCACGTTTCAGAGCATCTTCAATGCTCTCATCATCTGCGTGATTTTCTGAAACACCGATACTCATTGTAAATTTCAGAGGATCGATTGGTGTTTCAATTACTATTTCACTGATTGACTCACGGATCCGTTCAGCCACAAGTGTTGCACCTTCTTTATCAGTTTGGGGGAAGATAACGGCAAACTCTTCACCGCCAATCCGGCCCAACGTGTCTTCACTTCGGAGCGCTTCCTGAATAACAACGACAGTTTCCTTTAACGCGTCATCGCCAATGCCATGACCATACGTATCGTTGACCGCCTTAAAATGATCGATATCAAGCATTAGTACCGTGAACGGGTGTTTATAACGTCTGCTACGGTGCAGTTCAGCATTTCCAGCTTCCAGAAAATGTCTGCGATTATAGGCGTTGGTCAAGGGGTCAGTCGATGCCAACTGCACGAGTTTGCGTGTCGCTGCCTGCAAATTCAAAATATTCGATGCCCGCGCAAAAACGATTTTAGGAGAAATCGGCTTACGGATAAAATCTGTCGCGCCAATTTCCAAACCGCGTTCTTCATCCTCAACTGAATTACTTGCAGTCAAAAACACGACAGGAATATCTGCGGTATTTTCATTAGCCTTCAGGCGCGTACAGACTTCATAACCATCCATTTCTGGCATCTGAATATCCAGTACAATCATATCTGGCTGTACTGCTTCGGCTTTTTCCAGCGCTTCTTGGCCGGATTCCGCCATTTCAATTTTACCAAACTCAGATAACAGAGCGGCCATCAATTGCCGAACAAGCGCGTCATCATCAACGACTAATATCGTTTGCTCATGTTCTATGTCAGGCATAAATATTCGCGCTCCAAGATTAACCTCAAGCTGAGTATCAATTTGTATTCAAACATTTTGGAGGATTTATAGAAAGGGGTATATTATGCGCGGCCAATTGGTGCGAGGGGAAGTTAACATTCCCGTTTTATCGCGCCGCCACCAAATGAACAGTATTGAAAAGGGTGGATCAGCTTTGATCAGAATGGGCATACGCCCGAGGTTTGAAATAGAAAAGAAACGGGCAGCCGCTGGCAAGAGCCGGGCAGCTGCCCAGAATCATTAGTCAGCTGCTGACAAGTTCTCAGCAGAAGCTTTGCCGTCACGACCTGGCTCAAGATCAAAGTTGACCTTCTGCCCTTCGTTAAGCGTGCTCATTCCGGCGCGTTCAACAGCGGAAATATGAACAAAAGCATCTTTGGAACCATCATCAGGCTCGATGAAACCAAAACCCTTAGTTGGGTTAAACCATTTTACTGTACCTGTAGCCATCACTATATCCTCAAACTTTGTGGAGTCGTCGCGTCTCACACCCCGTGATAACGCGGTTACTTTCACGCTCACACTGTCAGGGATAACCTAGCTAATCGGCGTACCGGTTATTCAGATAACACATAACAAATGCAACACGTAGGGGAGACAAGTAGAGAAAATCCCAGCGAAGTCAATATTTTCGTGAAAATAGGTTCACCATTTCTTTAACAATATTGCTATCGCTATCAAATAGGGTTTAGAGGTGGTAATCGGCGATTGACAATAGAAGACTGAATAGTCCTCGTATTGGTCAGCGCATATGAGCTAATATTGCCTAACAAATGCTCCAAATCGCTGGCAGATCATTTTATTTCCTCCGGGGAACATTGCTCATGAGTTTGGTCGCCGCGTTGGTATGTGTTCGTCGGCAATCCCTTATATCGCAGACCAAATGGCCGTGTTGCGGCTACTCAGGCCCAGTTTCGCGTTAATGTTAGCCCTTCAACCTGCTAGAGCGTTGTTAATCCGCAATTACGTCGCCGTAAATTGAACCAATTTACTCGGGAATTGCTCTAGAGCGTTTCCGGCGACTTTAGGATCGCCGGAAACGCTCTAACCCTTTGTTAATACGCAATTACGTCGTCGTAAATTGAACCAATTTACTCGGGAATTTCTCTAATGCTTTTGAAGCCAATAAACTGGCCCCATTCCTACTATATTTGATTTGGTCGGGATCACTCTTACGATGGCAAGTGTTGTCATTCACAAGACAGCCTGAACCAGCGCGCGTTTATGGCACCGGCTTCAAAGCCCCATTATCTGCTCTGAACACGTTTCCAGAAAGAGCCGGGCCGGGCGTGACATGTTTTTTGTCCCGGTATGCAAAGCTTGAAGATCGATATTCTGAAACCGCCAAGCTGGCAAAAGTTCAATCATTGATTTGTCGCGCAATGCCTCATTACACAGGATTGAGGGAATTTCGGCGATCCCTTGCCCCAATACAACGGATCGATGAATAGCGGCATAGTCATTAAAACTGAGATTTGGTTCGAACGTGACAGTTTTCTGTTTTTTATTTCGTGACAGTATCCAACATTTTCTCTGCTCTCGCCAAAACCCGAAGGCAATCAACCTGTGCCCCATCAAATCCGAAGGCGAACTCGGGAGATCTACTGTAGCCAAATATTTTGGAGAGGTGACAAGCATATGACGATACCGAAGCAATCGACGAGAAATCAAACTGGTATCGGCTACAGGCCCAACACGAAAAGATAGATCCACGCCTTCTTCGACACGGTCAATATTCCGTTCGCTACTGTAGACGGCAACATTAGCGTTGGGGTATCTGATTTGAAATAGTCCGATAATTGGCACAAATAGTGGGTCGGCGAGGCTCGGCGGCAAGGATATCCGTACTGTTCCAGACACAATACTCTGCCGTTTCTCAACGAGAATTTCAGCTAATTTGAAGGTTTCAATCCCGCGTCGGCATTGATCAAAATATATTTCCCCCACTTCGGTCATCCGCAGGCTTCTGGTCGAGCGCTCAAGTAGTTTTACCTGAAGGCTCATTTCGAGATCAGAGACCTTTCTACTAACCGTTGAGAGTGGCATCGACAGATCTATGGCCGCCGCCGAAAAGCTGCCGGACTTAACAACTTGAACGAAAACAGCCATGGCATTTAGATCAAACATTATATTCTCAAATATGGGATAATACTTCTTGATAATCCACACTATTCTAATAATGAGAGATCGACTATAGGTACTTTTCAGCCAAACAATCAGCGAAAATTTAGGGACGTGACATGAGCCACAAAAACAACAGCATTAATTACATTGAATTGCCACTTCGTAAAAACAGCGATACAAAATCGTTTTACAATCAGGTTTTCGGTTGGAAATTTACCGACTGGGGGCCGGATTATATCAGTTTTGACGGCGCCGGTGTTGAAGGCGGTTTTAATGGACTTGATGAAGTGCAGGTTTCCGCGCCCGGTGTTCTCGTCGTACTCTACGCTGCCGATCTTGATCAAAAATTACAGGACGTTTCCGCAGCGGGAGGAACGATCATTAAACCAATTTATGAGTTTCCGGGCGGAAGACGGTTTCATTTTCATGACCCGAACGGAAACGAACTCGCTGTTTGGTCGGAATAATTCCTGTTCATTTAGACACTAGAGCGTTTTCGGCGATTTTGGATCGCCGAAAACGCCCTAACCAGTTACAATTATCGGGTTACAATCTATTGTAATTCGATAATTGTAACCTGTTGTTAATACGCAATTACG
>WASW01054035.1_pt1 | contig 20412 bp, 15 predicted proteins | sample 5698521 | NCBI WGS metagenome assembly WASW01 (sample SAMN11175560, study PRJNA528189) | sponge metagenome | isolation source: marine sponge | host: Leucetta | place: Antarctica: Western Antarctic Peninsula, King George Island | collected 2013-01
CAATTTCTAAATCTGGATCGCCACGCCGCTTTGCGGCTCACGATGACGCACGGAGAAGTTGCGTTGGCTTTGCTGTTGCTGGTGTTGCCGACGGCGACTCGCGATGACGTGCGGAGAAGTTGCGTTGGCTTTACTGTTGCTGGTGTCGCCACTTTGCGGCTCGCGATGGCGCACGGAGAAGTTACGCAAAGATATCCTATTTTAAAATGGGAGGGGTTAGGAAGATCAATATAAATAGCTTGAGGAGTATTGATTCATCTCCCCACCCTGTGAAGGGAGGAATATTTTACCACCCCACCCTTCGACAAGCTCAGGGTGACAAACTTGATAGCTTCCAAAAACGTCATCCTGTGCGACCCAAAACGTCACCCTGAGTTTATCGAAGGGCGAAGCATCTGGACTGCTCCCCTCCCTTCATAGGGAGGGGTTGGGGGAGGGTTGGATTGATTAAGGTCATTTTCGCATAGCTCGTTTCAAAAAGTTTTAAAATCCACACCCCATCTTCTATTTTTGAAGGTGTGTGAATGGCGATTTAATAACCCTATCCAAAAACCCAAATAAAACCACTTAAACAAATAGGTTAGGCGATATAGGGGCTAGTTATCTAGGACAGCCCAAAAAAGTAAATAGCTTTCTACCTATTAAGGTTCAATTACATTTCCTCGCATATAATGGACACAACGCTGGACTCTAAAGGTCGATACTCGAAAAGCAAATCAAATGCTCTCAAGCCTTTCATTACCTCTAAAAGACTGATTTATTATTTTATCCACTTATCTCCAAGTCAAACATTTAAACCTCTATCGCACCTGATCTCCATTCGTTTTTGTCTTAAATTTCAAAGCATAAATTTTTGTTGACCGCAAAGCAATTCACCCCCTACAATGAACTGCCTTTTTCATGTAAAGGTTGGCATTTAAATGATTTAGAAAATTTGGCTTCCCGGATTCATCAAATTACTCCCAGAACCCTTTTATTTCATGCCTTAGCGGCTTATAACCGTGTGCAAATGTTTTTGTTTGTGTTTGTTTTTGTTTGTTTTTATTTGAAGGAAACCGCAAAAGTATTTAAATCGCTTTTATTTTTGGAGATGAATTCGCTATGCCGCGACTTCCCATAGTAGACAAGCTGGATCAGGAATTAAAAGAATCGCAACAAGAATTGCAGGTAGAAATACCCAAAGCTTTAAAAACTGCACGCGAACATGGCGACTTAAGCGAGAATGCAGAATTTAAAGCTGCCAAGGAAAGGCAGATGTTTCTGGAATCCAGAATATCTCTTTTGCAAAAAAGAATCAGCGACATCACTTCGATTGATTTAAAAAAAATTCCCAATGACCGCTCTGGGTTAGGAAGCACGCTGTACCTTCGCGATCTCAACACGGGTGAAGAAACTCAGTATCATCTTGTTTTCCCTGAAGAGGTTAATCCTGACGAAAGAAAATTATCTGCGGCATCGCCCGTGGGTCGCACTCTGGTCGGCAAACAGAAGGGGGATGACATCATCCTTCCTATGCCTGATAATAAATTGGAATTCGAAGTTTTAAAAGTGGTGACCATTCACGAGAACTTGGGAAATCAAGGCTCCGCTTCAAGCTAATGGGAAAACCGTTAATATCTTTAGCGCAAATTGCGGAAGAAGATCCTTATTATTTGGATATCGATGAAAAACCGGACTGGCAAAGCCAGTTTGGAAACACCCATCCCCTTAAACTCGAAATCGGTTTTGGGATGGGAAACTTTTTAATCGAAATGGCAGCCAAAGAGCCTGCCAACAATTTTATAGGGATAGACTTTTATCATAAAGGGATAAGAAAGTTGATGACCCGCATTAAAAAACTTCAGTTGGAAAACATACGGGTCGTTTATGGAGACATCAGAAGCAAACTCTCAGTACTATTTCAAGATAGAGCGTTAAATACTGTTTACATAAATTTTCCTGACCCATGGCCAAAAAAAAGGCATACTAAAAGAAGACTGATCAAACCGGAGTTTGTCAATCAACTGGCCCAGAAATTGAGTTTGGGGGGAAGAGCCTGTCTGGCAACCGATAGCGAAAGCTATGCAATGGAAATGCTGGAATATTTTAATGCCGAGGCTTTACTGCAAAATCTGGACGACAGACAGGGTTTTCTTGAAGAACGTATTGATTTGCCCAAATCAAAATATGAAAAAAACTTTATCAATGCAGGTGAAAAAATATTTTATCTGGAACACATGCGGCTTGCCACTGTAAGCCCTGTCACCTGAAACCCTTTGGAGAAAAGATTGCCTAAAGAACGCATTCTTATCGTTGATGACGAAAAAAATATTGCTAGCTCTCTCACCGCAATACTGTCTGACGAAGGCTATGAAGTATCTACGACCGATGACGGTGTGGATGCCTTGGAAATAATTCAAAAAGACCCTCCTGATCTGGTGCTGCTCGATATATGGCTTCCAGGTATGGATGGGATTGAAGTGTTAAAAACTTTAAAAACTTACAATCCCAGAGTGAAAGTTTTAATCATGTCGGGGCATGGCACTATAGATACCGCCGTTAAAGCCACAAAACTGGGTGCTCAGGACTTCATAGAAAAACCGTTTTCACTCGACCGAATCACCGAGTCCGTTGAAAATGCCCTCCATGCAGAAAACTCAGTTCCACTTGTGGAAACCGACCCCTCTCAGGCCTTGAAAGAACTTCCCGTTTGCTTTGAATCTATGGTCGAAGTCAAAAAAGGCATCAAAGCATTCTCAAAAAACATGGAACCCGTTTTGCTATTGGGTGAAATCGGGACAGGTAAAGAATCTGTCGCACAGACTATTCACGCTCAAAGTATAAAAGGCGACCGACCTTTTATAAAATTAAATTGTTTGTTCAGACAAAAACAAGCTATCCAATCGCAACTTTTCAAAAAAAAAGACAGAGACAACAAAACCCATTCCACCTCTGGAGAAAAGGTTGTTTATCTAAGCAATATCGAATCTCTCAGTAAAGGACTTCAGGAAAAACTCGCAGAAGCATTACAAAACACCAACCTTCCTGATACAAATTTTAAGTTTTTACCCATCCGGCTATTTGCATCATCTTCGAAAAACCTTGACGAATTAGCAGCTAAAGGACAGTTCCACCAAGGCCTGCTGGATGTTTTTAAAGAAACCAACCTTCTCATTCCCCCTTTAAGAAATCACACAGCAAGCATTTCCCTGATTGTGAAAGACTACCTCGAAGAAACAAGACACCACACTTCTATCCCTGAAATAGATGAAGAGGTTCTAACAGCACTTTGTGGTTATAGCTGGCCGGGAAATATTAAAGAGCTTCATGGTGTTTTGGAAAAACTGATACAGACCTGCACTAACCAGCAAACCATTAGCGTTCAGGACTTACCACCTGAAATTTGGAAACCGCAAAACCAAATTGACATAACAACTTTAAACGAATCCAGATCGCTAAAGGAAGCCGAATCAATCTGGGAGAAACATTTCATTCTCCACCATTTAAAACGAAACAACTGGGACATTGATGAAACCTGTAAAGTTTTAAAAACCAGCAAAAAACAATTCCAGGAAAAACTCAAATATCATTCAATCAAGATGCAGGAAAATGATACCGCCCCCTCTCAAAAAAGGTATCCACAGCGGACTTTAAAACGCAGTGTCGTTCTTTGCGGAAACAGCTTGCACTCAGGCATAAAAACCGGACTGATTCTACAACCCATGCCCCCTGGAAGCGGAATTATCTTTGGGGATATCGCATCAGGTAAAACCATCCCCGCTAAATTGGAAAATGTTCAATCTACAGATTATTCCACCTGCCTGAAAAAGGGTGTGAACTCAGTGGGAACCATTGAACATATCATGGCCACTTTACATATGTACCGAGTCACCAATCTTCTCATAAAAATCGGGGATGAAGCACCGGTGATGGATGGTTCAGCTAAAGATTTTTGCGAACTCCTGGAAGATGGGGAGTTTGAAGACCAGGACGACTTCTATGAAGAGATTGTGGTCGACAAAAGTTATTCTTTTGGTGACAAGGAAAAAGGCGAACCTTATATCTCTATCGAACCCAGTGAAAAATTCTCAGTCAGCTACCACATGGAATATCCTGAACCCATAGGAGTACAAGATTTTACCTATGAATTTGACGGCGATGAAAGTTTTAAAAAAGAAATCGCCCCGGCTCGAACTTTTGGATTCATGGAAGAGGTCGCACAGTTGACCAAAATGGGTTACGCCTCAGGAGGAAAACTCGACAATTTTATTTTACTTGGGGACAAAAAGGTTTTAAACACCAAACTGCGTTTCAAAGATGAGTTTGCACGTCATAAAATTCTCGACATATTGGGTGATTTTTATTTATTAGGAAAACCCATCCGTGGAAAAATAAAAGCCCATAAGTCTGGACACACACAGAATGTCGGCCTTCTTAAAAAAGTTCGCGAGAGTTTAATAGAGAAAAACTAACTCTATTATTTATTTGCTTTTGTTGTCTCCCTGAGTTTGCCGAAGGGTTGTTGTCTCCCTGAGTTTATCGAAGGGCAAACCCTCTCCCCCTCAAGGGACTCAAGCCCGATAGTCTGAGGGCTTAATGGCCAGGGGAGGGTTGGATTGATTAGGGTTATTTTTGTATAGTTCGTTTCAAAAAGTTTTAAAATCCATACCCCACCTAGCCTCCCCTCATAAGAGGGGAGGAATATTTTACCACCCCACCCTTCACAGGAAGAGGCCAAGGATCAGTTTGTCATGCTGAGCCGTCACCCTGAGCTTATCGAAGGGTGAAACATCACACTCCCAAGAGGAGCCAAAAAAGGCAACCCCCCAGCCCCCCCTTATCAGGGGGGATCATTTAAACACTCTCACCTTAACCATCAAGCCATCTTTCCAATAACTCCCTCTCCCACGGAGGGAAAGGCGAAAGAGCAAAAGATTTTGACGATGCGGTTTCTTTTCCCCCTCTCCCCCGGAGGGAGAGGGTCGGGGTGAGGGGGATTAAATGAATCCATAAATTGTGCAGATTTAGATAAATGCAAGACGGGATGATAGGTTGTCGTTGCAGTGGAGGTTCCTGAAAATAGGTGTTGATGAAACAACCCCTATGCAGTTCCAAGGATGACACAAGAACATTCGTTAGCTTCGTCTCCCCAGAGGGAGACCCAACCCTAACCTGTCATCCTGAGTTTATCGAAGGGTGAAATCCCCCTCCCTTCATAGGGAGGGGCTAGGGGAGGGTTGGATTGATTAGAGTCATTTTCGCATAGCTCGTTTCAAAAAGATTTAAAATCCACACCCCACCTAGCCTCCCCTCATAAGGGTGGGAGAAATATTTTACCACCCCACCCTTCGACAAGCTCAGGATGACAAACTTGATAGTTTCCAAAAACATCATCTTGTGCGACACAAAAAGGTCACAGTTCTCTTTTTAAATATCATAATTACAAAAATGATAGCCTGTTTAGCTCCTATACAACCCTTAATTTTATGCTTTTCAGGCAAAAACAGCACCTGTCAAGAATTTGCAAAATAATCACAGCAGACACTCCTGTTTTCGGAGTACTGGGAAATCGTTGATTTGAAACAAGGGTTAATGCTAAGCTAAATAGTAATAATCATCGAACCTCTTCTGTTTTTTAAATGCCCTCGGAAAAATTTAAACTTGCCGTTTTAGTTTCCGGTCGTGGTTCAAATCTGCAAGCTATTATTGACAGCATAGAAAAAAATAATCTGGTAGCAGAAATCTCTCTGGTTTTGAGCAATGTGCCAGATGCGTATGCTCTGCAACGCAGTAAAAAACACGGATTAGAAAGTGTTTTTCTTGACCCTGAAAAATTTTCCAGCCGTGATGATTATGAAAAACAAATGATTGAACTTTTACAATCCAAATCCGTAGATTTGGTTTGTCTTGCTGGTTTCATGCGCATACTAGGAAAAAAATTCATCGAAACTTTTTCCGGAAAAATTATTAACATACATCCCTCCCTGCTTCCCGCTTTTCCAGGATTAAATGTACAAAAAAAAGCATTGGAACATGGAGTGAAGTTTTCCGGTTGCACTGTTCACTTTGTAAATGAGGAGGTCGATGGTGGCGCAATTATTTTACAGGCCGTTGTACCCATTCTCGATGCAGACGATGTACAATCGCTTTCTGACAGAATATTAGAACAGGAGCATATCATTTATCCCGAGGCCATTCGATTGATAATAGAAGACAGCCTTGAGTTTTCTGGCCGACAAGTTACACGAAAAATCAGAGGAAATTAAATTGGTCTATTTTAGAAAATCCATAATATTTATTTTTATCCTGCTGAGTGGAAACCTGAGCCATGCTGAAACTCCCGAACAAGCAGCCTTGGACGCGGTTCAGCAAAACTATGAAAAAGTATTGACCTTTGAAGCTGATTTTATTCAGAAGTCCTACATCAGAATGATGGACAAAACGCAGGATGTAAAGGGAACAGTCTCTATTAAAAAGCCAGGGAAGATGAAGTGGAATTATGGCGCACCTGACACCCAGATTTTGATCAGCAATGGAAGCACACTCTGGCTTTATGTCCCTGATGAAGAACAGGCCACCAAAGTACCCATTGAAAGTATCTACTCATCAAACACCCCGGCTCTGTTTTTGGCCGGAAAAGGGAAATTGACGCAAACTTTCAATGTTGAAAGTGTGAATCTGGATAAAGACCCCATTCGCATAACGCTCACCCCGAAAGCAGATGACCAGGCTCTGACACGCTTGCAATTATTCGCAAATAAGAAAAACTACCAGATTACCGGGTCAACCGTGTATGATAAATTAGGCAACAAAACAGAAATTCGTTTCAGCAACATAAAAACAAATAGAGAAATCCCTGAAAAAACCTTTCAGTTTCAAGTGCCTGCAAATGTAGAGGTCTTGGACTATACAAAATCCCATTAAAAAATGTTTGAACTATCTATATTACCTTTAGATGCAATTCTTGATTTCAGCACCAAGATGCTGGCTTTTTTAGCAGGACTCGCCGCCCTCATTTTTGTTCACGAGTTGGGCCATTTCCTGGCCGCACGCAAGGTCGGCGTTGTGGTAGAAAAATTCGCCCTTGGATTCGGACCCAAAATCGTAGGCTTTACAAAGGGAGGTACCGAATACCTGATTGCAGCTATCCCCCTTGGTGGCTATGTAAAAATGAAGGGGGAAGAAGTTGATGAATCCGGCACCGATGAGAAAGGGTCTTTTTCCGCTGCCCCAGTGGGCCATCGCCTTGCCATTGCCTTTGCAGGCCCGCTTTTCAACATACTTTTCGCTATCGGCATTTATTATTTCGTTTATCTCATGGGCGTGCCTGCTCTATCCCCGGTTGTCGGCACGGTGAATGAAGAGTCTCCTGCACTTGTAGCCGGTCTGCAAACCGGAGATCGCATTCTGGCTATTGGCGGTGAAGAAATTTTCTATTGGGAGCAGTTGCAAAAAAGAGTCCACGAATCCCCAGGCCGCTCCTTGGATTTTAAAGTGGAAAGAAGCGGCAATATCATCCATGTTCCCATCGCTCCAGTTGCAGAACAAATAACCGATTTGTTTGGGGACAAAGAATCGGTAGGACTCATAGGCATCACCCCTCTGGTTAGAACTATCACACGGGTCAAAGAAGACACTCCTGCAGATCGGGCTGGAATTCAAGAGGGAGATATTCTTCTAAAAGTGGACGGGACTGAAATATTTGGATGGGGGGACTTGAAAACTGCGGCAGTAGACAAACCCGGACAGGAGTTGACATTTCATGTGCTAAGAAATGGTATCGAGATTCTCCTTAAAATAACCCCTGAAGCAAAAACCACCAAAGACTTGCAAGGCAACGAAATTGAAATAGGAATGTTGGGCATCGGAATGAGCGGTGAAATGACCCAGGAAAAATATGGTCTATTCGGAGCTTTTAACAGAGCCTGTGAAGAAACATGGAAGTTGATTTTTCTAATCACAGTGAGCATAAAAAAAATGATACTGGGTTCTATCCCCGCCGATTCTATTGGCGGCCCTATACTGATTTTTCAGATATACGGGGAGCAAGCCGAACAGGGCTTTAATGAACTGATTCGACTCACAGCATTGCTAAGCATCAACCTGGGTCTTTTAAACCTGTTGCCTATCCCAGTATTGGATGGAGGTCATATTTTCTTTTTCCTGATTGAAATTCTCAAAGGGAAACCGGTTAGCGAAAAAAACAGAGAAAGAGCGCAACAAGTAGGACTCTTCATGCTGATCGGTCTCATGGTATTTGCTTTTTACAACGACATTATGAGAGTTATCAGTTGATCTCCATTCCCAAAAAACTCTATCCACCATGCAGAATGTAGAAAACAAAATCGAAGACCTGAAAAGCGTTACGGAAAAATTAGCGATTGCCATTGAAATCACCGATCTCAACGATCAGGAATTTCAAATACAAAGCGGATACTGCAAAATGAACGGGAAAGATATGATCCTTATGGATAAAAACCTCTCGCTTCAGGAACAAGCCGAAATCATTCTTAAAACTTTAAAAAAATTTGATCTCGAAAATATTTATGTCGCCTCATGGATTCGAGAACATCTTGAGCTAGAAAGCAGCACACATGACCCTTCTTAACAACACACTCCCTGAACAACGCAGGGGGAAATTAAAGGCCCTGCTGGAAAAAGGCCATACCGTTCGCGTTCTTGAGGCTCATAACGGTTTGAGCGGAATTATTGCTAATAATATTCAGGTTAAAGGTGAGTCCAAAGGCGAATCCCTCATTCGTGAGTTCGATGCCATCTGGGAGAGCAGCCTCACAGACTCTGCGTCAAAAGGGCATCCAGATATTGAAGTTGTCACTTTTGATTCGAGATTACAAACCATCAATGAAATTCTTGCCGTCACCAACAAACCCATGATCGTAGATGGTGATACGGGAGGAGATGCCAACGCATTTGAATATACGGTATCCAAACTGGAAAGAGCGGGTGTCTCTGCTGTCATCATTGAAGATAAGGTTTTCCCAAAAAGAAACAGTCTGGAGGCAGGGGTGCAACAAAACCTTGAAGAGCCAGAAGTCTTTGCCCAAAAAATTCGGCGTGGGAAAAGCGTTCAAAAATCCGATGAGTTTATGATCATCGCAAGACTCGAAAGTTTAATTGCAGGTAAACCCATGGAAGATGCGGTGAACAGAGCAAAAATTTATCTGCACGCGGGAGTGGATGGAATCATGATCCATTCTAAGTCCAAATCGGCTGATGAAATTCTTGAGTTTGCACAACACTACAAAGATATTTGCAAACAACTAAATCTAAATAAACCGTTGGTATGCGTACCAACGACTTACAACCAAACCACTGAAGACGAATTGAGTGCTGCCGGATTCCGCATTATCATTCACGCAAACCATTTATTGCGAAGCGCATACAAAGCGATGCTGGAAACAGCAAAAACAATCCTGTGCAATCAGCGATCCTTTGAAACAGAACCTCTTTGCAGCACCGTAAGAGAAATTTTTAAAACAGTAGGTTTTCTGGATGTTAAAGAAAAGGATCAGGAAAACGAACAAACCACCAACGTTCCCGTCATCATCCCCGCAGCCGGTGAAGACCCTGTCTTTAAGAAAACACTCAATGGAAAACCTAAGGCGATGCTCGAAATCTCTGGGAAGACACTTCTCGATCATCAGATTCAGACTTTAAACAATGGCAATCTGGCGGATATCACCGTTATCGCTGGCTACGGCCGAGATCAGGTGAAGGCAGAAGGAATCAGCATTCTTGAGAACCCTGATTTTAAAAATGGCTCCGTACTCAACTCTTTATTTATTGGTAAAGAAAAAATGCACAACGGATTCATCATGCTCTACTCAGACATTCTTATGGAAGACGCAATTATAAAAGAATTGATGGATCGACGGGAAGACATCATTCTGGTCGCAGATAATTCCACCCAATACCATGAGCCTCAGGAAGGAAATATTCTCGATTTTATCATCGGCAAGCACCAGAACAAACCCGCACGCAGGGAAATACGTTTTGCCAGTGAAAATGTGGTTGCAAAAATTGGCAGCAAAATAAATCCAGAAACTGCCAGCCATGAATTCATAGGGCTTGCACGATTTAGTAAAACTGGAGCAGAACAATTAATCGAAACCTACAATGATGTCGTGAAAAACTACAAAGGGCAATTTCAGGAGTCTGAAAACATATCACGGTTCAACTTTACCGACCTGATACAGGAAATGATCGATCGCGGTTTTGTCGTGCATTTCATGGAAATACATAAAGGCTGGCTGGAAATCCACAACGCCGAACACATTGCTCTTGCTGAAAAATCTTTTAGTGCATAAAATCACGCATCCCTAAATAATCCCTGAGAAAAAATGTACTTTTCAAAACTGCTGATCCCTACCTTAAAAGAATCCCCTGCCGATGCTGAAGTTGCCAGCCACAAACTGATGGTGCGCGCTGGAATGATCCGGCAGCTTGCTGCAGGCATTTACTCCATTCTTCCATTGGGATTGCGGGTTTTGAAAAAAGTAGAAGCAATAATTCGCGAAGAAATGAATCAGGTTGGCGGTCAGGAGGTTTTCCTTCCCAGCATCCAACCTGCCGAGTTATGGCAGGAAAGCAAACGATGGGATTTTTATGGCAAAGAACTTCTGCGATTCAAAGACCGGCATAACCGCGAATTCTGCTATGGCCCGACGCACGAAGAAGTCATCACCGATATCGTGCGCAAAGATGTCAAGTCTTACCGCCAGCTTCCTGTGATTCTTTATCAGATACAAACCAAATTTCGTGATGAGGTTCGACCCCGGTTCGGAATCATGCGGGGCAGAGAATTTATGATGAAAGATGCCTATAGCTTCCATACCGATGAAGCCGATACGCAAAAAACTTACGCACAAATGGCCCAGGCTTATGCAAATGTTTTCACGCGTTGTGGTTTAGAGTTCAAACAAGTGCAGGCAGATTCTGGAACCATTGGTGGAAGTTTTTCCCACGAGTTCGCCGTACTGGCAGATTCAGGAGAGGATGAAATAGCCTTCTGCGAAACGTGTGGCTATGCATCCAATATGGAACTTGCAGAGTCTCGCCCAGAGTCTGCATCGACATCGACAAACAGCGTAGAAGACCGCAAAGAAATTCACACCCCCGGCAAAAAATCAGTCGAAGAAGTTGCAGAATTTCTCAAGTTGCCACGCAAACAAATTGTCAAAACCATTTTATTGGAAAACGAAAATGGACTGGTCGCCGGACTGGTTCGTGGTGACCATGAAATCAATCCCATAAAAATGAAAAACCTGATTGGCTGCGAATGGTTGCTGCCTGCGGCTAAAAAAACAATCGATCAGCAACTAGGGTTGCCTTGTGGATATATCGGTCCGGTTGGTTTGGATATCCCGGTCTATGCCGATCAAGAAATTTCCGCTTTGAAAAACTTTGTCACAGGCGCCAACAAAGCTGACACTCATTTCACAGGAGTTCAGGTCGAACGCGATCTTAAAATAAATAAATTTGGTGACTTGCGGCGCATTCTTGCTGGCGACCCCTGCCCTAGATGCGATGACGGAAAATATCAGGTGAAACGCGGAATAGAAGTCGGCCATATTTTCATTCTTGGCACAAAATACTCCGAAGCCATGAAAGCCGTATATCTGGACAGCAATGGCAAAGAAAGCCCAATGGTAATGGGGTGTTACGGAATTGGTGTCGGCAGAACGGCCGCCGCCTCCGTCGAACAAAACCATGATGAAAAAGGAATTGTCTGGCCTCGCAATCTGGCTCCTTTCGAGGTCATAATTATCCCTGTAAATTTCAAAAATGACGATTTGAAAAATACCTGCGAGTCCATTTATACCCAACTCAAAGAAATGGGAGTCGAAGTGATTCTCGACGACCGCCAGGACCGTTTGGGAGGCAAACTGAAAGATGCTGATTTAATAGGGATTCCTTTGCAAATAATCGTGGGCCCTAAAAATCTCGAAGAAGGAAAAGTGGAAATAAAGATTCGCAAGACGCAGGAATCTCAACTGCACCCTTACCCACAGATCGTCAATGATATCCCCAACATTTTAAAGGACTTATAAATTGCTGGCGGGTCTCCCCCCCTGTCTCCAGATTTTCCTTGAAATCATACATCTAATTCTTGTACAATCCGCTTAACTGAATACGGGCTCTGCAATGTGGGCTTTGAGCCTGCTTTTTTTTGCTTTTCCCGTGGAAAATGGTCAGTTTTTGCTTCCTCTTCCTTGTGGGTTTTACTGATTCCAGATAACAGTTTCTGGAAATTCTCTCTTACACATTGAGGTCTAAATGGGAAAAGCCCCGGTCACTCAATCGGTAACAGAGTTGATTGAATCTGGTCTTCTGGCAAATGGACTCGAACTGGTTGATGTCGAATTCAAAAAAGAAGGCAAGAACTGGGTTCTGCGGATTTATATTGATAGAGAAGGTGGGGTAACGCTTGCAGACTGCCAGAAAGTCAGCCGTCTTGCCGGAGACCTGATTGAAGTTGAAGAAGTCATTGAGCCTGTTTACACCTTGGAAGTTTCTTCTCCCGGATTAAACCGGGTACTGAAAAAGGAAAAAGACTTTCTCAAGTATTCAGGAAAGAAAATATATGTACAATGTCATGCCCCTATGGATGGCAGAAAAAAATTTACTGGCATCTTAACAGATTTTACAAATCAATCGATCCATCTTGAAGTGGATGGGCGACACTATACGATTCCTTTGAATCAAGTTGCCAAAGCAAATTTAGTCATAGAATTTTAGGAAATAAAAATGGGTCTGGAAACTATCAGCATTTTAGAACAACTGAGCCGAGATAAAGGCATCGAAAAAGATGTGTTGATTGATGCCTTGAAAGCCGCGGTTGAAGTCGCCGCTCGAAAGCGTTATCCCGCAGCCACTGAACTTCAAAGTGAGTTCAACGAGTCCACCGGAGAAGTGGAAATTTATCTTGAGAAAACGGTGGTTAAAAAAGCCGAGAACCCAGACGAAGAAATAAGTCTTAAAGAAGCTGCAGCCTTTTCCGAAGATGTTCAAATAGGCGATCAGGTTCTGGTGCAACAGGCCATGGAAAACTACGGTCGCATCGCCGCACAGCTTGCCAAACAGGTGATTATCCAGAAAGTCCGCGAAGCAGAAATCGAACTGGTTCACAACGAATACAAGGATAAAAAGGGTGAAATCATCAACGGCATAGTGCATCGCATGGAACATGGCGACCTGGTAGTTGACCTTGGAAATGCAGAAGGAATTTTGCCGCGCCGGGAACAAGTTTTCCGGGAAAGTTTTAATCGTGGAGAGCGTATTCGTGCTTATGTCCTCGATGTCCGTAGAACCCCGAAACACGCATTGGTCATCCTATCCCGAACCCATATTGGTTTAGTCAAAAGATTATTCGAAATGGAAGTTCCGGAAATCAACGAGGGTATGGTGGAAGTTATGGGAGTGGTGCGCGAACCCAACGGTCGAACCAAAATCGCCGTACGCACCAATGATCGTGATATTGATGCCGTTGGTGCCTGTGTTGGCATGAGGGGAATGCGTGTCCAGTCTATCGTTCAGGAACTGCGAGGCGAGAAAATCGATATCGTTGAATACTCTGAAGACCCTGAAACCTATATAAAAAATGCGCTGAGTCCGGCTAAAGTTTCGAGAATCATCCTTAATCGGGATGAAAAACAAATGACCATCATTGCAGCTGAAGACCAAATGTCGCTTGCGATCGGCAAAAAGGGCCAGAATGTTCGGCTGGCAGCAAAGCTCGTCAAATGGAAAGTAGACATTAAAGGAGCGGCTGAAGCTTTGAAAATGGGAGAGCATCCTTCCGTCTTCATGCCGTCAACAGTATCCACTATCGATTTCCTTGACGAAATAAAAAATGCCAAGGGCCTGGGGGAAAAAGTGATGACGATTTTATTTAGTGATAATCTCGTCACATACGAAGAAGCATTGAGCAGAGGCGCAAAAGGAATGGTGCAGTTGACAGGAATCGGCCCAAAAAAAGCAGAAGCTTTGGTGGAGTTGGCAGAAAATATTAAAGAACGAGTTGCGGCAGAAATTCTGGAAACTGCGGCTCGGGAAGCAGAGGCCAAAACAGCCAAAGAAGCCAATGACACCGCAGAAAAAGAGCAGAAAATAACCGATGAACCGAAAGAAAATACTTCAACCCGCGAGATAGATGAACCCGTAGATGATGAGGAAATCCTCATCCAGAATTTATCTGGCATATCGCAGGAATTACTGGACATTCTGAAAACCAATGGCTTTGAAACTGTAGCAGAACTTTCTGTCACGTCGCTAGATGAATTGATTGCCATTGATGGCATAGACGAAGATTCAGGAAAAGATATCCTCGAAAAAGTAAAGCAACAACTGGGAAATGTATAAAACTTATTTAAGAATTTTTTTGCAAATCGAATATCAGAATCCCATGCCAGGGCTTACAACAAAGACTCAACTCTTGAGTCAAGGTAGAATGGCGGGCTTGCAAGAACACAGGAGGAAATTTGGCTAAGATTCGCGTAAACAAACTGGCTCTGGAACTCGGCTTGCAAAATGACCAAATCATTGAGACCTTGCAAAAGAAAGATATCCCAGTAAAAAACTACATGAGTTCCATTGATGAAGAGGTTGCTCAAGATATCCGCGACCTTTTTTCGCCTAAAGCTCCCGCAGAAGTCGCTCCCAAGACTGTAAAAGCTAAAGTGAAAACCAAAATTAAAATAAAGACACCTTCAAAAATAAAAATCACCACAGCAAAAACCCAGGCCAAATCAGGTATAGTTAAAAAGGCTGAATTAAAAGAAGAAAAAACTAAACCCACAACAGCCAAAACAAAAAAAGAAGAAAGCAAAAAAACCACTGAAGCAAAGCCTGTAAAAAAACTCGGCCTGAAAATTATCAAGCAGGAAGAGAAACCACCAGAGAAAGAAAAGAAAGCTAAAATCCCTGCAAAAGAAAAACCCAAAGCTCCTGAACCAAAAATTGAAAAACCGACAGTTGCAAAAAAAACCGCACCTGCCCCTGTCGAAGAAGAACCAACATTTGAATTGGTAAAGATTACCGAAAATATCCCGATCCGGGATTTGGCGGAAACCTTGAAATCCACCCCCAATGAAATTATAAAAGAATTAATGGTTTTTGGTGTTCTGGCAAATATCAACCAAACTCTGAACTTTGACCTTGCAAGCAAAGTGGCAGATAAAATGGGATTCGAAGTAGAACTTTTGGTTGAGAAATCTGAACTTGACTTCACCGAAGAAGAAGAAGACAACCCGAAAGACCACATAACACGGTCACCCATCGTCACTATTATGGGACATGTTGACCATGGTAAAACTTCATTGCTGGATGCCATACGCAAAACCGAAGTAGCTAAAATTGAGGCAGGGGGAATCACCCAGCATATCGGTGCATACCAGGCGCATGTCAAGGGTTCCTCTATCACATTTCTGGATACACCCGGGCATGAAGCCTTTACAGCAATGCGTGCCCGTGGAGCACAGGTAACAGATATTGTTGTGCTGGTCGTTGCTGCAGATGACGGCATTAAACCTCAAACAAAAGAAGCCATCCATCATGCCGAGGCTGCAGGTGTCCCTATTCTGGTCGCCATCAATAAAGTTGACAAGCCTGATGCCAAACCCGATGAAGTAAAAAAACAATTGGCTGATCAGGGTCTCTTACCCGAGGACTGGGGCGGACAAACAATTTACATAGAGGTTTCTGCTTTAAAGGGGACAGGAATTGATAACCTGTTGGAAAATCTTATCCTGCAAGCTGAAATTATGGAGTTGAAGGCGAATCCGAAATTAAGAGCAAAAGGAGTCATCATTGAGTCCAAATTGGACAAAGGCCGTGGCCCTGTTGCAACACTGATCGTTGAAAGCGGCACTCTGCAAATCGGCCAACCTTTTATAGTCGGCTGCCATTTTGGAAAAGTCCGCGCTTTGATTGGAGATGCCGGGAAGAAAATTAAAAAAGCCATTCCTTCAACACCGGTTGAAATTGTAGGCCTGCCTGATGTCCCGCAACCCGGTGACCATTTCATGGTCGTTCAAGATGAAAGGCGTGCGCGTCAACTGAGCAACCTGAGGTTACAACAACAAAGGGAAATTCAATTAGCCAAGTCTACCCGAATCACTATGGATGACTTGCATCAACAAATCGTTGAAGGACAGATAAAAGAACTCGACTTGATCATTAAAGCAGATGTGCAAGGCTCCATCCATGCGGTTCAGGAAGCTTTCGGCAAACTGGGTGGCGATGAAGTAAGGATAAAATGCATTCACGATGCCGTCGGCGGTATCACCGAATCGGATGTGTTGCTGGCAACCGCATCGAACGCCATCATCATCGGATTCAATGTCCGCCCCACCGACCAAGCAACCAAACTTGCTCTGAGAGAACAAGTAGATATTCGTATGTACAGCATCATTTACGATGCCATCAATGATATGAAAGCGGCGCTAGAAGGACTGCTGGCACCTAAATTCAAAGAACGAATCATCGGTCGCGCCGAAGTTCGAGAAGTATTTACCATCCCGAAAGTGGGTGCCATCGCAGGATGCCATGTGCTATCAGGAAAAGCCGAGCGCAATCTGGAGGCGCGACTGATTCGCGATAGCGTAGTCGTCTATCAAGGCAAGATAGCATCCATCCGGCGATTCAAGGACGATGTAAAAGAAGTAGCAGCGGGTTACGAGTGCGGGATCTCGATAGACAAATTTCAGGATATAAAACAAGGGGATATTATCGAACCCTTTGTCATGGAAGAAATAACCTCCTGACCTGCAAGATAATGAAAAAGGGTCATTGGTTGCTGTTCCATAAAGTTTTATTTGCATGGCAATAACTCGTTAAAAGGAAAAAGACGAGTTATAAGAGCCATCAAAGACCGGTTAAAAAACGATTTTAATGTCTCCGTTGCTGAAGTCGGCGATCAGAATGTCTGGCAAAGCCAGAATATCGGCAGTCGGTTCAGACCGGCCTTATATGGATGGCTTGGTGAGCAAGGTCGTTGATGCTATTGACAAAATGAATCTGGCTGAAATAGTAGATTGCAAAACCGAAACATTAAACATGGGTTCTGGAGATTTCTGAACCTCGACCGAATTGTCCCGTTAATGGAAATAAGAAACAGCAAAAGGTGTGTCCATGAGATTCAAACGTTCTCAAAGAATCCAGGAGCTGCTTCTCGAAGAAATTTCAAAACTGCTTCAAAGTGGATTAAAAGATCCTCGAATCGGATTTACAACCCTTACCCGGGTCGAAGTTTCGGATAATCTCAAGCACGCAAAAGTTTTTGTCAGCGTGATGGGTTCTGAACAAGAAAAATCCGATACTTTGGAAGCGTTGAAAAGCGCAAAAGGATTTATAAGAAACTCTTTAGGCAAAAACCTTTATTTAAGATATTTGCCTGAATTGGAATTCAAAAAAGACGAAAATGCAGAGCATGTTGAAAAAATCACAAGAATCATCAATGACTTGCACTCAGAATCGGATAGTGAACCTTTATAAACCTAAAGGGCCTACATCCTTTGCTATGGTGCATCAGGTAAAAAAGATATTGGGAGTAAAAAAAGCCGGCCATATTGGCACTCTGGACCCTATGGCACAAGGAATTCTTCCCATCTGCCTCGGTCAATCTACCCGCATTATTCAGTTCCTGTCTCCCTTATCCAAGCATTATCAATGCACTATGATTCTTGGATCAGCTACAGACACTCAAGATGCCACGGGAAAAGTGATATCCAACGGTGATGCATCGGCGATAACGAATGAACAGATCAAGGAAATATTTCAGAGATTTTCAGGCGAACAAAAGCAAGTGCCGCCGATGTATTCGGCCAAGAAAAACAATGGAATTCCCCTTTACAAATTAGCTAGAAATGGTATTACTATCGAAAGAAAACCCGTTTCAGTACATTTTTTCTCCATAAAATTTGTCAACAGGGAGGAAAATCGGGTAAAATTTGAAGTCCACTGCTCAGCGGGAACCTATATCCGCACCCTGTGCCACGATATTGGGCAACAATTTGGGTGTGGAGCGCATATGTCCCACTTGGTTAGAAGTGGAGTCGGACTGTTTGATCTGGAATCATCAGTCACTCTGGAAGCTTTAAAAGAAGCCCATGAAAACAGGGTTCTGGAGGATGTGCTTTTTTCTGTGGAAAAAGTACTTGCCTTCCTGCCAGAACTTCGCATCAAAGATGAATTTGTTAAACCCATTGCCAATGGTAGTCCTTTGCCCAAATCTGCGTTTAAGGCTTTACCCCTGGAGTTTAAACCGGGAATGAGTCTGAGGGTTTTAAACGGCAATGATGCAATACTGGCTATCGTTGAGCCTCTGGTAAATCAGGATCAGTTCGAAAAAATGGATGCAAGTGCAATCGCATTTAAATTAAAACGTGTTTTAGTGAATTAACATTATTAGTTTTAAGTGGAAATGGATTGGAATGTTTTCGCAGGTATGCCCCGACAGCAAAAGCCGGGACCTTTCTACGAAAACATTCTCCAATCAATTTTCTAAATCAATCAAGTTGGAGAAATAGTCATGGCACTCAATGCTGAACAAAAATCAACAATTATCACAGATAACAAGCTTCACGAAAAGGACACCGGGTCATCCGAAGTGCAGATCGCACTCATATCAAAACGAGTAACCTATTTAACAGAACATTTCAAGACTCATTCAAAAGACCACCATTCCAGGCGCGGGCTGCTCAAACTGGTCAGCAAAAGAAGAAAACTTCTTGACCACTTGAAGATAGAAAACCTCAGTCGATACCAAAAAATCATTACGAAACTTGGCATCCGCAGATAACCGCACAACAACACACACGCCTAATTGAACATTAGGGAAAGATATTGGAGAAATATTAATGGAAAAAGTAGAAATAGATATTGATGGAAAAGTAATTTCATTGGAAGCAGGCGACCTGGCTCGACAAGCAGGCGGCGCTGTTGTCGTTCGTCAGGGCGACACAATGGTTCTGGTTGCGGCAACCATGGCGGGCAAACCTCGCGAAGGAATAGATTTCTTCCCGTTGACCGTGGACTATAGAGAAAAAACCTATGCAGCAGGTAAAATTCCGGGTAGCTTTTTTAAACGTGAAGCCCGACCTGGAGAGATCGAAACATTGATCTGCCGATTGATCGATCGTCCGATCCGACCTTTGTTCCCAAAAGAATTTAAAAACGAGACGCAAGTCGTTGCCATGGTAGTTTCCCATGACGGTGAGAATCCACCGGATGTCAATGCTATCACCGGTGCTTCTGCCGCTTTGATGATCTCAGACATCCCTTTTGAAAACCCAGTAGCAGGAGCTAGAATTTCAAGAGTCAATGGAAAACTGATTTTTAACCCCAATTACGAAGAAACCGCTAATAGCGATCTCAACCTCATCATGGCTGGAACCGCAGATGGAATCGTAATGGTTGAATCGGGAGCCAACGAAGTAAGCGAAGACGATATGATGGAAGCCTTGGATTTTGGCCACGAGCGAATTAAAAAAGTCATTGGCATCCAGATCAAACTGCGTGAGCTTCTCGGAAAAGAAAAACTGATTGTTGAACCTGCTCCGGTTAATAAAAAACTTAAAGCATCTATCAACAGCAAAGCCGCAAAAAAACTCGGTGCAGCGTGCCAAATTCCTGGAAAACATGAGCGTGGCGATGCTGTAAAGCAAATTCAGAATGATCTTTGCGCTGAACTGAATCCAGATGAAGATGACAATATCAAAGGGGAAATAAAAGATATTTTCCATGACCTGGAAAAAACAGTCGTGCGGAATCTTGTTCTCGACAAACAATATCGTGTCGATGGTCGAGGGCTTGCAGACGTTCGCCCCATTAGCATTATGACGGGCTATTTACCCCGTGTTCACGGCTCTGCCGTTTTTACACGCGGTGAGACCCAGGCACTGGTTACCGCAACCTTGGGAACCTCTTCCGATGAACAAAGAATGGATAGCCTGGAATTCAAAGGCACCAAATCCTTTTTACTGCATTACAACTTCCCCGCATTCTGTACCGGTGAAGTGAAATTTATTGCTGGCCCCGGACGAAGAGAAATTGGACACGGCATGCTTGCTGAGCGTTCCTTGATCCCTATTCTCCCCAGCAAAGATGATTTTCCATACACCATTCGAATTGTTTCCGAGATATTGGAATCAAACGGTTCTTCCTCAATGGCTTCTGTATGTGGCGGATCACTCTCTATGATGGATGCAGGTATTCCCATTAAAGCACCGGTAGCCGGAATTGCGATGGGACTCATCAAAGACGGCGACCGTGTTGCAATCCTTTCAGACATCCTCGGCTCCGAAGATCATTTAGGAGATATGGATTTTAAAGTGGCGGGAACAGCCAATGGTATCACCGCATTGCAAATGGACATCAAAATCACGGGACTTGACCGTGACCTTATGAAAACAG
>WASW01060591.1_pt1 | contig 20338 bp, 18 predicted proteins | sample 5698521 | NCBI WGS metagenome assembly WASW01 (sample SAMN11175560, study PRJNA528189) | sponge metagenome | isolation source: marine sponge | host: Leucetta | place: Antarctica: Western Antarctic Peninsula, King George Island | collected 2013-01
CCGCGCGAATCATGTTGACAACAAGAACCCTTCCAAACGGATTTGGCAAACTCTTTTCGCTTTCTCAATGAGTCGGGGTATACTATCTATGGTTAGGCACAGTTCTGCAACCGTACGAACCACTAATATAATATATTTTTACTATATCTGCATGATTGCATCACCTTAAGGAGAATTAAGATGAATGCTCCTTCAATCCTTGGGTTCAGCCGACATAAAATTTGTTTGCCAAAACACTGTCTTCAAAAATCGCTTTAATCGACTGTCTGGATATTGATCGTGCGCCTGACAACTCAATTTAGCCGCAGATCCAGGATTAGATGGTTTTGGCCTGTCTCAGATCGTTACACCGTTGCCGCTCGTTCGACGGCCGCCACCAGTTGAGCTCTTTTAAAGGGTTTCGCGAGCAATTCAATCCCGAGCGCTTTAAAAGTATCGTTGTTGGCAATCTTGTCCGGATACCCTGACGTCAACAGGACCTTTATCCCTTTATGATTGGCACTAACAGTCTCTGCCAATTCGATACCGCTCATATTGTTCGGCATCACAACGTCGGTAAAGATCAGATCAATTTCCGCTGACCTGTCATCAAGAATTTCAAGAGCAGCAGGCCCATTTCCGGCAACGACAACTTGATAACCGAGTTGCGAAAGGGTGGATGCAATTGTATCGCATACACTCGGATCATCTTCGACCAGTAATATAATCCTCTTTGCAGGAACATCGATGATCGTTGACAGTTTATCGATTTGATAGTGGCTCTCTTCTTTCGCAATCGGAAGATAAAGTGAGATCGTCGACCCTTCATTTTTCGCGCTGGAAATTCCGACATACCCATCCGATTGATGCACAAACCCATGAACCATGCTAAGGCCCAATCCACTGCCCTTCCCGACATCTTTTGTCGTAAAAAATGGTTCCATCACGCGCTCAATGTTAGCCTCATCGATTCCGGTCCCAGTGTCAGTAACCGTAATTAGAACATACTGGCCTGACGCAGGTTCATCGCCCTCGCCAAACTGCCGTCCATCCAATTCGACTGTTGATGCGCAAATTTTTAATTCTCCGCCGTTCGGCATGGCATCTCTTGCGTTGAGAGATAAGTTAAGCAGAGCGTTACCAAAAATTGTGGAATCTATATTGATGCGCGGGATCTTCGCATCGAAATGCGTCCTGATCGCGATGTTTTCACCTAACGTTCGTTCCAGAAAAACCAGTGTATCTGATATCAGTTCTTTGACGTTTACGATTTTAGGAGACAATATTTGGCGGCGCGAAAATGACAAAAGTTGCTGTGTCAGTTCTGCAGCTTTATCAACCGCAGTAAGTGCTTTTTTGATTTTTTTTTGAAGAGAACTTTCAGGTTGCGTCATGTCCAAAGCGCTTTCCAAATTCCCCATCATAATTGCCATCAAATTATTAAAATCATGGGCAACGCCTCCAGTTAGCTGTCCCACCGCCTCAAGTTGTTGCGAATGGCGAAGTTGCGCTTCAAGCGCTTTTTGCTTTGTAATATTTGTACTTGTACCTCTATACCCTGAAAAATTTCCGTTTTCATCGAACAATGGGACTCCGGATGTAGACAGCCATATGGTGTCGCCGTCTTTAGTCTGGCTAGCATATTGAAAGTCTTTAAACGGCTCATGACGTTGAAGAGTTGCCAAGTACGCCTGCCACACCTCCGTATTTGAGTCTGCTGTGATTGCACCTTGTTCGATGGATTTGCCAATGTGCTCTGAAATCGGAAATCCAATCGCGTCAACGACCCTGGCTGAAAGATTGGAAAATTTTAAATTTTCATCCATTTCCCAGGTCCAGTCGGATGAGGATTCGGCAAAATCCCGAAACCGTGATTCACTTTCCTGTAAGGCGCCGATGGCCTCATCACGCTCCCCAGACCAGCGCCGTAAATTCGTTGCCATGTTACTCATCGCGCTCTCGAGAACACCCAATTCATCGGCCCCAACATGATCCACCGTAGTCGACAAATCACCGCGCCCTATTCTGCTTGCAATGTCCGTTAATTGTTGAATGCGATTAAGCACAATAAAGCGCACTGCCCCCATAACACTCACGATCACTAAAATTGCTGATAGTGCGCCCATACTTATGACCCGCTGGGTCAATGCCGCCTCTTCACGTGCCAACTGCGTTAGGGCAACACGAACGACAGCGTGGAAATAGGGTACTTTTGCGTCTCCTGTAAAAATTGGTGTAATACTGGTCAGTACAACATGTCCATTTACTAGCTTTTCACTCAGCACTTGATCAACGCCCTCATCTCGAAACCAATTTGGTTCAAATTCAGGAAAAGATGTAATTAGTTTTCCAAGACGTTCGGGCTTCAAATCATGAAATATCACTTTGTTCCGCCCCACCAACAAACCATCAACCAGCTCTTCGCCAACCAGTTGAGTCATAATTCTACGATCAGCCAATGAGTCAAAATTTAACACGTGCTGTTGCAATAATCTTCCGGGCGTCTGGACTTTTTCAATCGCCCGGGCATGTATGTCCGCAATTAATGTCCGGGTCATCGCCACCCCGATTATTGAGTAGGCCAATATAACGATTACGATTATGGCAAACGTGACACGAAACGCCATTGAAGACGTCCAGCTTGTTGCAGCACGTGTCCCCGACTTTGATGCTATGTCGGAATTACGTTTCAGCAATTTTCTGGCTCGATTTGCATGGCTCTATGTGTCCACATTTATGTTCGACTTCAATATCATATCAAAAATTACCCTTTTTGGAATTTAACATCCAACCGCCGGTGTGCATTTTTTGTTAACTTTTCAAAAGTTAGACTTAGATCGTGATCAACCATTAATAAATAATAAATATAAAACACTTCTTATAGTAGTTTGAGAAATGCATTGGAAGTGTAACGATTTTTAATATTCATTGGAACAGCCTTAATTTCATGTCAAAAATGGGCGCCGTAAATACAGTGCCGCGGTTTATAAAATTTCTTAATCTGTCAAATCGGCAAAAATTCTCTCACCACGACGCAATTTTTGAAATGGCCGTGCTTGAACCTATCATCAATGAAAATATTTGATATACTGAGTCAACAAAGGAACAATTTTTATTAACAAAGGAAGTACGAATGTCCGGGGATGACTTACGCGAACACCAACGATTTGCATCTGTTGTGGAGCAAGCTGTCCGCCTGACAAATCGTGAAGTCCTGCACCCAATTGTGGATTCTCTTACGGTCGAAAAAATCGTCGCTGTTGCATTGAGCGTGGCTAAACGCCGGGCTGAGTATATCAGCGCGACTTTAAAACTTGGTGTTTCTACAGAACACCACTCGTCAGGGGAAGAGTTGCGCAATTTGCGCCTGGGTTATCATGAAGCACGCGATGCTTTTGCCGAGTTAATGACGACCATCGAACGTGGATACGTTGATTTACCTGATCGATCATCGATCTAAAACTTCTCCCTTATTTATCGCTGTATTAGAACAATTCCCGAGTAAATTAGTTCAATTTGCGACGACGTAATTGCGTATTAACATAGGGTTAGAGCGTTTTCGCCGATCCAAAAATCGCCGGAAACGCTCTAATACCCCGATAATTTGACAATACCCCATTTTCCAGCAAATCTAATCGTGCTCGTTAACGGATAGGGCGATTGATGCTTTCTGCAGAACCGGTAAATAAGAGCGTGCTCTTTTAAGATCCATGCGAACGGTGGGGGCATGAAAAGCGAGAGCCGCAAGCATTCTTCCCTTGTCGTCAGTGATCGGAACCGCGACGGCGACCATTCCTTCAATAAATTCCTCATTATCCAGACCGACCCGATCTTTACGCATTTGCGTCAGGACATTCATCAGTTCATCCCGGTCTGTAATCGTATTACCTGTAAATTTTTCCATCGGCAAAACGGACACCAAGTTTGCAGTTTGGCGTTTGCTAAGAGAACTAAGATATAATTTTCCGCTCGCGGTGCAATGCGCGGGAACTGTACTTCCGATTGGCAACTGATGGCGCAACGGCCATTCGGTTTCAACGCGGTCCGTGTAAAACATTTCAGCACCGCGCGAGATGACGATATTACAGGTCTCACCGATCTCGCGTGAAACAGCCGCCAGAATTCCATGGCGATAGGACCGTTCTGCGGTCGTCGCCAATGTCAGGCGCGCCAGTTTTGCAAGCCGGTGGCCTCCAACATACCCCCGTCCGCTTAGGTCCAGGCGCAAGAAACCTTCGGTTTCCAGCACATTTACCATACGGTGTAGTGTGGCTTTAGGCAGTCCCGTCAGGTCCATCAAATCGACCACTGTCATCGGATGGTCCGATTCAGCAATGGCCTCCACGACTTCTAGAGCCCGGACTGAGCGCGACACTTTATTCGTTTTATCATTCATGAGAGAGAGATTTTGACATTTGAACCGGGACGATTATCGCCCTACCTCCAGTACGATGCAAGGTCTCAGTCACTCCACCAACAGTTGGGATGATTTTGGATTGGGGAGACATAACATCAATATCATTCCATCTGCCGTGAGGGACTACTCAATCTCCACAGTTGAGCAAATCACTCAACTGACACATATCTGCTCTATTTCTTCGAAATATTACCGCCCCCTATTTCCCGATGCTGCTAAGGAACATGGTCGTCAGTTCCGGTACAAGCGCGATAACAACCCAACAGATCATCAAGCCAATTAGATAGGGAACTGTATATTTTAATATTCGGAAGTACGGTATGCCCGTAATTCCGCTAGCGACATAGAGGTTGAGGCCATAGGGCGGCGTTATAAATCCGATGGCATCACCCACCAGAAAGATTACGGCGAAATGGATCGGATCCACCCCGATGCCAGCCGCAATCGGTGCCAGGATCGGTGCCAAAATAATCGTGTTTGGCAAACTCTCCAGAATCGTGCCCGCGACCAAAACGATCGCCATGCAGGCAAATAGGATGGGATAATAGCCACCCAGATTGGCCAGTAAATCGGTCACGAAATCCTTAGCACCCAGCAATGAAAGAATCTGCTGCATAACAACCGAGATCGCGATCAATGGTACCAGCATTCCGGTAATCTGTCCGGAGCGCAGAACAATCTCTGGGAGCTCTTTAATATGAAACCCCGGAACAAAAACCATCGCGCTGGTGCTGGCACCTTCTGCACTTCCATCAGATGCCAATCCAAGGCGCTTGGCGAACGGGTACATGACAAGCCCAACGATCAAACAGAACCCAGCCGTAATACCGGCGGCTTCTGTGGGCGAGAATTTACCTGTGTAAATACCCCAGATTACCAGACCGATCGCGAAGAACCCTAACCAGGCACCAAAAGCCGCGCGGATGATTCTGTTAAATTGGAAGGAAATAAGATGTCCCCACCCAAACTTCCTGGACATGTACCAGGCCACGATCTGCATGGTGATAACCATCATGATGCCTGGGATCAATCCGCCAATGAACAGGTCACTGATGGAAAGGTTCAGCAAAAAGCCATACACAATAAAAATGATACTGGGCGGAATAATAATCCCGACGGTACCACCAGCCGCAATAGTCGCAGCCGCAAAGTTTTCATCGTAATCGGTGTTTGTCATCTCGGGGTGCATGATCGAACCAATGGTCGCAGTCGTTGCTGAATTCGATCCAGAGATAGCAGCGAATAATCCACAGGCAGCTAATGCAGCCATTGCCATACCGCCATGGACCCAACCCAAAATCGAGTAGGCAAATTCTGCGAGCCGCTTGGCAATCCCCGCTTTATTGATCAAGTCGCCGGTCAAAATAAACAACGGCAGGGCCAGCAATCCGAAGAAATTAAGCCCCTCGAAGAGCGTTGCCGCAATATTCATAAGCGTGAAGTCAATCGCTATACTAACGCCGACAACCCATAGTGCGATAATCAAAAAAATCGGAACGCCCATAACAAACAGGAGCGTCACGCCGATTGAAACTAAAGTGATATACAGCTCAGTCATTGTTACCTCCTATTCTGACGAATCGTTTGCTTTAATCGGCATTGGTTCACCCCGATTGAAGCGGCCAACGTCCTCAAACATGTTTTGCAGGACACGATAAATGATCATTCCAAACCCTACCGGCGTGGCCATATAGAACCACCATTGCATAACGTCGTCCGTTCCCTGAACGATTGAGAAATTGTCGTAAGACAAATACACGATGTCATAAGAATAATAGATAACCAGGACCGAAAAACCGATCCACAGAAGATGATCGACCATAATGCAGAAAAACTGCCCCTTATAAGGCAGCCGCACTCTAAATTCTTCAAACCGCAGATGACCGCGGTTTTTGCAACAATATGCACACCCAATCCACGTCACCCAAAGAAATAGATATATCGGAATTGTTGTGCTCCAGGCAGCCTGTTGCCCGAAAGCAAACCGCCGAATAACTTCAACAAAGATAATACCGGTCATAATCACATAACTGCACAGAATTATGACCCTTTCGATGTTCTCATCGATCCAGCGTAAGGTTTTCATAGTTGCGTTCTCCGAAATGCCCGTTCAGCGTCCCATATTTTATTATTTTTGATTATATGTAAAAAAAATGGGTGCAGCCAAACCGCTGCACCCATTATCAGGAGAGAATTAACCTTTCCACCAACGACGCGGCTCAACGTTTTCAGCCAACGTGTCTTTGGGAATTTCCCGGGCAATATCAGAAATGTATTTGTAGGTGTCCATTCCGCCGGACCATCCGTTGATCCGGTCACGCCATTTTTCCCACTCTTTGGGGTGGAACTCGGGAGAGCACATTTCTTCGGCTTCGCGTTTCGCCGCATCCGAGAACATCGATACACGCGTACCATGTTTGGCAAAGATCGTGTCTGGATGCTGCGGATCAGAAAACCCAACCGTGTTAACCAGTGCCGCTTCGTTCGCGGCCTGAATGTGAACCTGCGTCAGGTAGGATGATTCCAGTACCGCATCCTGCAATTCACCGCCAAGGCTATCAAAAACCTTGCCGTTCATGGCCGTCGCTTCCGTACCACAGAAGAATTCCAGATTAAGGACCTGGGAAACAACCGGGGACATGTTTGCATATGCCACAGCGGACGCCCATGTTTCTGCACCATCAATTAGGCCCTGCTTCAAACCATCAAGCGTTTCAGCCCAGGCGATCGGCGTCGGGTTCAACTTCATCAGGTTCATGGCGATACGGCCAAGCTGAGTTCCCGTAACCCGGTTCTTTGTTCCGGCCAACTGAGTCACGCTTGTGACCAATGGTTTGTCTTTCCAGGCCAATCCCAACTGTATGCCGCGCAACTCAGCATGGCTGAACAGCATTTCAATGCCGTGTTTTTTACGTAACGGATCGCGCAAAACCTTCTGACTGCCTGGATGGTAGAGGAAGTGATACTGTGACGCCCGGCTCGGAAACATGTATGCGTAATCCAAGACATTATAATAAGGAGCGCCGCCTGCTGAATTTTGGGTTGATGCGGCATAAATATCGACAATACCTTGTTGCGTTTTTTTGACACAGTTTGTTTGGCCACAAATCTGGTTGGCGCCGATGAATTCAATTTGAATTTCACCATCTGTGCGCTCTTCCAGATCATTCACAAACTGAAGGCAACCGGCACGTTCGATTAGTAGGTTTTTTTCGGTGAAACCTGCAGCGCCAAATTTCAGATTAAATTTGGCCTTCTTTTTATGCCGCTTTTTATAGGTAGAGTTGGCAGCTTCAGCCAAGCGCGGAAGCGAAACCAAACCAGTCAATCCACCGGCGGCAAGAAGCGTGGAACTGATGCCGAAATGTTTAGTCAAGCGTAACAGGTCACGCCTGGAAATGTGTTTAAGTTTTTCCGTAAGCATAATTTCTCCTTTTAATGACACCGAAACCCCCTGTCGGGGCGCAATAGTAATAGTGTAAAAATTATTGTTTTTATCATTAATGATACAATAAATCTCATTATTGTATAAAAATTATAATTATGCAATAGTCAACCAAGTGCTACCGCAAGCGACAAATCGCGTTTATTCTGTGTAGGTCTTGGGAATTACTAAATTTTGGGGTTAAACGATTGCAAACTAATTACGGAGATGACGCCGACAAATATGACTACGTGATCGTCGGCGCCGGGTCAGCTGGCTGTGTTCTGGCAAATAGGTTGTCTGCTGACCCGGCAATTCGGGTGCTACTGCTGGAGGCTGGCGGCCGGGATTGGTATCCTTGGATTCATGTCCCGGTTGGGTATTTTAAAACACTGCATAATCCATTGACCGACTGGAGTTACAAAACAGAACCCGATCCCGGATTAAACGGTCGCTCAATTGACTGGCCGCGCGGGAAAACGCTTGGTGGGTCGAGTTCTATCAATGGGCTTCTGTATATTCGCGGACAGCATGATGATTACAATTACTGGCGTCAGCTTGGTAACGTTGGATGGTCGTTTGAAGATGTCCTTCCCTATTTCATGCGCAGCGAAAATCAGGAAAATGGTGCCGACGGTTATCATGGTACGGGCGGCGGATTATCTGTACAGAATATGCGTGCGAAACGCGATATATGCGAAGCATTAATCTCGGCTGCAGAAGAAATTGGACTGCCGCGCAATGAAGATTTTAACGGTGCATCGCAAGAAGGGGCAGGATATTTCCAACAAACCGCGCAAAACGGACGCCGCTGCTCGGCCGCTGTCGGTTTTCTCAATCCGGTGAAATCCCGCCCTAACCTGGATATCGTAACGCACGCACTGGCAGAACGCATTTTATTTGGTGGAACTGAGGTCACCGGGATCGTTGTATCGGTCAAGGGTAGGGCGCGCCAATACGATTTGAAGCCCGGCGGCGAGCTGATCCTGTCATCTGGCGCAATCGGGTCTCCTCAGATTTTACAGTTATCCGGGGTCGGCCCGGGAGAACTTCTTCAAAAATTAAATATTCCTGTCGTCAAAGATATGGCTGGCGTTGGGCAAAATTTACAAGATCATCTTCAGATCAGGTCAGTATATGAAGTTAACGTTCCGACGCTAAACGCTGAAATCAATAATGTCTTCCGGCGCATGTTGATCGGGATGCAGTACGTATTTTCAAGAACTGGGGCCATGAGTATGGGTGCCAGTCAGGTCTGCATTTTTGCCCGGTCTCGCCCGGAACTGGACGCACCCGATATTCAGTATCATTTTCAGCCCCTGAGCGCAGACAAACCAGGCCTTGAAATGCACTCTTTCCCGGGCATTACGCTTTCGGTATGCCAGTTGCGCCCAGAAAGCAGGGGCCGGATCGAGATCAAATCATCAAACCCAAAGACCTACCCGGCAATTCATGCAAATTACCTGTCAACAACACTTGATCAACAAACTGCCGTTAACGCTCTGAAATTCACCCACAAGTTGGTTGAGAGCGACGCACTCAGTCCATTTATCGTGCGCGAACATTTGCCAGGCGCCGAGGTCAAAACCGACACACAATTGCTCGATAGCGCGCGCAATATCGCGCAAACGATTTATCACCCGACGAGCACATGCAAAATGGGTAATGACCCGGCGGCTGTCGTAGATGACCGGTTGCGGGTTCACGGCCTCAAAAACCTTCGAGTAGCCGATGCTTCGATTATGCCGTCAATCACTTCAGGCAATACCAATGCTCCCACCATAATGATTGGTGAAAAAGCATCCGATATGATCCTCGAAGATCGTAAGGCCCGCTGAATATCCGCACTAAAAGAGCCATATGATTTCACCAGCGCTAGAATTTGTGATGGACCAGCATTGGCATCCTGGTATCAGGAGCGGGCTATTGCTGCGCTTAACAGCTATGGGCACGATTTGGGCACACTCGGGCTGGAAAGCCCAATTGAGGACGAGCCCCACAACAGGAAAAACCCCAAGGTTTCCCTTGGGGTTTTGCCAAAAACTTGGTGGAGCCGAGGGGAATCGAACCCCTGACCTCAACACTGCCAGTGTTGCGCTCTCCCAACTGAGCTACGGCCCCTCTATTTTATAAAAACGATGGTGTTTGGGTCACCGGGGCGGAAAATACGGTTGCTTGGCCTCAGTTGGCAAGTAAAATCGGGTGCCGACAAAATTATTTTGTACCCGGCTCTGCGCCATCTTAATCTTTATCGTCGTCAACCCCTAAGTCGATGTGTTCCTTGACTTCAGACATATCATCATCGTCTTCGCCAAGATCAGATGCATCTTCAATCAAACTGTTGTCGTCATCTTCACCAAGATCGTCATCATCATCGTCGAGATCATCAACGTCACTTATAACATCGAGTTCATCATTGTCTTCACTGTCTTCACTGGCATCGGCCTCTTCATCAGCAGGTTTGGCCTTCGCCGGGGACGTCTTTTTACCCTTCGCAGTCAAAGAAAACTCCGCCTGACATTTCGGACAGACAATTGGTGTGCGGTTAAGATCAAAAAAAGGAGCGCTGCAGTTTCCGCAGACGCGTTTTTCTCCTAGATCTGGTTTAGCCACGTTACGTTCTCCAAGTGGATTAATGGTTCATTATGTGCCAATTGCCATGTTCAGTAGCTTCTGTCAAAACCAAATGTACGATATTTTAAATTTTTCATTTCATCTTTATACAAGCGCCATTCTCGCAGGCGAACACAAAGTCTGTAAACCCCTTGAAATCTATGATACTGAGCGCGGCTATCAATATTATGTTATCGCCGCCTTATGGCTGCAAAGGGGAAATCGGTTGAACGCAATTCAGTCTACCAAGGCGAAACCACTTAAGGGTACTATTCGTGTCCCAGGCGATAAGTCCGTTTCTCACCGGGCATTGATGCTTGGCAGTGTCGCCATTGGCGAAACCAAAATTAACGGGCTGTTAGAGGGAGAAGATGTACTGGCAACGGCGGGTGCCATGCGCGCGCTTGGCGCCCTTATCACGCGCCATAACGATGGAACATGGCAGGTCATCGGGCGCGGCGTAGGCGGCTTGAGCGAACCTAATCAAGTTCTTGATCTGGGCAATTCCGGTACTGCTGTTCGTTTGTTAATGGGGCTTGTTGGCGGGCATGCATTTTGCTCAACCTTCACGGGCGATCAATCTCTTTGCCGAAGACCAATGGCTCGCGTCACGGCCCCCTTAACCCAAATGGGTATCGAATTTACGGGTCGCGACGGAAGTTACCTGCCGCTTACCGTCAAAGGGCCTGAAACAGTGTTGCCCATAGAATACAAACTCCCGGTAGCCTCCGCCCAGGTGAAGTCGGCAATTCTTCTGGCTGGCCTGAACGCACCGGGGAAAACAACGGTAATTGAAACGGAATGTACGCGCGATCACACAGAACTGATGTTGCGCCATTTCGGCGCTGAAGTAGAGGTTAAAGACAGCGCCGATGGTAATCGCTACATCACGCTAACCGGGCAACCAGAATTAACCTCTGTCGACATCACAGTTCCAGGGGATATTTCATCTGCGGCCTTTCCCATTGTTGCGGCTTTGCTGGTCCCTGGATCCGAGATCGTTATTCAGGGCGTGGGCGTTAATCCCCTGCGCGTAGGGTTGATAACAACACTGAAGGAGATGGGGGCCAGGATATCAACGAATAACCACCGCGGCGGCAATGGCGATCCATTGGCTGACCTGACCGTTTCTGCGTCCACGTTGGTCGGAATTGATGTTCCCGCAAGCCGGGCCCCGTCGATGATTGATGAATACCCAATTCTAGCGGTCGCCGCCGCTTGTGCTAGCGGGACGACCAGAATGTCCGGGCTTGCAGAGCTTCGGGTCAAGGAAAGTGATCGATTAGCGGCAATGGCGAAAGGTCTGGCCGCTGCAGGCGTAAATCTTGAAGAAACCGAAGACACTTTAATTATTCACGGAACGGGACATCCTCCAAAAGGTGGCTCGATCGTTGAAGCCGACCTTGATCACCGCATCGCGATGGCGTTTTTGGTTTTGGGAATGATATCTGAAAACCCGATGACCATCGATGACGCCTCTCCAATCGATACCAGTTTCCCGGGTTTTGCGGCATTGCTGAACGGTCTTGGAGGACAAATCGACATCGATTGATGGATCTTGTTAGGTATCATGAAGCGAATGAACTCGAATTGAATAAACACATGGAAATTGACAAATAGTAAGGGTTTTCAAATGATTATAGCAATTGACGGACCTGCTGCTGCGGGTAAAGGGACCATGGCCCGGCGTATCGCCAAACACTTCAACATCGCATATTTGGACACGGGACTGCTGTACCGGGCGGTTGGCAAGAAAGTGATCGATCAGAACGGTGATCCGGAAAATGGTGACGTTGCAACGTCCATAGCCGAGGCTCTTGAGGCCGCCGACCTCTGCGGAGACGGTTTACGTACGGAGACGGTTGGTCAGGCGGCATCCAAGGTTTCCGCCGTTCCTGGCGTCCGTGCGGCTTTATTGACCTTTCAGAGAAATTTTGCTGAAACCCCGCCCAGCGGGATGAAGGGTGCAGTTTTGGACGGCCGCGATATCGGCACCGTCGTTTGTCCGGGCGCCACAGCTAAGCTGTTTATAACGGCAACCGCAGAAGTCCGGGCTGAAAGACGATTAAAGGAGTTGCTTGGCGGGGGCAGTGAGGCTATATATGCCCGCGTTCTGGAAGATATGAAGGAGCGAGATGCCCGTGATCAGTCGCGAGCAACTTCTCCATTAGAGCCGGCTAACGACGCAAAACTGCTTGATACCAGTAACTTGGATGTTGAGCAGGCCTTCGTTGAAGCTCTTGAATTCATCAATTCCAAAATTTAGGAGGCCCCCAATTTAGGACCTCAATTTCACCCCGCACCGGAAAATACCGGGTTTGCGGACTTGGATCATTTGTTGAGACCACCGGAACCAACCGGTCGGCCAGAAACAATTAGAAAGGAAGACCCGATGGCTCCTGCCAATCAGACCGCATCTAGCGGCAATGAACTCCCCCCCACCAATGAAATTTTCGCAGATCTCTTAGCTGAAACACTTGGCGAACAAGGTTTTGAAGGCCGCGTGATTAAAGGTACTGTTCTGTCAATCGATAGCGATGTCGCTGTCGTCGATGTTGGCCTCAAATCAGAAGGCCGCGTGCCTCTTAAAGAATTTGGTAATCCTGGCCAAGATCTTGAGCTCAAAGTTGGCGATACAGTTGACGTTTTCGTCGAACGTTATGAAGATCGCGAAGGCCTTATTCGCCTCAGCCGCGAAAAAGCGCGCCGCGAGGAAGCCTGGATCGAGCTTGAAAAATCCTTCGCCGACAATATCCGCGTTAACGGCGTTATCTTTGGTCGTGTTAAAGGTGGCTTTATTGTCGATCTGGCCGGCGCTGTTGCCTTCCTGCCGGGATCGCAAGTCGATATCCGCCCCGTGCGCGATATTACGCCGCTGATGGGAACCCCGCAGCCGTTCCAGATTTTAAAAATGGACGCCCAGCGCAACAACATCGTGGTATCGCGCCGTGCCGTTCTTGAAGAAAGCCGCTCGGAAGCCCGTTCCGAATTGATTTCTCAGTTGACCGAAGGTCAGGTCCTTGAAGGCGTCGTCAAAAACATCACTGATTATGGTGCATTTGTTGATCTCGGCGGTGTTGACGGTCTCTTGCATGTTACTGACATTGCATGGAAACGCATCAACCACCCGTCAGAAGCGCTGCAAATTGGCGAAACCATCAAGGTCCAGGTTATTCGCTTTAATGCAGAAACACAGCGTATCTCCCTTGGTATGAAGCAGCTTGAAGCAGACCCATGGGAAGGCGTTGGCGCAAAATACCCAACGGAAGCGCGTTTCTCTGGCCGCGTTACCAACATCACCGATTACGGTGCATTTGTTGAACTCGAAGCCGGCGTTGAAGGTCTCGTCCATGTCTCTGAAATGAGCTGGACCAAGAAGAACGTTCACCCTGGCAAAATTGTTTCCACCTCTCAGGAAGTGGAAGTTATGGTTCTTGATGCAGATCCAGAACGTCGCCGCATCTCGCTTGGTCTTAAGCAGTGCCTCGACAATCCTTGGAATTCATTTGCAGCAGCCTTCCCTGTTGGGACGGAAGTTGAAGGTGAAGTTAAGAACATCACTGAATTTGGCCTGTTCATCGGTCTTGATGGTGAAATTGACGGCATGGCGCATTTGTCCGACCTGAGCTGGGATAAAACCGGCGAAGAAGCCCTTACAGATTACAACAAGGGTGATACGGTAAAAGCCAAGGTCCTGGATGTTGATGTCGAAAAAGAACGTATTTCTTTAGGCGTTAAACAACTGTCAGAAGATCCGTTCAAATCTGGTGTTGATGGCCTGGCTAAAGGCACTGTTGTTACGTGTACCGTATCAGCCATCGTCGACAATGGGATTGAGGTGATGGTCAACGATCAGATCCAGGGTTTCATTCGTAAAGCTGAACTTAGCCGTGAACGTTCCGAGCAACGTCCAGACCGTTTTGCTACCGGCGAAAAACTGGATGCCAAAATCACCCAGATCGATAAAGGTGGTCGCCGTATGACCCTCTCTATCAAGGCTCTTGAAGCACAGGAAGAAAAAGCCGCAATGAAGGCTTATGGCTCCTCTGACTCGGGTGCGTCGCTTGGTGACATCCTCGGTGCTGCTCTGGCGCAGAAAGCCGATACATCCGGTGCTGAAGATATCAAAGAAGACAAGAAGCCTGCTAAGAAAAAAGCATTCCCAAAAAAGAAGGCTGAACCAGAAGCCGATGCTAGTGTAGAGGCGGACGCGGCTGAAGAAACTGCGGACAAAAAACCCGCAAAGAAAAAGGCGGCGCCAAAAAAGGCAAAAGCTAAAGATGCCGATGCCGATGCCGATGCTGCGGTCGCCGAAGAAGCCGTAGATGGTAAAGACGACTAATACCGGTAAATTGTGTTCCGTTCGGGTCAGTGGCCCGGACGGTTCCACTGGATAAAAAATGATGTCTATTCAAACAGATGCAATTATTGACAGGCGCCGCTTAAAACGGCGCCTGATTTTTTGGCGCATTGTCGGCGTCTGTGCCATCGCGTTGGCACTAATTATTGCCGTTGGACGACTGAGCGGTTTTGGATATGACAAACAACAAATCGCCAGGTTAGCCATTTCAGGTATCATTCTCGATGACCCTGTCCGCGATGACGTACTGACTAAAATTGTTAATAACGACATGATAAAAGCGCTGATAGTCACCATTGACAGTCCCGGCGGCACCTTTGTCGGAGGCGAAGCCCTCTATCAAAGGCTTCGCGCCATCGCGAAAGAAAAGCCCGTTGTTGCCCTTATGCGGGGAACAGCAACGTCCGCCGCCTACATGGCCGCGATCGCTGCTGACCGGGTGTACGCTCGTTCTGGTTCGTTAACCGGATCTATTGGCGTGATATTACAAACCGCTGATATAACTGGTCTGTTGGGATCACTCGGGATCAAACCTGAGATAGTGAAAAGTGCTCCTCTGAAAGCCCAACCCAATCCAATGGAGTCTTTTAGCCCGGACGCAAGAGCCGCAACTCAGGCCGTCGTACAGGATTTTTTCGAACAATTTGTCGATATGGTAACGGCACGGCGTGCACTTGATCGACAAGAGGTTATGACGCTCTCAGATGGCCGTGTCTTTTCCGGTCGGCAGGCCAAGGCCAATGGTCTGATCGATGCTATAGGGTCTCTGAACGAGGCCCGTACCTGGCTCGCCGATGAAAAACAGATTCCAAGAAATATACCAGTTGTAGACGTTGAACTCTCCTACGAAGAAGAACCCTGGCGCAATCTCGTTTCCGGTTTAATTGGAAAAACGCTTCTATCTGAAAGACTTGGGCTTGACGGGATGATCTCTCTTTGGCACCCTGCAGTAAGAATACAATGACAAATTTATCTTATAGAGCGGTTTGTCACCTTGGGACTGAATGTGTTGGGGAGCGTCGATGACTAAATCTGAACTAATTGCGCTTCTCGCAGCAGAGAACCCACTTTTGTATCAACGCGATGTTGAGCGTATCGTTACCACAATTTTTGAAGAAATTACGACGGCTCTCGCTAACGGTGACCGTGTTGAACTCCGCGGATTTGGTGCCTTTTCTGTAAAAGAACGTGGGGCCAGAACTGGCCGTAATCCGCGCACCGGTGAATCCGTGGAAGTTGAAGAAAAATACATTCCCTATTTCAAAACCGGAAAGCAGCTCCGCGAACGTTTAAATGCGGACGACTAGAATACGGTTTTGATTTGTCCTTTTTTGAATTGGGACGCTGCCATTGAATAAAATTCTTTCACTATTGATCTCGGTCCCTATAGCCCTGGTCATCATTATCTTTTCGCTCATTAATCGGCATGGTGTAACGATTGATTTTTGGCCTTTGCCAGCGACGATGGATATCCCTCTGTTTGCAGTAATTCTGGTAACCTTGATGATCGGTGTTTTGTGGGGTGGATTGGCGGCATGGTTGGCGGCCGGACGCGTCCGGAAACGTGTGCGAGAATTAAATCGCCGCATTACCTCAACCGACGCCGACGTCCGTCATCTCGAAGAACACAACGTACACTTGCGAGATGACCTGGAAAAAGCCAAACCCGGCAAAAACAACGCAGCAAAAACCCTTATGCCGCCGGCAGATGCAGCCTGACCCGGCGCAATCTCTCGATCTTACGTGATGTTTAATCCGCTAACTTATGCTGTACTCTGATTTTGCCGCCTGTCGTGCCGCAAAACGTTTGATATCAATCAGTACATCGTTAGATATCAGGGGTTTGAAAACCTTTTTGGCGACATGCGGCGACCAGTGTATTGCGCAGTAAACAAGCAATTGTCATCGGTCCGACCCCTCCAGGTACAGGTGTTATTGCACCGGCAATCGCGCTCGCCTCGGCAAAATCCACATCGCCAACAAGGCGTGTTTTACCCTCACCCTTTTCCGGCGCATCGATACGGTTGATACCAACATCAATAACGGTCGCACCAGGTTTAATCCAGCTTCCTTTAACCATTTCCGGACGTCCAACTGCAGCAACAAGGATATCGGCTTCGCGGCAGCGTGTCTCAAGATCTTTGGTTCTGGAGTGTGCGATCGTGACTGTGCAACTTTCAGCCAACAACAATGCCGCCATCGGTTTGCCAACGATATTTGAACGTCCGAGAACCAGCGCACGTTTTCCGGACAAATCGCCCATCGCTTTTTTCAGCATCATAATGCAGCCGTAAGGCGTACACGGCACCATCGCATCAGCGCCCGTCCATAGACGCCCGACATTGATAACGTGAAATCCATCAACATCTTTCTCAGGATTAATCGTCGCCAACACTTTACTTTCGTCAATATGTCCGGGCAAAGGCAATTGAACGAGAATGCCATTTACCGCTTCATCAGTATTGAGCTTATCAATTAATGACAACAGGTCTTGTTCCGACGTTTCAGCATCAAGCTTGTGCTCAAAACTGTTCATGCCGACCTCAACGGTCTGTTTGCCTTTGCTTCTTACGTAAACCTGGCTGGCTGGATCTTCCCCGACGAGAACGACGGCCAGGCCTGGCATAAAGTCGTGGTCCGCTTTCAGCGCCGCAATTTCTTTGGTAACGCGTTCTCGGACGCCAGCGGCAAAGGCTTTGCCATCTATAATTGTCGCTTCTGACATAAACTCATATCTCCTCAATTAATTGTTGTGACCACGCCCGCAAATAAGCAAATCGCGCGGCCGTGTCCCCCGTGATACTCAATACCTTATTTCTGTCTTTTGTTCCCTGTAGCAAAGACAGAGAAGACTTCGGAAATCGCCACTGTTTGGCAAGCATTTTAATCATCGCCATGTTGGCACGACCGTGTTCCGGAACGGCGGTAACCGCTACCCGCAAAACACTCCTGCCTTTTGCATCAACGACGATGCCATCGATCCGGTCCGATGCCGCGTTCGGCGTGAGGCGGACTGACACCAAAATGCCTTTGGCCGTCTTATTGGAGAAGTTTGGCTGTTCAGCCAAGGCTGAAAAGTAGGTTTTTAATAACGCCCTGAAGGAAAATCACGCCTAAAATCAACACCATTGGTGATAAATCCATTCCGCCAAAATTAGGCAAAACACGGCGAACAGGGGCCAATAAGGGTTCTGTTAAACGGTGTACCACATCACCTAAGATGTGAACAAAACGATTATAAGTATTGATCACATTAAAGGCGACCAGCCAGCTCAATACTACGCTGATCAAGATCACCCACATATAAAGATCAAGAACGATCAAAACAACTTGGAGCAACGGCTCCAGAATGACACCCATAATTCTGATAATCCCACTGGTTAAGATTGACCATAATTTAGCGCCCGCATCACCCCTGCGCAAGAGCAGGGAAGGGTATTTGGGACACCCAGCGTTTTCTATCAGCGACAGAACCATTCTGTGCGGAAAACCGACTGAAAAATACTGCAACATACTGAAACCGGAAAACCGTTTCCACGGTGGCGCAATATGCGTACATTAAGCGAAACAACGGGTTAGCGATACTATGGCGAACAAAATTTCCTTTGAAGTGATGGTTCTAACAAAAGGCCGTTGGGTAATTCATTCTGCATATTCGGAAAATGAGCGCGCCCAAGCCGTACGCGATGCAAAGGCCCTCGAAAATCTCTCGACAACAACAAGCGTAAAAGTCGTCCGCGAAGAAAGCAGCGCACAAACAGGCAAAGTTCAGGAAGATAATATTTATGCCAGTTCAAATTTGCCAGATGACCAACCTCAAGCCAAACAGGATGCTATTAAGAAAGATGCTATTAAGAAAAAGGCCCCGGGAGCAACGCCTCCTGCCGCAAAGACAAAGTTAAAATCGGTCTCAAAACCAAACCCCCAAAAAGACCATAACGCCATGCAACCAGGAAAGGATATCCCGGAAGAAATGGAAGAATACAATCCTGATGACGACAGTAAAAAAAGCCTGTCGATATTTGGCATTTTTCTTCGAATTCTAATTATTATTCTGGTCAGCGTGTTATTGTCTTTTGCTGTCGCCGCAAGCGCATATGGACTGCTGAACGGGTCCTCACTGGGGGTCAATTTTCAAACTAATATTTACATCGGATTGTTTATCGTCACGTTTGCCGTCAGCTTCATTGCGATGACGTCTTCTTTATTGTCAAAAGCAAAGTTTTTGGCGCCCGAAGCCCCCGCACTGGTTGAGACCTCCTCTGAACGCAAGTTCAAATCGAAACTTCATTCCAGTAAGTCTTCGGATTATAAACAGAACATCGAAAATGAAGAATTTCCGGACGAGGAAACGATATCAGACGAAGAACCTGAAAGAGAAATTGGCGCCGACATTTCAATAGTCGATGCGACCCGGGTCGAGGAACATTCCGAATTTATCATGAGATTCCTTGTAAATGCCATGGAGGAAGCCGCCGTTGATAAAGCAAAACTTGATAACTTTAATCGTTTTGGGATCAATCTGTTTATCGCCGGTGCATGCGAAACTCTAGCTCAACACCATCTTTTGGATGCCGGCTCAATTGCCAAAATTATGATCGCTCCAATCACGTTCATGGGCTTCAAGAGCAAGGACGCTGAAGCCTTTGCGGGCAAGGTCGAGGGTTATCTTCTGACCGATTCCAAATATATGTTGATGTATCAGGCCGGCAGAAGCGCATTGGACAATGTTTTCAGAGACACTGTCGACCGTCCCATGACGTTGAAACAGGCGCTTGAAGATTGGAATAAACCGAAGGAAGCGAAGGATGACCCCAACGCACCCATTACCGTAATGTTTGCGGACATTGCAGGCTCCACCAACATGACACAAACGTTGGGTGATTCTGTCGCCCAGCAGGTTGTCCGCACGCACAACCGTATTGTGCGCGGCGCGCTTAAGCGGTTCAGCGGAAAGGAGGTAAAACATACCGGCGACGGAATCATGGCCTCTTTCACAATTACGTCAAACAGCATTGAGGCAACCGCCAAAATGCAAATGGATACACTCCAGCACAATATCGAAAACCCGGATCTTCCCTTAGGGCTCAAGATTGGCCTTAACACCGGCGAAGCCATTGCGGAGGACAATGATCTTTTTGGCACCACCGTACAATTGGCCGCCCGCATTGTTGACAAAGCCCAGGCTGGACAAATCTTCGTATCAGAGACAGTGCACGGGATTTGTGGGGGTAAGACGTTTGAGTTTGTCAGCCGGGGGTCATTTGACCTGAAGGGGTTTGGCGGTGATCCGACGCTCTACGAACTGGCCTGGAATAAAGATGCTCCCCCAGAACCACTGGCGATCGAAGATCCGGAAACCGGAGGATCAGCAACCGAAGAGCCGGAAACCGGTGACAGAAACCTCGAGAATCCAATTGAAGAGGAGACCGAAATAGGTGCAGATCTTAAAATTGGGAATTCACTAGGGGGTGTTCACAATCAGGGGATTCCCAAATCGCTGGAAATGTGATTCAAGACTGGTTTTGGGAGATCAGACTTGAAC
>WASW01056540.1_pt1 | contig 20334 bp, 11 predicted proteins | sample 5698521 | NCBI WGS metagenome assembly WASW01 (sample SAMN11175560, study PRJNA528189) | sponge metagenome | isolation source: marine sponge | host: Leucetta | place: Antarctica: Western Antarctic Peninsula, King George Island | collected 2013-01
GTCATTGCTTGTCGGAGCCGTCTTGATTGTCGCGGTTGGTGAGAATCCCCTCAAAGCTTATATCGTCTTTTTGCAGCAATCCGTTTTTTCCATCAATGGGATTGCCTTTACCTTATTTTATGCCACCCCCTTGATTTTCACGGGTTTAGCGGTGGCTTTCGGTTTTCACTGTGGCTTGTTCAATATCGGAGGCGAAGGACAGCTTTATGTCGGAGCGATGGCCGTTACGCTTGTGGCCATCTCGCTCGATGGTTTGTCTGCCTGGGTTTTGATTCCGGTTTGCTTTGCCGTCGCTTTTTTGTCTGGGGGGATTTGGGGAGGGATTCCAGGGCTTCTCAAAGCCAGATTTGGCGGGCATGAAGTGATCAATACGATCATGATGAATTATATTGCCTTTGGGATCACCAATTATTTTGTGGTCGGGCCGTTTCACCGCAAAGGGACGCAAGTCCTTGAAACAGAATTCATTCCAGAAGAGGCCAGAATCCCTCGGCTCCATGATCTCATTCCCAGTATCCCCGAATCGCTTCCGCTCAATTTGGGATTCATCATTGCCCTCCTCACCTGTCTCTTTGTTTATCTGTTGCTCTGGAAAACAAAATGGGGTTATGAAATTCGAGCCGTCGGCATCAGCAATACGGTGGCTGAATATGCGGGCATACGGGTCAAAAAAAATATGGTGCTGGCCATGTTCTTCTCTGGAGGGTTTGCGGGGATGGTCGCCATCCACGAAGTGATGGGGTATCGCTTCACCTATCACGATAGTTTTTCGGGACAAGCGGGTTTTATCGGGATTGCGGTGGCGCTCCTCGGAAGAAATCATCCGGTGGGAGTCGTGCTGGCGGCCTTGCTCTTTGGCGCATTGAATCGCGGAAGCCTCTTCCTTGACCTCGAATTTGAAAATTTATCTCGTGATTTTGTGCTGGTTCTCCAGGGGGTGATTGTTTTATTTGTCGCCACGGATCAATTGTTTAAAAAATTACTAAGGAAAGTGTCATGAGCAGTGATATTTCTCAGCTTCGAGCAACGATTAAAAAACTTCCAAAAACGGATCTTCATGTGCATCTGGATGGTTCTATCCGTCTGGAAACCTTGATCGAAATTTCAAAAAAAGAAAAATTAGAGCTTCCTAGTTTCACCGTGGAAGGGCTCCATCAAACGCTTTTCAAATCTCATTACCGCGATCTGGAAGAATATCTGACCACCTTTGCTTATTCTTGTGCGGTCATGCAAAAACCAGAATATCTGGAGCGAATCGCTTATGAATTTGCCCAGGACAATCAAAACGAAGGCGTCCGCTATGTCGAAGTTCGCTTTGCGCCCCAACTCCATATCAATCGTGATCAAGATATGAAGACGGTCTTTGAAAGCATCCATAAAGGCATGAAGCGCGCTCAGGACGAATTCAATCAACAAGCCGAAATCCAGAGTGGGGAGGCTCCTCCCTTTTATTATGGGATGATCGCTTGTGCGATGCGAAATTTTGGGCCATTTTCAGAATATTATAAAACCATGATTGACCTGCTCGCGCATTCCGATATGCTTGAAATTCGCCGACTGGCCTCAATGGAACTGGCCAAAGCAGTGGTGGAGATTCGCGATGATTTGGGAATTCCCATTGTCGGATTTGACCTTGCCGGCGCAGAAGATGGTTATCCCGCAAAAGATCACTGGCGGGCTTATCAATACGTCCATGAATCTTTCATGCACAAAACGGTTCACGCTGGAGAAGCTTATGGCGCTGAATCGATTTTTCAAGCCATCACCGAATTGCACGCGGACCGCATCGGACATGGCTATTATTTGTTTGATGCCTCTAAAATTAAAGACCCGCGCATCGCAGATAAAGAGGAATATATTTTGGATTTGTGCCAGTATATTGCCGATCGGCGGATTTCGATTGAAGTTTGCCTGACGAGCAACCTCCAAACAAATCCGACCATTGGGAAGTTGGAAAATCATAATTTTCGTAAGATGCTCGCACATAAACTGAGCACGACGCTTTGTACCGATAATCGGACTGTCAGTAAAACCACCGTGACTGATGAAATTTGTTTGGCCATGCAAGGGTTCGGGCTCTCGAATCGTGCTTTAAAAAATTGCATCACCTATGGTTTTAAGCGGAGTTTTTTTCCGGAAACCTACACCAAGAAACGTGAATATGTCCGGCGCTGCATTACTTATTATGAAAAATTATCAGAAGGGGTTCCTGAATTGGAATCATAGCCATTTCACTAATTTGAGAAACCATAAGACTGGCCCCGACTCAGCAATCATTCCCCTCCTCGGAGGGGCCAGGGGTGGGTCAATCTCTGGCAATCTTGATGAAACCATTTCACTTACTTGAGAAACCATCATGTGGGAAATTCTAGATTTGGAGCTGATCACTTCTGGAGTCCGCTTATCGACTCCCTTGATCCTGGCCGCTTTGGGCGGGATGTTTTCTGAGCGTGCCGGGGTGGTCAATATTGCGCTGGATGGCATCATGATCTTTGGTGCGTTTGCGGCCGCATCCGTTGCCTATGAAACCGGAAACCCTTGGCTCGGATTGATTGCTGCGGTGATTGTCGGCGGTTTGATTGCGCATATTCATGGGGTCGCCAGCATTCGCTATCAAGCCAATCAAATCGTCAGTGGCACCGCAATCAACCTGTTAGCGATTGGGGTCCCCGCGATGTTGGCCAATGCCTTTTATGGCTCCACCAGCATCACGCCCAATCTCAAATTCACCCTCCCTGTCATTGAAATTCCTTTCATTTCTCAAATTCCGGTGCTGGGGTTACTGATTGGAAAATATTCTTTCTTGATTTATTTTGCTTTTTTGATGGTGCCGCTTTCCTGGTTTGTTCTCTATAAAACCAGTTTTGGCCTGCGGTTGAGGTCTGTTGGTGAAAACCCTGAAGCGGCAGATACCGCGGGTGTCAATGTCTACCTGATGCGATTCTACGGAGTCTGGCTCAGCGGAATCCTGGCTGGCTTGGGAGGCGCATATCTTTCCATCGCCCATGGCAGCGCCTATGTCCGCAATATCTCCGCCGGAAGAGGTTTCATTGCTTTGGCGGCTCTCATTTTTGGACGTTACAATCCACGTTTGACTTTGATTGGTTGTCTCATGTTTGGCATTGCCGATGCCTTTCAAATCCGCGTTCAGGGGGTGATTGAGATTCCCGGTCAATTTATCCAGATGTTCCCTTATATCCTGACCATGATCATTTTGGCGGGATTGATCGGAAAAGCGCAGGTTCCGGCTGCTGCTGGAATCCCATACACTCAATCGAAATAAAAATGAAGGTCGTTATGAAGCCTGGAAAAGTACTCGTTGCTCTCTTTGCCTTGAGTCTGGTGTTGTCGGTGGGAGTCGTGCTGAACAATAATAGGAACCTCCACGCTCAGACTCCTGAAAAGAAAGCGGAGGTTGATTTTTCTAAGATTGATTGGGATGAAGAAGAAACGAAAAAAGAGGATGCGAAAACTTCTCCCATTGATCTGCAAAATACGAACTGGGATGAAGAAGAAACGAAAAAAGAGGATGCAAAAAATTCTCCCATTGATTTGCAAAATACGAACTGGGATGAAGAAGAAAGCAATCAACCGGCTGGTGCCACTTCCGAGGTCAATCTTCAAAACACAAATTGGGATGAAGATTCCACTGAAGAGACTGCCTCTGACGATGCCTTTGCCCCCCCGATCCGTAAAGTGAGTGCCGAATTGACCGAAGGAGAACTCGCCTTTATTCATTGGACGGGTGGGTTCTTGTTTCTTTTATATTTATCCGGTAGTTTTTTGACAGGATATTTTCTCAGGCATACGAAACTTGCCACGAAGTGCCCACCGGAGGTCTTGATCCTTCTCCATATTTTTTGGCCTTTGGAGTGGATTCTGTTCCCTTTCTTCAAAAAAACAACGACCCCTGTCATTTAAGGGGATTCAGTGGAAAATTATGCGGAACATCTTGCCGCCTGACTGTTTTTAAAACCAATCAATTGTGGAGATTATTATGAGGAAAACACTGAGCGTTTTATTACTGGCTAGCTTTTTAGTCTATGGGAGTTGGCTCTATGCTTACAAAAAGGATCATGTCTATCATTTGACACTTTTGCACACGAATGACCATCATGGGCGCTTTTGGAAAAATCGGCGCAATGAATATGGGATGGCGGCTCGTAAAACGTTGATTGATCGGATTCGTCAGGACGTTCGCTCGCAAGGAGGGTATGTCTTGTTATTGTCTGGGGGTGACATCAATACGGGCGTTCCTGAATCGGATTTGCAAAGCGCGGAGCCTGATTTCAAAGGGATGAAAATGTTGAGATACGACGCGATGGCCTTGGGAAATCACGAATTCGACAACTCGCTTGAGGTTTTACAACAGCAGGAAATCTGGGCTGGCTTTCCTTTTCTTTCCGCAAATATCTTCAAAAAAGGGAGCAATCAATCGCTTTTTCGTTCTCATGTGACCTATTCTTATGATGACTTGAAAGTGACGATTCTTGGATTTACAACGGAAGATACCCGCATCATCGGAAATCCTGAATACATCGCTGGACTTGAATTTCGTTCCCCCGTTGAAGTCGGTAAAAAATTGATCCCTCAATTGCGTAAAAAATCGGATATCCTGATCGCCGCGACGCATATGGGACATTACAAAGACTCCAACTATGGCAATAACGCTCCTGGAGACATCACCCTCGCACGTTCTGTCAAAGGACTCGATATCATTGTCGGCGGCCACTCTCAAAATCCTATCATTGAACCGGATATCCAGAATGGCACCATGATTCTGCAAGCCCACGAATGGGGAAAATTTGTTGGCAGGATGGATCTTGAATTCTACAACGGGCAGTTGACCATGAAGCGTTACAAGCTCATCCCTGTCAACTTAAAAAAGAAGGTCAAAGGGAAAGATGGGAAGTCCGTACGCGTTCACATAGAAGCTGAAATTCCAGAAGATCAGAAAATGTTGACTCTGTTGAAACCTTATCAAGAAAAAGGGCAGGCCGAATTGCAGACGATCATTGGCAAAACCAATGGGGTTTTTGTGGGTGAGAGAAGCAAAATTAGAAATAACGAGACCAACCTCGGCAATTTGATTGCCCTCACTCAAATGGCAAAAGTGAACGCGGACCTCGCTGTGATGAACTCTGGAGGCATCCGTGCGGATCTCCCGGCAGGTGATATCACTTATAAGGATGTTTTGATTGTGCAACCCTTTGCCAATACGATTTGTACGGTGAATCTCACCGGAGACGAACTCACAAAATACTTGCAGGTCGCTGTCAGTAAAAAGAAAGGCTCTGGGGCATTTGCTCAATTTGTCGGAGTGGAGTTGACGCTATCCGGGGAAAAATTGGTTGGAGTGAAAGTTGGCGGAAAAACCATTTCTGCCAATAAAAAATACAAATTGGCCATCAACAGTTTTGCGGCATCGGGCGGGGATGGTTATATGAAATTGAAAGACCACCCAAGTTATGTGAACACCGGTTATAACGATGCCGACGCTTTGCGTGAATACATTGTCAAAAACTCTCCGCTGAACATCGCAGATTACGCCCCCAGTAATGATGTGATCCATCAGTAAAGCTCAACCACTCCAGAGGCGTTGCCTTCTTGAAAGAGAGCAACGTCTCCATTTCAGCTAATTTCATATTTTCATCGAAAGCGAGCGCGTTGCTCTGGCTCAGGTCTCTTTTAAAAATTGATGCTGATACCATTCATAAGTCGCTTTGAGCCCCTCTCTGAGAGAAGTCGGCGCAGACCAGCCCAGTTGATTGATGCGAGAGCTGTCCAAAACCTTTCGCGGCGTGCCATCTGGCTTGGAAGAATCGTAAACCAGTTGCGCTTCACACCCGACAATTTCTTTGATCAGTGCCGCTAATTCTTGAATACTCAAATCTTTTCCCGAACCCACGTTGATCACCTCAGATTGCTCATAGTTGTTCATCAAAAAGAGGCATGCTTCTGCTAAATCATCAACAAAAAGAAATTCCCGTTTGGGGGTTCCTGTTCCCCAGATTGTCACCTCGCTGGCATTTGCTTGACGAGCCTCATGAAACCGGCGTAACAAAGCCGGCACCACATGAGCATTTTCAGGGTGAAAATTGTCATTCATTCCATAGAGATTGGTTGGCATCACCGAAATAAATTTTGTCCCGTACTGGCGATTATAACTCTGACAGGTTTTAATACCGGCAATTTTGGCAATGGCATAAGGTTCATTGCTGGGTTCCAGAGCACCTGTGAGGAGATATTCTTCTTTAATGGGCTGTGGGCAAAATTTTGGGTAAATACAAGAGCTGCCCAGGAATAGCAATTTTTTAACATGATGCCGATAAGCCTGATGAAGGACGGTGTTTTGAATTTGCAAATTTTCAAAAATGAACTCAGCAGGATAATGACTATTGGCATAGATGCCTCCCACTTTAGCAGCCGCAAGAAAAACATAATCCGGTTTTTCTGCTGTAAACATTTCTGCAACAGCCTCTGAATCCATTAAATTCATTTCCTGCCGAGTGCGCGTGATCAGATGGGAATACCCTCCTTTTTGTAAGCGACGCAAGAGAGCAGAACCGACTAATCCACGATGGCCTGCCACAAAAATTTTAGAGGATTTCTCCATGATTCAAGGATGGTTTAAGAATGAATGATTGGCTGGGTGCCCAGCTCTTTCTTGGCTTCTTCCAAATCCGCCTGAACCATTTCTGAGATCAAACTTTGAAGATTGTGTTTGGGTTGCCAGCCCAATTGTTCGCGCGCTTTTGAGGCATCTCCCAGGAGAATGTCAACCTCGGTTGGGCGAAAATAGCGCGGATCGATCTCCACTCGTATTTTCCCTGATTTTGCATCAATCCCTTTTTCGTTCTCGCCTTTTCCTTCCCAATTCAGAGAAATACCGACTTCCGCAAAAGCCCATTCAACAAATTGACGAACTTTGGTGCTGATGCCTGTTGCCAGCACAAAATCTTCCGGTTGCGGGGTTTGGAGAATTTGCCACATGCCTTCAGCATAATCTTTAGCATGCCCCCAATCTCGTTGAGCGTCCAGATTGCCTAAGTACAATTTGTCTTCGATTCCTAAAAAAATCCTGACCACCGCTCGTGTAATTTTGCGAGTGACAAAGGTTTCTCCACGAATAGGAGATTCATGATTGAAAAGGATGCCGTTGCAGGCAAACATTTGGTAGACTTCTCGATAATTGATGGTGATCCAGTAGGCATAAAGTTTGGCAACCGCATAAGGTGAACGGGGGTAAAATGGGGTGGTTTCTGTTTGTGGAATTTCCTGGACAAGCCCGTACATTTCGCTGGTGGAGGCTTGATAAAAGCGGGTCTTCTGCACAAGCCCCAACAAACGAATCGCCTCCAGTAAACGGAGCGTTCCCAACCCATCGGCGTTTGCCGTATATTCCGGTGTTTCAAATGAAACCTTGACATGGCTTTGGGCGGCTAAATTATAAATTTCATCGGGCTGGGTTTCTTGGATAATGCGGATTAAATTGGTCGCGTCTGTCAAGTCGCCATGGTGTAAAAAAAAGCGGCCTTCTGGAATATGTGGATCTTGATAAAGATGATCAATCCTGCCTGTGTTGAATGAAGAAGAACGGCGTTTGAGTCCGTGAACCGTATAGCCTTTTTTGAGAAGAAACTCGGCTAAATAAGCACCATCTTGACCGGTCACTCCGGTGATAAAGGCAACTTTGGACATAGAGTTAATACTGAGAAATAGGGTTTTGATCGGTCAATCGAATCTGAAGAGGACGCTATCTTTTTTTTCGATCTTCTTTTAAAAAGAAACGCGTGCTGAGATTTCTTCGGGAAGCATGATTGAAGAATCCCTGTTGTTTTAACGCTTGATTGATAGCAAGCTGCACTTCCTGATATTGCTGATAAATCGTGACTACTTGTTGATAGTGTTTTGCGCGCAAATTCACAATTTCGGACATTCTTTCAACTCTGGTATAAAGAAAACGAACATCGTGCTGCCCGTGCTCAAAAATAAAGCGACTGAAAGTGTTGCTCCGAATTTCATCTTGTTCGATTTCTTCAAGGACTTCAGGCAGTTCATCCATCACTTCCGCAAAGGTTTCTTGCTCTATCGCATGCGCTAAATTTTCTGGCAAACCAATTTCGGCACGATACTGATTGCAGCAATTCAAACAAATAAATGAAGAAATAATATGAATTTTTTGCGACATGTGGCCTTTTTCACATGAAAGTTGATTGTTCATCGATTCGTATTTACAATTTAGAATGCTTTAGTATTCTCTAATACGAGTCGCACACAACTACAAGAGATTCTTGTGCTTCGCAAAGAATTCTCCTTCTCCAAGAGACGGTTCTCCACAGTTTCCGAAAAATAAGAGAAATTTCTTTTATTTTCTTGCGTCTTCTTTAGCTTAATGTTACAAGATTGATCTTTATCACAATTCTATCATTCCGGTGATGAATCATTTTTATGAGCAACACTTCAGTAAAATTCCCGCCTTTTTTCGATTCTTGGGATGGGAATACCAGCCTACACAAAAACCAAAGCATATTATTCCAGATAGCTTCGAGTTCAACAAAATGAATCTACTTTTGAGAAGTGGATTCTATGAACTCGACTTGTAATGTGGTTGAAGCATGATTTAGCGACCTTTTCCAAATTCAGGAAAAGCCATCAACGTCACTGATCAATGATTGGGTCATCATTTTAGCGGAAGAAACACCATGTCCACCAACTTAAAAAACCGTCATCGTATACGCCGTTCATTTGGCCGTATTGAAGCACCAATTTTAGTGCCTCATTTGTTGAAAATTCAATTAGATTCCTACGAACGCTTTCTCCAAAAAAACACGCCTCCCGATCAACGTCTAGAGGAAGGATTAGAAGCGGTCTTTCGTTCTGTGTTTCCCATCTCGGATTTCAGTGGTTCTTCTACGTTAGAGTATGTCCACTATCGCCTCGGAGAACCGAAATATTCTGTGGAAGAATGTCGCGTCCGTGGCGTGACTTATGCCGCTCCTTTACGCGCCGCTTTGCGTCTGATTGTTTGGGAAAAAGATAGCGTTTCAGAAGCCAAACACATCCGCGATATTAAGGAACAGGATATCTATTTAGGAGAAATTCCCCTGATGACTCCGACAGGCTCATTCATTATCAATGGCACGGAGCGGGTGATTGTCAGCCAAATGCATAAAAGCCCTGGACTCTTTTTCTCTCTGGATAAAACGAAAGCGAATACGGCAGGAAAAAACTTTTACTCGGCTCGCATTATTCCACAGCGGGGATCTTGGCTGGATTTTGAATTTGATACCAAAGAAATTTTGTATGTCCGGATTGATCGACGACGCAAATTTCCTGCAACCATCCTGCTTCGCGCCTTGGGTTATACCACGGAAGAAATTTTCGACAAACTCTATCAAGTTGAAAAAATCGATTTAAAGAAGGCTCATGGCAAAGATCCTAAAAAGCACAAATTTTTCAAATATGTCGATCCGAAAGTCACGGTGAATCAACGGGCCTCTGCTGAAATTTTAGATCCCAAAAGTGGGGAAGTGTTGGTGAGAGCCGGACGTAAAATTACAGAAAAACTGGCTCAGCGCTTGAAAAAAGCAAAAATTGAGAAAATCGACACCACCAGAGATGACATTTATGGCAAGTACACCGCACGCGACATTCATGGAGAAGATGGCGAAGTGTTACTGCCGTGCAACAGCCTCATTGAGGCCGAGGTTTTAGAAACACTGCTTGAGCATAAAATAACTACTCTGGAAACGCTGCACATCGATCTTGGTGCTAAAACCATCGGCACTTGTTTGCGAGACACCTTGGAGAATGACCGCATCGCTTCTCCTGAAGCGGCTTTGATTGAATTGTATAAAAAGTTAAAACCGGGTGATCCTCCCACTTTAGATGCGGCAACCGCGCTTTTGGCAAATTTCTTTTTCAGTAAGGGGCGTTATAATTTATCTAAAGTCGGTCGGCTCAAATTGAATAAAAAATTGAACGTGGATTATCCGTTGGATCAATCTGTCTTGACCCACGAAGATATTTTTGGCGCAGTGAAATATTTGCTACTGCTGAAAGAAGGCCACGGCGCTGTTGATGATATTGATCATTTGGGCAATCGCCGGATACGCAGCGTGGGAGAATTGCTGGAAAATCAATTCCGGATTGGCTTGGTCCACATGGAGCGCGCGATTAAAGAAAGAATGAGTTTGCAAGATACGGAATCTATGATGCTCCATGATATTGTCAATGCCAAACCTGTCGCGGCGGCCATTCATGAATTCTTCAGCAGCAGTCAGCTTTCTCAGTTTATGGATCAAACCAATCCTCTTTCTGAAATCACCCACAAACGCCGCTTGAGTGCTTTAGGGCCAGGAGGCTTGACAAGAGAGCGAGCCGGTTTTGATGTGAGAGATGTCCACTCCTCTCACTATGGGAGAATTTGCCCGATTGAAACACCAGAAGGCCCGAATATCGGCTTGATTGCTTCTTTGGCGACTCATGGGTGTGTCAATGATTTCGGATTCATCGAAACGCCTTATTGCGTCGTGAAAGAAGGCGTTGTCACCGATGAGGTCGAATTCCTCTCTGCCATTGAAGAGGATTCCGTCAACATCGCGCAGGCCAATGCCAAGTTGGATAAAAAGAAGAAACTGGTGGCCGAATTTGTCTCGATTCGGAAGGGTGGCGAATACGGGATGGTTCCCAAAAATGATGTCCATTATATCGATGTCGCTCCGTGTCAATTGGTTTCTGTCGCCGCTTCCCTGATTCCATTTTTAGAGCATGATGATGCCAATCGAGCCTTGATGGGATCCAACATGCAACGGCAAGGAGTCCCGCTCATTCGTTCAGAAGCTCCCCTCGTTGGCACCGGAGTTGAATTTCAAGCGGCTTTGGATTCGGGCGCTTGTGTGATTGCGAAACGCCCAGGAATCGTCGATAGTATTGATGCTGGCCGCATTGTCATTCAAGCCGATGTTGATCTCGCTCGTGAGGGTTCGGTGGTGCCTGCCAATGTGGATATTTACCATCTGACAAAGTACCGACGTTCCAATCAAAATACCTGTATCAATCAACGGCCTTTGGTGGTGAAAGGCGATCGAGTCAATCTAGATGATATTATTGCGGATGGTTCCAGTTGCGACAATGGGGAACTCGCATTGGGGCAAAATATCCGCATCGCGTTCATGCCCTGGAACGGCTACAATTTTGAGGATTCGATTCTTTGTTCACAAAGATTATTGCATCAAGACCGGTTTACTTCTGTTCATATCGATATCTTCGATATGGTTGCTCGTGACACCAAACTCGGCAAAGAAGAAATCACACGTGATATCCCAAATGTGAGTGAAGAAGCGTTAAAAAATCTTGATGATAGTGGCATCATTCGGATTGGAACTTATGTCAAACCAGGAGCGATTCTGGTGGGGAAAGTCACCCCTAAAGGAGAAAGCCAACTCAATCCAGAAGAAAAACTATTACGTGCCATTTTTGGTGAAAAAGCTGGCGATGTGCGTGATACTTCTCTGCGCGTCAACCAGGGAGTCGAAGGGATTGTGATCGATGTCGTGGTCTTCAATCGAGGCGGCGTTGAACGGGATCATCGGACTTTAGAGATTGAAGAGGAACTCTTACAAAAATACGGCAAAGACCATCAAGATGAACTCAGAATTGTGAGGCGCAATCTGATTAAAATGGCCGAGCCTTTAACGGTTGGTAACAAGCTGACAGAGGCGGTGGTTTCTGAAAAAGGAAACACGCTCCTCCCCGCCGGAACCTCCCTCACTGAAGAGAGTTTAGAATTGATCCCTCTCAAGGGATGGGGAGCTGTCAAAATCGACGATGAGGACGCCAACCAGCAGTTGGAAATCTTGGTAAGTAATGCTTCTTCACAGATGTATTTGTTGGACAATATTTATCAGGATAAATGTGAAAAAGTTTCCAAAGGCGATGAACTGCCTCCTGGGGTGATTCGGATGGTCAAAGTTTATCTAGCCACCAAACGCAAACTTGCGGTCGGGGATAAAATGGCGGGGCGGCACGGAAACAAAGGGGTGGTTTCAAAAATTCAACCGATTGAAAACATGCCTTATATGAAAGACGGCTCCCCCATTGATATTGTCTTGAATCCTTTAGGGGTTCCTTCTCGGATGAATGTCGGGCAGGTTTTAGAAACGCATCTGGGCTGGGCTGCTCGTGAATTGGGCAATAAGGTTCAACGGTTTGTTGAAGAAAACCACCCTGTCAAGCAGATGAAAAAGTTTTTTCAAAAAATTTATGACTCTCCTGAAGTTGCCAAATATTTTGACAGCCTCAGTGATGAACAATTTCTCAGTTTTGTTGAAAAATACAAAGGGGGCGTGCATATGGCAACTCCCGTTTTTGACGGCGCAACTGAAAAAGACATCCATACGATGATGGGATTAGCAGACTTGCCGGAATCCGGTCAAATTTGGCTGTATGATGGTTTGACGGGAGAACGCTTTAGCCAAAAAGTCACGGTGGGTTATGCTTATATCTTGAAACTTCATCACTTGGTGGACGAAAAAATCCATGCGCGTTCCATTGGCCCTTATTCTTTGGTCACCCAACAACCGCTTGGTGGCAAAGCCCAGTTTGGCGGTCAACGCTTTGGCGAAATGGAAGTTTGGGCTTTGGAAGCCTATGGCGCTGCTTACACTTTGCAGGAACTCTTGACAGTCAAATCTGATGATGTTCAAGGACGCAATCGGATGTATGAAACGATTGTGAAGGGCATCCAAAATCTAGAAACCGGGATTCCAGAATCCTTCAAGGTCTTGATCAATGAACTCAAAAGCTTGTGTTTGAATATTGTCCTCCTTCAAGAGACGGAATCGACTGCTTCTGAAGAAGAACTCGAACAATCCTAAAACCGGTGATTTTATCTTTTAGTCCAGCCAATTTATTTTAATTTTGAGGCACACACTTTAACGGGAGGACACCTTGGTCTCTTTAAAAAGTTTATTTGAACTCACCACAGACCCCAAAAGTTATTCAGCCGTTCGGATCAATATTGCGACGCATGACGATGTGATGTCCTGGTCGTATGGTGAAGTCAAAACATCCGAAACGATCAATTACCGGACTTTTAAACCGGAACGAGATGGCCTGTTTTGCGCAAAAATTTTTGGCCCCATCCATGACTACGAATGTAACTGTGGCAAGTACAAACGCATGAAACACCGAGGGATCACTTGTGAAAAATGCGGGGTTGAAGTGATTCAATCCAAAGTAAGACGAGAACGCATCGGGCATATCAAATTGGCCTCTCCTGTTTCTCATGTCTGGTTTCTGAAAGGGGTTCCCAGTCGAATCGGAACTTTATTGGATATGACGTTACGGGATTTAGAACGAGTGCTTTATTTCGATTCTTATATTGTTCTCAATCCAGGAGATTCCGGTTTGCAAGAAAAAGACCTGGTGGAAGAAGAAACTTATCGAGAAATGATGGAGCAATTTCCAGATCTCGAATTGGAAATGGGAGCCGAAGCGATTCGGGTTTTACTGAAGCGGATTGAGCCGAATGAATTGAGTGTTTCGTTGCATCAGGAATTGAGAGAATCGGGTTCAGAGGCACGCCGAAAAAGGATTGTCAAACGCTTGAATATCACGAATGCCTTGAAAACTTCAGGAAATGCGCCGGAATCCATGATTTTGGATATTCTGCCGATTCTTCCTCCAGAGTTGCGTCCGTTGGTTCCGCTCGAAGGAGGGCGTTTTGCGACCAGCGATCTCAATGATTTGTATCGCCGCGTGATTCATCGCAATAATCGCCTCAAGCGCTTGATTGAACTGAGGGCGCCCAATATTATCATTAAAAATGAAAAACGGATGTTACAGGAATCCGTTGATGCGTTATTTGACAATGGCCGTCGCGGTCGTCCGATTATGGGAACCAACAAACGCCCTTTGAAATCCCTGAGTGATATGCTCAAAGGCAAACAAGGCCGTTTCCGTCAAAATTTACTTGGGAAACGCGTGGATTATTCGGGAAGAACGGTGATTGTCGTCGGGCCGGATTTGAAGCTCCACCAATGTGGGTTGCCTAAGAAAATGGCTTTAGAATTATTCAAACCATTTATTTATAACAAACTGATTGATGGCAATGAAGTGCCCACGATTAAAATGGCCAAGAAGAAGCTGGAAGAGGGTTCTCCTGAAGTGTGGGCGATTTTAGAAGAAGTGATTATCGATCACCCGGTGATGTTGAACCGTGCCCCGACTTTGCACCGTCTTGGGATTCAATCTTTTGAGCCGGTTTTGATTGAAGGCAAAGCGATTCAGCTCCATCCTCTGGTTTGTACGGCATTCAACGCGGATTTTGATGGCGACCAAATGGCCGTCCATGTGCCGCTTTCGGTGGAAGCTCAGTTAGAAACAAAAATTTTGATGATGGCCACCAACAATATTTTGTCACCTGCCAATGGGAAACCGGTGATGGGGCCGAGCCAGGACATGGTGCTGGGGCTGTATTGGATTACTCGCGCAACCGAAGGGGCTTTGGGAGAAGGAAAAGTTTTCTCCAATCCTGAGGAAGTCACGGTTGCCCATGCACACGGGAAAGTGGATTTACAGGCAAAAATCACAGTGCGGCTTAAAGGAGAAATGGTCGATACCACGGTGGGGCGCATCATCCTTTCTTTTGATCTTCCAAAAGAAGTGCCTTTTGATTTGGTCAATCGGCATTTGAAGAAAAAGCAACTGGGAGAATTGGTTGATATTTCTTATCGCCGGGCGGGGAGTGTCAAAACGGTTGAGATGTTGGATGCCTTGAAAAAATTAGGGTATTCTTATGCCACCAGTGCCGGCTTTTCGATTGGGATGCACGATATGGTCATTCCTGCTCAGAAAGCCGTTTTGCTCAAGGAAGCGCAAGGAACCGTCAATAAAATCAATTCTCAATATCAGGATGGTTTGATCACCGATGGGGAACGCTACAATCAAGTGATTGATATCTGGGCCAGAGTGACCGAAAAAATTGCGGAAGAGATGTTAGCCGGATTGACTCAGGAGGTGCTGGATATCGATGGAACCCGCAAAGTGAACTCGATTTTCATGATGGCTGATTCCGGTGCCAGGGGGAGTGCTCAACAGATGAAACAGCTCGCAGGGATGCGAGGTTTGATGGCAAAACCGTCTGGAGAAATTATTGAAAATCCAATCACGGCCAATTTCAGGGAAGGCTTGGATGTGTTGCAGTATTTTATCTCCACTCATGGCGCTCGCAAAGGGTTAGCCGATACGGCACTGAAAACCGCCAATTCGGGATATTTGACACGCCGTTTGGTGGATGTTTCTCAGGATTGTGTGGTGATGGAAGAAAATTGCGGCACGCTGGATGGGATTGATATTGCGGCCCTGATTGAATCTGGAGAAATTATCGAACCTTTGTCAGAGCGTATTTTAGGCCGGATCGTCGTTGAAGATGTGATTGACCCAGATGACGAATCAAAGTTTTTGATCCAGGCTGGTGAAGAAGTGACTGAGGAAATTGTCGAAAAAATCGACCAGGCTGGGATTGAAAAAATGCGAATTCGTTCGGTTTTGACCTGCATGACGGAACGTGGCATTTGTCAAAAATGTTATGGACGTGATTTAGCCCGTGGCAATTTGATCAATATGGGAGAGGCTGTTGGCGTGATTGCGGCTCAAAGTATCGGTGAGCCTGGGACTCAATTGACCATGCGTACCTTTCATATTGGCGGAACTGCGAGTCGACGTGCTGAACAAAATACATGGGATGCCAAATTCAGCGGAATTTTGCGCTTTCATGAATTGAAAGAAGTGGTGAATGAGCATGGCACTTTGACTGTTTTGAGCCGCCGTGGAGAAGCCATTATCATGGATGACAATGGGCGGGAAAAAGAACGGCACCCCTTGCCAATTGGAGCTACGATTAAATTGAAAGAGGGCGCAAAGGTCAAACAAGGCGATCAAATTGCTGAGTGGGATCCCTTCTCCGTTCCGATTCTGACCGATGTGGCCGGAATCATTCGGTTCAATGATATTATTGAAGGACAAACCGTGAAAGAGCAAGTGGATGAAACCACCGGTTTGGCACGTCACGTCATTCAGGAATCGCCTGATCCGGATATGCACCCACAGATTTCACTGCGCGAAAGTGGGGGGAAATCCCTCAAAAACACGAGTGGCGGTCCTGCTATATTTTCTCTCCCTGTCAAAGCCGAACTGGTCGTAGAAGATGGGCAAGAGGTGCATGCGGGAAACATTCTTGCGAAGATCCCCAGAGAGTTGGCTAAAAATAAGGATATTACGGGAGGTTTGCCACGGGTTGCTGAATTATTTGAAGCAAGAGTTCCAAAAGATCAGGCAATCATTAGTGAAATTGATGGGGTTATCGAGTTTGGGAAAGATGTCAAGAAAAAGCAAAGAATTGTCATCAAGCCCGAAGATGAAAAAGGAGAATCCAAAGAATATTTGATCCCTCGTGGAAAACATATCACCGTGCATGAAGGGGAGTATGTTCGTGCGGGTGATCCTTTGATTGATGGTTCTCCCAATCCGCATGATATTTTGGCAGTCAAGGGCATTAAAGAACTGCAAAAATACCTCGTTGATGAAGTTCAGGAAGTTTATCGCCTGCAAGGAGTGGGGATCAATGACAAGCACATTGAAGTGATTGTCCGTCAAATGTTGAAAATGGTCTTTATTCAAGATGCCGGGGATTCGATTTTCTTGGCCGGAGCCGTGGTTTCCAGGATGAAATTCAACCTGGAAAATCAGAAGTTGATTGAAAAAGGTTTAACTCCCGCTCGTTCTCGTCCTGTTTTGTTGGGGATTACTAAAGCGTCTTTGAGTACGGACTCTTTCATTTCGGCTGCTTCCTTCCAGGAAACCACCAAAGTCTTGACCGATACCGCGTTAGCAGGGAAATATGATACCTTCCGGGGCTTAAAGGAAAATGTGATTCTCGGACGTTTGATTCCTGCCGGAACCGGGTATGTTTCTTTTAAAAATGTGACCTATGATCCGATTCAGAAAACGCCTAAACCAATCGAGGTTGTGACAGAAACTTCCTAATCCCTTATTCATTATTCAGTGTCCGTTATGGAGCGTCTATAACGGACATTCTTGCTCCTCATGAAAAACCCTCCTCATTATATTTTCGAATCAAAGTATGCTGTTCGCGATTACGAGTTGGATATGTTTGGTGTCGTCAATAATGCGGTTTACCTGCAATATCTTGAAGACACTCGTCACGAATTTATAAAATCCCTTGGCCAAGATGCGGCCATGATGCGGGAGCAGGGGTATAATCCCGTTGTCACGCATCTGGAAATTGCCTACAAACAACCTCTCAAAAGTGGGGATCAGTTCATCTCCAGGCTCGCTGTGTCTGCTCTCACTCGGGTTCGGTTTGTCTTCTTGCAGGACATCTATCATACTTCCTCAACCCTAACCACTTCTGCCAAAGTGGTTGGCACCGTTATTCTACCGACAGGTCGTCCAGGGCTTCCCGCAGAATTCCGGCAGGCATTGCTGAATTGTCTTTAATTTAATCTGATTTAGGAAGGTTTCAATTCGCGTTGGAATTGTTCCAAAAAACGGAGGAGTTGGCAATCAACGCAACCCTGATCGAAGCTTTGGCAAAAATCTTGATGGATTTGAATCAATCCTTGTTGAATCCGCAGGGTTTTCGGACGTAGCTCTGTGGAAGGAAAAGGCAACAATCGTTTTTCCATGAAGTTCGTACGATAGTTGCCAGATTCTGGTGGAAAAACAATGAAAATGCGATACAACAATTTTTCCAATTCGGCCCAGTTTTCCAAACGCGCATACACCAAGAAAAAAGGGATAATCGCATTGGCCCAAATGATCACTTGCCGATCTTTACCAATCAATTGAGACGAGAAGGCGCTTTGAGAAGTCGGCACTCCAAAATAGGATTGCCAGGCTTCCCAATCGGGAGTCGCGAAGCTTTTCTGAGTGTGCTGTAAAGCCAATTTTTTCAACGTTTTTTCTGTGGCAATCTCTTCCAAATCTTTCAAAATTTTCAACCACCCTTTGAGCATCCCGTGGGAACTCAAATGATACAAATGATGAAACATCCCGATCAAACGACGCTCAGGAGAATTCTGTGGGCGTGAGGGTTGAGCAAATTTTGCTGAGACCATTTTCTGCTGAGAAAGCCCCTTCCATTCTTCCTGCCATTGGTGGTATTCCTTGCGCAAAGTAGGGTGTGCCACTTGATCAATTTTGCTGGATGATAATAAGCCAGAGGCTCCAAACCAGCGGGCAAGAATAGCCGTTCTGGAAACACGATAAGGTTGTTGTAAAATCGGATGGAGAACCGAGAGCGGATACAATTGTGCCAACTCTTCAAAAGCATGAGAATAGGCACTGTAACCCAATGTTTTGAAAACCAACTGAAACAACAACTGATCCGGCGCATGTGCCTGCCATTGCTCCAACACCCGATCCACTTTCCGCTGTATCCGATTTTCTGCGGCATGTTCTAGCAAGCGTTTCAAAGGATCGATTCCCCATTTTGCGATTTCCAAACCACACCGTCCTGGCAAACGATCATAACGGGACAGCAATTCGTCCTCTTCTCCCAACAAAGAAAGCGTATTGTTTTTTAACAACGAACGCAATTCGAGTTCTGGAATAGAAACCCCATCATCCCGCTCAACCGATTTCGAAAAATTCCGATCAAGCACCACATGTAAAACGACAGCGTTGTAGGCTGGATTCGTATGATGCCGATGTGAATACCAGGAAGATGACTGAAGATGGATTTCTACCGCACCGTGATATTCAGTGTCTCCAATCACAATTTTTGCATCATGGAAATCTGGCCCGGCTCCTTTATTGAGCCACCCAGGAAAAAGGATTTCAATCGTCTCCCCATCGCTGCTTTGCAAGCCCTTTTTATCAAACACCTGATGTGCCCAAATCGCCTGAAGCCAGCTTTCCCGGTGTTTCACAATTTCCTGAATGTGGAAGGATTTGCTCATAAGCGTGTCTTATCCAACAGGTGCCTAAATCGGCCAGTGATCTCCTTGATTGTAGACTCTTTTGCTTTTAATGGATCTGGCGTTCTGGTTTTGAAATCGCTGGCATGGTGGCGTTCATGGAGTTGATCTTCTTGGCTAGGGATTCGGAATTGAGTGATGCCTAGGGTCGGAATCGAACCGACACGGGGTTGCCCCCGCAGGATTTTAAGTCCTGTGCGTCTACCAGTTTCGCCACCCAGGCATCTGGAGGTAAGATGGAGGCGACGACCGGATTCGAACCGGTGTCCAAGGTTTTGCAGACCTCTGCCTAACCACTTGGCTACGTCGCCAAAAAGGCGTTACTGAAAAGAAGTAAGCCGTCAATTTTGCATAAGTTTCTTATAAATACAAGATCAAAGTGTGAACTGAAAGGATTCTCTTCACAGAAAAAAGGAGGCATCCCTTAACGATTCAAATATTCCGCATAGGTCTTGATAAAATACTGGGTTTGTTCAAGCGTTCCTAGACTGAGACGGAAGGTTTGAGCAATCGGAGAGTGCATTGGGCGCACCAAGATTTTTTTTTCTTTAAGAAACTGAATCGCTTCCTTGGTGTTGTCAGGCTCCACCAACATGAAATTGGCGTCTCCCCGATAAAACCGGACTCCCTCTTCTACAAAAAATTGCTCTAATCTCGGTTTGGCTTCTGTCATGATTTCCCGGATCATTTTCTGCCATTTTTCAGGCCGTTTCAATTGTGCTTGAGCGGCGACAAGAGAGACCATATTGACATCATAAGGCCCTCTAATTTTATAGAGATGTTCAATAAACGAAGGGTGGGCAATGGCATATCCTAAACGCAAGCTGGGGATCGCAAAGGCTTTTGAAAACGTGCGGGTGACGATCAAGTTGGGATACTCAGGCAAGAGGCTCAAACAGGTCTGCTGGGTAAATTCAAAATAAGCTTCATCGACTAGAACAGCCGTCTCAGGGAATGTTTTCAGTAGCATTCGAATTTGTTCAATACTGGCCGAGGTGCCGGTCGGGTTATTCGGATTGATGACGACAATCAAGTTCGTTTGCGGTGTGACGGCATCCACGATTTCCTCAAAAGGAAAACTCATATCGTGGCGATAGTGTGGGGAAATAACCTGAGCACCGAGGGTGCCAGCAATTTGGGAAAACATCGCAAATCCTGGTTTAGCCATCACCATTTCATCCCCTTCATTCAACAAAGCGCGGAGGGAAATGTCAATGGCTTGATCGGAGCCGTTGGTTAAAATCAGGTGGTCTGGAGCAATGCCAACATAGGCTCCCAATTGCTCTAAAAAATCACCATAAGCCGGGTAGGTTTGTAGCCGATTGTC
>WASW01079144.1_pt1 | contig 20323 bp, 16 predicted proteins | sample 5698521 | NCBI WGS metagenome assembly WASW01 (sample SAMN11175560, study PRJNA528189) | sponge metagenome | isolation source: marine sponge | host: Leucetta | place: Antarctica: Western Antarctic Peninsula, King George Island | collected 2013-01
AGGACAAAATTTCGCACATGATGGATCGCTTCTACATCAATCGCGTCCATCATTTCACCGAGATAGGTTTCTGAGGGGAGACTGAATGTTTCCGCAACAAGAGCTTGATCGGCAGTGGGATTTGTGAGCATTTTTCGCAAGGCATCGGTGAATTGATGACTCAACTTCAAGGCTTTCCCTTGCTGATAATCAGCAATCAATTTCATGATGATTTTGATGGCAAGTTGATGCCCAGCTTCCCAACGATTGAAAGCATCGCTGTCATTAGCCAACAAAAAAGACAACTCTTCTTCAGTATAGTTCAGGTGAAGTTTGACCGGCGCAGAAAAACCACGCAGGAGGGAGGGGAGTGGTTTTTGAGGAATGTTCGTAAAACGAAATGTTTCTTCTTCTTTCTGTAGGCTCAAAACACGGGTTGAACCTTCAAAAGGAATATTTTCCCCTGCCAATTGTAACGGCAAATCGTTTCCTGCCTGATCAAGCAAACCCATCGCAATCGGAATATGGAACGGCTTTTTGTGAGGTTGATTCGGGGTTGGTTGGCAGGATTGCCGGATCGTGAGGGTGTAGGTGTGCGCCGCTTGATCATACTCCGTTTTTACATGCAATTCTGGAGTTCCGGCTTGACTGTACCAACGGCGAAATTGGGTTAAATCGGTTTGGGTCGCATCCGACATCGCCGCAACAAAATCATCGGTGGTGACTGCCTGACCGTCATGACGTTCAAAATACAAATCCATTCCTTTACGATAACCGGCCATTCCGATAATATGCGGAATCATCCGAATCACTTCCGCCCCTTTATTGTAGATCGTTGTCGTATAGAAATTATTGATAGTGAGGTAGGATTCAGGGCGGATCGAATGAGCCATTGGCCCGGCATCTTCCGGAAATTGCGAAGCCCGCAGGGCGCGAACATCATTGATCCGTTGAACGCCTTCTGATCCCATATCCGCAGAAAAACTCTGATCTCGAAACACCGTCAAGCCTTCTTTCAAACTCAATTGGAACCAATCCCGACAAGTGATGCGATTGCCGGTCCAGTTATGGAAATATTCATGCGCAATCACTCCTTCAATGGCATTATAATCCCAATCTGTCGCAGTTTCTGGTTTGGCTAACACATATTTGGAATTGAAGACATTCAGCCCTTTGTTTTCCATCGCGCCCATATTGAAATCGTTGACCGCGACAATCATATAAACATCCAGATCGTATTCTCTCCCATATTTTTCTTCCTCCCATTGCATGGCTTTTTTGAGAGAACGCAAGGCATGTTCGCACTTATCAAAATTGGCTTTTTCAACAAAGATTTCCAATGAAACGGAATGCCCTCCCTGGGTCACAAAGGAACCTTTTTGACAGACGAGATCTCCAGCCACCAGTGCAAATAAGTAGGAGGGTTTCTTATAAGGATCTTCCCATTTGACCCAATGACGATGATCCGGCAATTGCCCGCTCTCCAGCAAATTACCATTGGAAAGCAAGACCGGATATTTTACCTGATCGGCAGTAATGGTCGTGGTGTAGCGCGCCATCACATCAGGACGATCCAAGAAATAAGTCATTCTTCGAAACCCTTCAGCTTCGCATTGGGTACAAAAATTACCACTGGATTTGTAAAGCCCTTCCAAGGCCGTGTTTTCCTGAGGTTTGATCGCGGTTTCAATTTCCAACAGAAAGATTTCTGGCACATTCGGGATTGTCAATGTTTTGTCATCGACAGAATAACGAACAGGGCTGAGCACCTCTCCATCCAGTATCACCGCATTTAAAATCAGTTCTTTACCATGCAAAACAAGCGGAGGGGGGTTCTGTTCATGGTTACTGATGAAGACCATTCGAGCTTTAACAATCGTCACTTCTTCCCGCAAATCAAATTCCAGATCAACGGTTTCAATCAAATAATCCGGGGGCGTGTAATCTTTCAAATAAATGGTCTTTGGAGTTTCTTGTTGCATGTCTTATTTCTATTGAAGATTTTAGAAAAATAGCGGTTTGAAAGAACTGTTATCAGGTTCCTTTCAAATTAACTACCAATAAGGGTCATGCCACATCGTTTCGATGAATAAAACGCTGCCGGCATAGGCTCCCAGAGTGAGCATCGGATCATAACCATAACCATCCCCATCGGGTTGTTCTTCGATAATCGTGACCGTTTCTCCGGTTCCGTCTTCATCCGTTCGTGGTGCCAGTGCTCTTTCCGATTCTTGTTCTTTTTGATAACGTTCTTGATTGACTTCAGCGCCCTGCTGAATCACATCTTCTAAGACTGCATGCCCTGAAACAAAACCCTCTTCATCTTCATAAGACAATTCTTCTTCGCTGATTTGCTCTTCAACAATCGCTTCCATCTCCTCAAACAAAGTTCCTGCCGCCAAATCGAATTTCCAATCAGGGTTTTCAGAAAAAATTTCACTGCTCAACATGCCTAAAAGAACCATGCGGTAAGGGTCGATCCCTTTGAATTGGGCAACTGCCACTCGTAAATCCTCCCAACGATCATCTTCGAGAAAATCGGTTTTCTTATCGGCAAAGCTCCCTTTTTCCAGATCAACATGAGAATAAACATCGAAATGGGTGTCATAAGAAACCTGTTGATCCAAAAGTTGTTGATAAATTTTTCGACCCTTTTCCGTTATCTTAAAATAATGATCTTCTTCGACTTCCAGCAAACCTCTTTTTTCTAGAATGTTTAAATATTCTTCCAGCAGTTGATCATTTTTTTCCATGAATGAAGAATGGAGTTTTTCTTTTTCGGAAATAATTTGATCCAACAAAAGCAACCCGGCGAATTGTTGCTTTTTTTCAGTGGAGAGCTTTTCTTGAGTGGCCGTCATAACATCCTTCCTTTCTGAAAACTTTTTAAAATATCGTCATTGTCCAACGAACAAAGTGCCTATAAAATTCTGTGAAAAGGCCATTGCTTTCCTTTTCAAAAACTGTTAGCCTGCACTCCTTAACACGCCCCTACAACCGTTTTTAGTGAGAAGTTTTTAAAGCATGGCAGAGAATTCACAGACGACTGTAAAACAATATAAAATCAATATCAAAGGCCATCAATTTTCGGTGTCCAGTCAATACTCAGAAGAGCAAATTCGGGAGGTAGAAGCCTTCCTCATTGAACGAATTGAAGAAATTGCCTCCAAATCCGATACCTACAATTTGATGAGCTTGACCGTGCTAGCAGCCTTGAATTTAGCAGATGATTTGTTGCATATCCGTAAAAACAAAGAGTATATTGCCGATGCGGCCAAAGAAAGTTTATTGGCGATTTGTGATCGGTTAGACAGTGTAGTGGAAAAAGAGAAACTTTCCAACTCTTCTTAGAGTGAGGAAGGTTTTATTTTAAAGTTGTTTTGATAGGAATGCCTCTATGATTGACTGGTCATTGATTTGGTGAAGATATTCCTGGAATTCTCGTGATGTAATCTTTTGCTACCTTACTTGTTTTATAAAGGGATTTGTCCCTGAGGATGGTGTGCATGCCTTTTTTAAAGGAAGCCTGAAATTCTCACACGTTATCCCACCTGGAAAACCAGGTACAAAATATTTCACACGGTTTTGCGGCAATATCTTCCCTCCTTCCTTCTAATTTTCCTCCGTTTCTGTCTTTTTCCAATTGATCATTTCCACAATTTTCTCACGCTCTTTTGGAAGGTTTCTATCTTTTCAGGGGAGGATCGGGTGGTTTTGCTTGGTTTTACGAGGGTACCTTCATTTATTGTTGAGATCACGTTGTTTTTGACGCTTCATTTCTCTGGATTTCTTCTTGCTTGGGGGAGGCGGAGCCAACAAAAACTCTGGCAGCAAACCGGAGTCCAACAACTTCATATACATTTTCAAGCAAACCCAGGCATCGGTGGCGGCATAGATCATTTGGGCTTCTGTCAATTCATCGTTTTCCCAATTCGACAAACGTGTGCTTTTCGAAATACGTGCTCCTAAAAAAATCCCAGCAAGGCTCCTCAGTCCCGAATTTTTCAATTCCATTTTTTTAGAAATATAAGCAAAATCCACAAATCCAGCCGCTTCAAAAGAAGAGAGTTTTTGCAGTGCCTCGATATCATCATGAACCGCAACCCCCAACTTGACAACGCTTTTACCTGCCATAATTTTTTTGAGTTTTTCAGGCAAATGGATGCGATTCAAACGGAATAAAAAGGCTTCTTCCACAGTGGCTAACTGCAATAAGGAAACGGAATAGCGAGTTCCTTTCTTAAAAGAAGGGCGCGTTTCCGTGTCAAACCCTAACACCGATTCCTGACTCAAACGCGTGAGGGCCATCGGGAGTTTTTCTGGAGAATCAATCAGATGGATTTTTCCTTCAAATTGAATCTGAGGAAAGTCATTGATTATTTCTTTGCTGATCTGATCGGGAAATGAGTGCTGTATCATAATTTAGTGAGAATAGATTGCTAACAACATGTGCGAAATTCAAAACAAACAATGGATTTCACGTCAGGCAGGGAACCATTCTGTTTGGCGACACTTCCTAGAAGCATTGGTTTCTTTTATCAATATCAAAAATTGGAAGATTTGTCGAGTGCTGCTCATTTCGCAACTTTCGCAGTGTCCCCTGGCTTCATTGTTTGAATCTGTTTGCTCTGTCCCGCCATCTCGTTGAATGCCAACGCAGATGAATAAGGGGATTTTTCTGTCAAGTTTAGTAAAAAATTACGAAAATTTTAATCAATCGGCCATTATTTATGTTTCTTGAAATGAAAACACAAGGTTTCGATTTTGCCGAATCGCAACCAACGAACCCCTGCCTCAAAAAGTAATATAAACGAACTCACAATGAAAAAATTGGAGGGGTTCATTTATTTATAGTGATGACATTCATCAAAAAATCAGTTGAAGAAAAGCGGCATTTCAGGTAATTATGTTCCACAAACCAATTCGGGATAAATTGATGGATCGAAAATTTTTAATGATAGTTCACCAAAAAACTTCAGTATTTGGCAGAGTCGGCGATAAACTGGCAGAGCGTGGTTATGATTTGGAGCGATGCTGTCCACCAGAAGGAGATGCCCTCCCTCCCAACTTGGATGGTTATGCTGGGACGGTCATATTTGGCGGGCCAATGAGTGCGAATGATGAGCATTTAGCAGGCATCCGAAAAGAATTGGACTGGATTCCAACGGCGATTGAATCCCAAAAACCATTCCTCGGCATTTGTTTAGGTGCTCAACTCTTAGCAAAAACATTGGGCGCAAAAGTGTATCTTCATCCCGAAGAAATGGTGGAAATAGGCTATTATTGTATCAAAGCCACCGCGGAGGGTCGGTACCTTTTTCCAGAGGAAATTCATGCCTATCAATGGCATCGCGAAGGTTCAGAAATTCCGAAAGATGCGGTCTTGCTTGCCGAAAGTGAACGGTTTCAAAATCAGGCGTTTTCTTATGGAAAGCAGATTTATGGCATCCAATTTCATACTGAAGTGACTTTGGAGAGAATGAAAGTTTGGATGAACAAAGGAGCGGAACGTTTAAAACTCCCTGGTGCTCAACAACCAGCAGAACAAATCGCTGGATTTCACAAATACGATCCCAATATTCTTCAATGGCTCGATGACTTTTTAGACCATTGGTTGCATGAAAAAAACGAAAATGTCGTCGTGGAATGAGGATCAGCCAGGCGAGAGCATTACGGGCGTCTTTCCCGCAAACGCCCAACTTGCCCAGCAACCACGCGCACTTTTCGAGGAGCCGCCATCCAAACGCACAAAATGGAGAAGAGACTCAAGACAATAGATAACTGAAAAGCCAGGACATAACTCCCTTGATAATCATAAATAATCCCCATCAGCCAAGGGCCAACGGCGGCTCCTAAACTCGCAATGGTCCCCAATATTCCGAAGATAGAACCGTAATGTCGGCCTTGAAAAATTTCAGCAGGAATGGAAGCATAAACCGGCGCGACCCCATACCCCAGCCCTCCTTGACAAATGACCATTAAATAGAAGAGGAGCTGACTAGGGTGTTCTTTCAGGATCAAGAGCAACACATAACAGAGGGCAAAACCGAAAGTGCTGATCGTCCATCCCCATTCACGGCCAATGCGGTCCGAAAAAGACCCAACGACAATCTGTCCAGCAATCCCGAAAAATGAGACCAAACTCAAAGCCCATGCCGCCTGTTGTGACGAAAAACCAATATCGATGAGATATTTTGTCTGATGCACTTGGATGCCATACCAGACAAACAGCCCGCAGAAAAAACCAGTCCCAATCCACCAAAAACGAGATGTTCGGAGTGCTCGTAGGAGAGTCCATTCGGTTTCAACCCAAGCCCGGTCAACCACGTTGTCACCCCTGGCATTGCTTTGCTGTTGCTCACTTCCCTCTTGCTGGCCGTCCGGGAACAACCCCAAATCATTGGGCCGTCTGCGTTGCAAGAGCAGGTTGAGCGGAATCAATGTCAACATCAAAAAGGCCATCGTCCAGCAAGCTTGACGCCATCCCACGTTATCAATTTGATTTTGTAACACAGGAAAAATAAGCATCGAACCCACACCCACGCCAGAAAAAGCGATGCCAACGGCAAGCCCTCGTTTTTTGATAAACCAATTGGGCAAAAAAGCACCGTGGCCAATATAACTCAAGCCGATACTGCCACCGACCACAAGGACACCCAGTGTCAAATAGAGTTGCCAAGGCTCGGTGATCTCGGTGGATAGCATCAAACCAAGACTGACGAATACCGCCCCTGAAGAAATCACATAGCGTGGCCCCCAACGATCCATCAATACCCCGACTATTGGCGCAATAATGGTCGCGGCGATGAAACCAATCGAGAATGCCGCTGCCGTCACTCCTCGTTCCCAGCCGAATTCCTCTAGAATCGCAGGAAATAATAAGGAAAACGCGGTTCGGCTATTGACACCAATCCCCATCGTGATGAAGGCGATGGCGACGACGATCCATCCATAGAAAATCGGCAATTGCCCTAAACGAGACGGGTTCTGGGGATCTGAGTGATGATTCGACACAAAAAACTCCTTTAATGTTCCACCGCTTTTGAGTAGGATTGAAGAGGGTTTATTTTCACTGGCGCAAGATCTCACAACAATATTTACTTGTCCAGGAAATATTGAGAAAGCTATTTTACAAACAAGAACGGAGCCTTATGAAAACAATCGGCCTTTTAGGAGGGATGAGCTGGGAAAGCACGGTGGAATACTATCGAATGATCAATGAGGGGGTGAAACAAGCGCTCGGAGGCTTGCACTCTGCCAAGATCGTGCTTCACAGTGTGGATTTCGACCCGATTGAGCAACTGCAACACCAAGGGGATTGGGAAGGTGCCACCAAAATTCTTTTAGAAGCCGCTCTGAGCGTCCAAGCCGCCGGTGCTGATTTTCTGCTCATTTGCACCAATACGATGCACAAAGTCGCTCCTGAGATCGAAAAAGCCATCCAGATTCCACTGCTCCATATCGCCGATGCGACAGCAGAAGTCCTTGTCGAAAAAAGGGTTCAAGCCGTTGGCCTCCTCGGAACCGGATTTACCATGGAACAAGATTTTTACAAAGGGCGTTTGGCTCAACAATACGGCTTAAAAGTCTTGATTCCCAATCAGACCGACAGAAAAATTGTGCATGATGTCATTTATCAGGAACTTTGTTTAGGCAAGCTCGTTGAAAGCTCAAAGGCCGCATACCTTCGCATTATCGAAAGCCTCGCTCATCAGGGCGCAGAGGCCGTGATTCTCGGCTGCACAGAGATTGGTTTATTGGTCAAACAGAGTGATGCCACAATAAAATTGTACGATACCACAGCAATCCATGCGGCAAAAGCGGTTGAACATGCGATTTTAACCACAGAGCCGGCTTAGAAAAAACAACGCACCTTCTTGCTTCACTCTCCCTAACTGCGAAGATTGGAAGGATCTTGGTAAATGCGCTGGGGAACGAGGATCATGACATGATCAAACCGCCATCAACATTGATTGTCTGGCCAGTAATGTAAGCCGCGTCTTCACTGGCTAAGAACGCAACTAAGCCAGCGACATCTTTGCCAACTCCCGCACGTTTCATAGGAATATTTTGCACCCACTCTTTCATAAGCTCACCGGGTTCGTATTCTCCCAGCAATTCGCCCCAAACTTTATCGTTATATGCCCACATATCGGTCTCGATGATGCCCGGACAAATCGCATTGACGGTAATCCCGTCCGTGGCGACTTCCTTAGCGAGGCTCTGAGTTAATCCCAAGACACCGAACTTGCTTGCCGCATAGTGTGGTGTGTAAATGAAACCGCTTCGCGCCTGTCCGGAGGCCGTGTTGATCAAACGACCGCCGCCACCGGATTTACGCATGCGCGCTATCGCTTCCTGGCAGCACAAAAAAACCCCCTTGGTGTTGACGGCAAGCGTCGCATCCCAATCCTCCTCGGTTAAATCTTCAATCCGTGCGATTGTGATAATACCAGCATTCTGAATAGAAATATCCACAGAGCCGAATCGCTCCTCCGCTAGATCAAAAAGTGCTTTGACCTCTGACCGACGAGTCACATCACACACTTTTGATACCACCGTTGCGCCAAGGTTTGCCGCAGAATCGGATACCCGCGCATCATTCGAAGCCAGGACTAAATTTGCGCCCTCCGAAACAAAGCGTTCAGCAATTGCGTAACCGATACCACGATCACCGCCTGTCACAACGACGTTGGCACCCTCAAACCTTCTCAGGTTCATGATCAATCTCCTCATCTAAAAGTCGAGTGGCTGTAAATTTATCGGTGATCAAAAAACCGATCACGCCAGAATTTAAAGCAGCTTTAATAGCGTTAGGTTTCTTTTTACCACCTGCCAGAGCGACAACGCGCGGAACCTTGCTAAGTTGTTCCATGCTCATCCCAATGACTCGCTCGTTCAGCGGTGTCTTAACATCAGCACCATCAACATTCAAAAAACGCTGACTAATCTCTGCCACGGCGCCACTGTTGGCGAGTAAATTGAGTTCAGCCTCAGAAAAAATGTTGCCACTATCAGCCAGCATTTGTGAAGGTTCGACGGATCCGATACCAACAATGGCAAGGGTGATGTTTTCAAACTGATCCATTGCTTCGCGGACATAACTATCACCAAGCAAGACAAGTTTTGCCTCCCGCGAAGCGGTAATGGCCGGTGCATTCAAGATCAGCGGCGTGGCCCCGGTCAACTGCGCCAACCGAGTTGTCAGCTGTGTTGCGTGCTTTTGAACGTTCGGATTGCCGATGCCACCCAGCATTTGAACAACAAGGCGAGCCTTGTCGTTTTTCATCGGGTGAATGTTGTCGATCATTTTCAGGATTGTTTGGCTCCACGATGAGATCCCAATCACCTCGCCGTCTCGAAGCGTCGCTTCAAGGAAATACGCCGCAGCTTCACCGATGCGGGCCATAATGTCAATGTCACGATCCTCGGAGCAATCCACAACAATCGCCTCGGAAATCGAATACTTTTCACGTAATCCCTTTTCTAAATCTGGGTAAGTCCCTTGGGGCGGTGCTAAGGAGATCCGAACGATGCCCTCATCGTGAGCCTTCTTTAACCACCTAGACACAGTCGCCTGACTCAGTCCCAACTCCTTTGCAATCGCCGGTTGACGCTGCCCTTCGAGATAATAACGTTGCGCGATCCGTGTTATGAATCTCAATTCATCCAAACGAGACATCTTCTTTCCTCTATTTCAGTGATCCATAACTTTAAATTAAACTGATTCTCTCACCGAAGGAAATTTACATTTTTTTACTGCGTTTTGCCAGCCAGAAAGCACATTGGCACGTTTTTCTGGCTCCAAATTCGGCCATATTTTTGTCCGATCTCGCTTGAGCGATGCCAGTTCATCCGGACTGTCCCAAATACCGACAGTTAGCCCTGCGAGATAAGCCGCCCCTAGCGCCGAGAGTTCAGGAGAGCCACTGACCTCAACTGGATAATCGAGGTAATCGGCCACAAGCTGCATCAGGAATGGATTCCGACTTGGGCCACCATCGACAAAGAGCCGACCCATCGGCCCTGGCGATTGCGCATTGACAGCTACCATCACGTCTACTACCTGAAGTGCCATGGCCTCTACCGCCGCACGTGCCACGTGTGCTGGCTCCGTGGCAAAGCTCAGACCAGAGATAAGCCCTCGCGCTTCTGGCTCCCAGTGTGGCGCACCAAGACCCACAAGTGCCGGGACTAGATAGCAGCCATTGGCATCCTCAACAGTGCGAGAAAGCTCAATCATCGCATCCACATCGTCGCCATAACCCAATAACCGAGCCACCCAAGGAAAAAGCGAGGCGCTGACTAGGGTATTTCCTTCATAAGCAAAGGTGGAAACACCGCGGATCGACCAAGCGATAGTGGTAGTCAAACCGTCATTGGGTGCCTGAAAAACTGGCAAAGTCACCATAAGCGAGGAGCCCGTCCCAAAGGTGATCTTGGCATCCCCTGGACCCGTTGCGGCATGCCCAAAAAGAGCGGCGTGACTGTCGCCAATGGCCGAACCAATGGGTAACCCGTCCGGTATGTTTGGAATCCCACGGGTTTGGCCGAATACATGCTGACTATCGCAAACCTCCGGAAGAACCTCTAGCGGCACATTGAAAAGAGCGCAAAGCGTAGGATCCCATGCGCCTTCACAGACGTTCAAGAGCTGGGTTCGGGCAGCATTGGATTTGTCGGTGGCATGAACAGCACCGCCGGTTAGTTTCCAAATCAACCAGCTATCGATAGTTCCGGCACATAGATGTTTTGAGCTATCGGCCTGATCCAAGAGCCACTTGATTTTGAGCGCAGGGAACAGTGGATCAAGCGGCAATCCAGTTCGTGCAATTACGTCAGGTTCGACACCTAAGGTTTTCAACGCATTTGTGGCTTCGGTTGTCCGGCGGCATTGCCAAGTGATCACTGGGCCGGCGGCAACTCCCGTGTCACGGTTCCAAATGACAACAGATTCTCGTTGGTTGGAGATGCCGATTCCAGCGACATCCCATTCCGATAAAGCGACCAGACACTCGGAAATCGCTGAAAGCACACTCTGCCAAATGTCTTCCGGATCTTGTTGTACCCAACCGGGATGCGGATGCTCAATCGCAACCGGCGCCAATCCCTTTGCCTGGATCGCTCCATTTTTGTCAACGATAACTGCCTTAGTGTTTGTCGTGCCCTGATCAATGGCAAGAATGACGGGAGAGTTCATCGTGATTTGACCTTTCGATTGATCAAGATGCGCCCGGCCTCTGCAATGCCTGAAGGAGACATTCCGAATTCATCAAGCAGAAAATTGGCGGATCCCGTCGGTGCGAAGATGCCCGGAACACCCAAGATGCGCATCGGTACTGGGTGCGAGGTGACGACAACCTCAGCCACGGCACTGCCCATTCCACCGTACACGGAGTGCTCCTCGCAGGTTAAAATCGCACCTGTGTCGCAAGCCGCAGCGATAATGGCGTCCTGGTCAATCGGGTTGACCGTTGCCATGTTCAAGACGCGAGACTGAATCCCTTCCGCAGCGAGGATTTCCGCCGCCGAGAGGGCACGATGGGTCAGGGTACCATTAGCGATGATTGTGAGATCTCGACCTTCACGAATGAGGTTCGCCTTCCCCGGTTCAAACACATGATCTAACGGTAAAATATCAGGCACCCCAACACGGGAGAGGCGCAAGAAAACCGCCCCCTCATGGGCTGCCGCAAAGCGCACGGCACCACGCGTTTCGACTGGATCGGCCGGTGCGATGATTGTGATGCCAGGCAAAACTCGCATCCAGGCAAAGTCCTCAATCGAATGATGGGTTGGTCCAAGTTCTCCGTAGGACAAGCCCGAACTAATGCCGCACAGCTTCACATTGGCTTGGGAATAAGCCACATCTGCCTTGATCTGCTCCAGCGCACGCCCAGTAAGAAAACAAGACGCACCACATACAAATGGTATCTTACCACCGTTCGCCAACCCCGCACCAACGCCCACCATATTTTGTTCCGCGATGCCGACATTGATCAGCCGCTCTGGCCATCCGTCGCGAAATTTTCCAAGTTTGCTCGACCCAACGGAATCGTTGCAAACAACGACAATATTTTCATTTTTTACTGCCAGTTCTTCGAGCGTTTCGACAAAAGCATCACGGCAGTCGTGCAGAACAACTTCTCTATTCATAAAACAATCCCCTCCAGTTCTTTCCGCGCACGGTCGAATTCATCAGCATTCGGCACCTTGTGGTGCCATTCCACACGATCCCGCATGAATGAGATACCTTGACCTTTGTTCGTATGGGCCACAATGCACTTAGGTTGCCCCTGAACAACTGCCGAAGCACTCAAAGCGTCGGAAATCATAGCGATATCATGCCCATCAATTTCCTTGGTTGCCCAGCCGAATGCGGCAAATTTTTTATCAATGGGTGCAAGATTGTTCGTATCTACCACACGAGCACCCTGCTGCAATCGATTGTGATCAACGATCAAGGTTAAGTTATCCAGCCTGAATTGCGCGGCGGTCATCGCGGCCTCCCAGTTGCTGCCCTCCTGCAATTCACCGTCTCCACACAAGACAAAGACACGCCAATTCGCCCCATCGATTTTGGCGGCCTTTGCCATTCCGACAGCAACTGGCATCCCGTGGCCGAGCGGGCCTGTATTAGTTTCGACACCCGGAACTTTACACCGATTCGGATGGCCATTTAATGACGAATAAGGAGCAAGAAAGGTTTTTAAATCTTCTCGCGGAATGAAACCCTTTACGGCCAGAGTTACATAGAGTGCGCAGGCCGTATGTCCCTTACTGAGGACGAACCGGTCGCGGTTGGGATTGTTCGGAGCCTCAGGATACACTCGGAGGGTGTGAAAATAGAGCGTCGTGAGAATGTCGATCGCAGACATCTCGCCGCCAAGATGACCCGCCCCAGCATGAAAAACTGTTTCGAGGTCCGTCAACCGGATAAGTCGCGCAGTTTCGATCAATTGAGTAATGTTCATCAGAAGGTCTTTCTATATTTGTGAATATTTATTCATAAAACTAAAAATATTCATTAGAAATATCATTTTATTTGAAATATGTCAATCTTCGAATTTTCTAAAAATGATAGTTATATCAAAGAAACAATGTTTTTTTGTTGACCTTATGATTTAAATTGTATATTCACTATAAACAGAATAAATATGCACACAATTCTAACAGGCTTCATAGGGAGGAAAATGATGCCCGATGCGAAAAGGGTGTTTGGCTTGCTGGCTGGGACAAGGGGGCCATTGATTGGTCTTTTACTGCTTTGTGCATATCTGAGTTTAGCGACAGATACGTTTCTGACGGTTCGGAATTTTCTTAACGTGATGGACCAGATCACCGTACTCGGGATCATGGCCATTGGCATGACTTTCGTGATCTTGATCGGAGGAATCGATCTGGCGGTGGGTTCTATTCTGGCGATTTCGATGATGGTCATGGGATACACCGCAAGAGAATTGGGGATTCCCTTAGTGCCTGCCATGGCCATTGGCGTACTGTCAGCGGCGTTCTGTGGCTTGGCATCGGGATTGTTGATCACGGCATTCAACGTACCGGCTTTCATTGCTACCCTGGCAATGATGTCTATTGCGCGTGGTCTTGCGAACATGATCACCGATGGCCAGCAAATCGTGGGTTTTCCAATGTGGTTCAACGACATGGCAATTGTGCGCTATGGCGGCTACATTACTCTAACTGTTGCGCTTTTTATTGTGATCATCGTGATGGCCTGGACATTTTTGCGGTTCCGCATTGCCGGGCGCAGTGTTTATGCAATCGGTGGTAATCCTGAAGTGGCTCGATTAGCGGGAATCAACGTCAAGCGTGCGACAGTGTGGGTTTATGTGGTTTCAGGTGCCTTGGCCGGTGTGGCAGGCATCGTGTTGGCAGCCCGGCTTGATTCTGTACAACCCAGCTCGGGATTTACTTATGAACTCGACACGATTGCGGCTGTTGTCATCGGTGGCACCAGCCTGACAGGTGGTTCCGGCGGGATTGGCGGCACCGTTGTGGGCATACTGATTATTGGGATCTTGCGCAACGGTCTGAACCTTATCGGGGTCTCTCCCTTCCTTCAACAAGTCGTCATCGGTGTAGTGATCGCTTTGGCGGTCGCCGCAGATACGTTTCGGAAAAGGGCCGACTGACCGAAATGACATTTTTTTTATCGGCAAAAAGCGAATCATTCAAAATTAAACGGAGGACAATATGCAATTCATCAAAAAACTACTGATTATAATAACCAGTGCCGTAATGGCACTCTCAATCGTGGCCAGCGCTCAGGCAGACAGCCATGCCGGCAAGACGATTGGTCTGGCAGTGGCCAATCTGCAAGCCAACTTCTTCAATCAGATCAAACAATCTGTTGAAACCTATGGCGCAAAAAAAGGGCTGAAGATCATCACCGTCGATGCGAAAGGCGATGGCGCCACCCAAGTCAGTCAAGTACAAGATTTGATCACCCAGGGTATCGACGCCTTCATCTATATCCCTGCCGGCGCCGCAGCGGCCACGGTGCCGACCAAGATGGCAAAACGCGAGGGAATTCCGGTCATCAATGTTGATCGCAACGCAGAAGGTGCCCCTGGTGACACGTTCATTGCCACCGACAGTGTCACATCGGCCTACCAAGTTTGCGACTATATCATCAAGAAAGCTGGCCGGTCAGGAAAAATGCTCATCGTCCATGGCCAGAAAGGTACCACTCCGGAAGTGGACAGGACCAAAGGGTGCAAAAAATCCATTTCTGAAAATCCGGGCGTTAAGATTGTTGGCGAACAGTGGAGTCAAATCTGGTCGCAGGATGAGGGCTTCACCATCACCCAAAACTTGCTTCAGGCGCACCCGGATGTCACCTTGATTTTCGCACAGGCCGATGCGTTGGCATTGGGTGCCGCACAAGCGATTAAAGTGTCAGGCGCCGAGCAAAAGATTTGGCTTGCGGGATTTGACGGTGATACGGCGGCACTTGAGGCGTTGCGGGACGGTGTTTTTGATGTCACTGCAACCCAGCAAACTCAGGGCATGGGGCGAATGGCTGTGGACATGGCCATCAAACTTATGGCTAAAGAAAAAGTTCCCGCAATCCAACTTCAAGATGCGACCCTGACGACAAAAGAAAATGTGAAGCAATTCATTGAAAACCATCCATAAGACAGTCTCGCCATGGCCCAAATGCCACAGAAACCAGCATTGTCCATACGAGGCGTCAATAAGACTTATGGATCTACGCCGGTGTTAATCGACATAGACCTCGACATTCATCATGGCGAGGTTGTCGCTTTGCTTGGCGAGAATGGTGCCGGGAAATCGACTCTTTCCGGCATCATCGCTGGGTCCCATCCGCCAAGTTCAGGGCAAATGACCTGGCAGGGTGAAGCCTACGCACCCGATAGCCCAAAGCAGGCCATTTCTAAGGGGATCGCCCTCATTCATCAGGAACTCCGGCTTTTACCGCATCTCAGTATCGCCGAGAATATCTTTATCGGCCATTGGTTGGTTCGCAACGGCGTTGTGGATCGGGCAGAGATGGCACGGCGCGCTGGGAAACAGTTGCAGCGACTTGGCTTAGAAATTTCACCGAAACGAAGGGTTGCGGGTCTATCGACGGCCGCCCAACAACTCATTGAAATAGCGAAAGCCCTCGCACTCGACGCACGCCTATTAATCCTTGATGAACCCACGGCGGCATTGGGTAGCGAAGAATCGCAACTTCTCTTCAAACAGATTCGCCGCCTTAAATCAGAAGGAGTGGGCATTATCTATATTTCCCATCGGCTGGAAGAAATCCGGCAGATCAGCGATCGAATCGTTGTTCTTCGCGATGGTGCCAAGGTCACCACATTTGACAGGGGTGATGTGCCTGTCCGCACAATCGTTGAAAGCATGGTCGGGCGCACAATCGAGCGCATGTTTCCTGACCTGCCAGAGGCAAAAGGCGAAACAGTTTTAGAGGTTAAGAATCTTACCGGCACGAATGGCGCATTTCGGAATGTGAGTTTCGATCTGAAGGCGGGAGAGATATTTGGCATCGCTGGCCTGATTGGAGCGGGTCGGACGGAATTAGTCCGTGCGATCACAGGCGCCGACCCCATCGCAGCCGGCGACGAGATCCTGAATGGGAAGGATCTAAAGCCACGCTATCCCGCTGACGCGATCCAGAAAGGGCTTGTGCTTGTGCCTGAAGATCGAAAGCTACAGGGCCTAATCCTGGATCATACAATCTCTGAAAACATCGTTTATCCCAACCTGGACGAGATCGGCAGCGGAGGCTGGGTCAAGCGCAAACGCATCAGCAACTTTGTCGATCAGGCAATCAAGCGGCTTGGAGTGAAAGGTTTTGGCAAACAAAAAGCCTCGGAAATGTCCGGGGGCAACCAGCAAAAAATCGTGCTGGCAAAATGGCTTGCCCGTCAGCCGAAGATCGTTGTGTTGGACGAACCAACCCGTGGTATCGATGTTGGCGCGCGATCGAGCATTTACGACATCATCGTCGGTCTTGCATCGAAAGGTGTCGCGGTCATTGTAGTCAGTTCTGACCTTGAGGAAGTTTTAGGGATATCGCACCGGATCATGGTCATGTCCAAAGGCCGACAGGCCGGCATCCTTGAGCGCGGCGAGGCCAACGATATTTCAGTTATGGAATTAGCGACGAGCTGAGGAGGAAATATATGACTAATACTAGCGACGCATCCACCCTTTTCTCTCTCCTTGGGCAGGTGGCATTGGTTACCGGAGCGGGGAGTGGGATTGGCCAACGGATTGCCCAGGGGCTTGCGCAAGTCGGTGCCGATGTGGCTTGTTTGGATCGGCGAGAGGATGGCGGCTTGTTGGAAACCGCATCGCTGATTGAGGCAGCGGGCCGAAAGGCTCTCTTGATCAGCGCAGATGTGACCGACAAACCAAGCGTCGTTGATGCTGTCCGAAGTACTGAACGTGAGCTTGGCCCGCTCAGCGTCGCAATCAATGCCGCAGGGATCGCAAATGCAAACCCAGCCGAGGAAATGGAGCTGTCGCAATGGCAAACGATGATCGACGTCAATCTAACGGGCCTCTTTCTAAGCTGTCAGGCCGAAGCGAATGCGATGCTCCCACACGGTAAAGGCTCGATTGTAAACATTGCGTCAATGTCTGGTGTCATTGTTAATCGTGGACTTCAACAAGCGCACTACAACACATCCAAAGCTGGCGTGATCCACCTCACAAAGAGCCTGGCTATGGAATGGGTTGACCGAGGGCTTCGAGTGAATGCGATCAGCCCGGGCTATACGGCAACCCCGATGAATACACGGCCTGAGATGCTGCATCAGACGAAGTTATTCGAAGAGCAAACACCCATGGGCCGGATGGCAAGTGTCGATGAGATGGTCGGTCCGGCAATCTTTCTGGCCAGCGAGGCATCTTCCTACTGCACGGGCGTTGATTTGCTTGTCGATGGCGGCTTCATTTGTTGGTAGCGCAGCCCCAATCGTCTTGCAAGGAAATTTGCTGGATTCATTGTTTGGTATCACTGAATGAGATCCGGGCAGAAGACATCCCAGCAAATACTATTCACTCAACTCGCTTTAGAAACGACTCTACAAATCTCAATGGAATTGATTAGGTCTTTGTCGGAAGGGTTTGCTGGAATTTCAAGGGGTTGGGAAACCCCTTGAATAAAGTTTTTCAGGATGCGGAACAAAGCCTCTGGCTAGGCGTTTTCGTGGCGGGCTGTTGCTTCTTCGACGGCTTTCATTTGAAGAGCGGCCAGCTCTGGGCGAGCGGATTTTGCGCGTTCAGCGGCTGCTGGGAGGTTGCTTCCCGAACTCTTAAATCGAGGCATCACTTCGCTAGCCATCAATTCAAAACTGCGTTTTGTCGCTGCTGGATTGGCCCAGTTGTGAGCTAAGGTGAGATACGCTCCAAAGCCGCCATTGGATTGATCGATCAAGGCCTCAATTTGTTCAATGGCTTGACTCGGTGTCCCAATCACTCCCAAGCCGCCATTGACAAAGGAAACCATTTCATCCACATTGCCCCCTTCAACAGCCATCTGTGGGAAAGCGGCAACATTTTGGAAATACCGAAACCATTGGGCAATGCCATGCTCCACCTCTTTTCGAGCCTGCTCCTCAGTTTCCGCCAGGTGCATCAGTCCGACGAGTCGCCACTTGTCACGATCGGCGACTTGATTGTGTTTTGAGGCCAACTCTTCCTGAATCGTCCAATGATGAGCAAGCACATCCATCCCCACAGCAACGGTAGCGCCCAGCGAGAGCAAGCCAGCCCCATATTGCCCGGCTAAACGGGCTCCTGAAGGAGAGGCGACGGCGGCGACCGCAATATCAAACAACGGATCTGAATAGGGTCTCAGGTGAAGGCGGGCGTTTTTCAGTTTCAGAAATTCAGAATGATGGGAAACGGGTTCTTCACTGGTGAGGAGCCGCATCAAGATGTCAAAACGCTCCTCAAGCAAAGGGCGCATTTGTGTTGGAGTTAATCCCAACATGGCCGCATCCGTGGGCAAGGCTCCTGGCCCCACGCCCAACATGACTCGCCCTCGTGTGAGATGATCGAGCATGACCATTCGCTCTGCCACCCAAAGAGGGTTGTGGTAAGGAAGCGACACAACACCCGTGCCTAATTTGATGTGCTTGGTTCTTTCAGCCGCCGCCATGATGAAGATTTCAGGAGAGGCGATGATTTCATTGCCTGCGGAATGATGCTCGCCAATCCAGGCTTCATCAAAATCAAATTTATCTAAATGTTGCACCAAATCAAGGTCACGCTCTAATGAGATTGTCGGATTGCTTTCAGGGGGATGAAAAGGAGCCATGAATGTGCCAAATCGTAATTTCATTGTTTGTACCATTTTAGAGGTTGAAAATAGATACTTTAGAGATTGAAACTAGATATTTTAGAATTCCTCAAGAGTCTTGTAGGAAGCCTTGTTTAATCATGCCAGCACTAGCATTGTCAATCAAAAAATGGTTTTCTTTCTGATTAAGAATAAGATTCCTCACAACGTATTTTACGTCTCTTTTGCTTGATCTGAAAATGAGGTTTTGATTTTTTTGAGGATTCTCCTTATTCTGGGAAACGCCTCAGCTCATCTGGTGCTCATCCCCATTTTCCTGTGTTCGTTTACTTTGTCTCATGCTTTCTTAAACACCATCAATATTTTCTATGGCACTGACATCCGACCCTCTCTCCTCACCGATTCTCAAGGTTTTTAGTTTTTATACCATTCCCTCCCTGATTGGTTTGGTGGCAATGTCTTCAGCCAACATTGTGGACGGCATTTTCGTTGGTAATTTTGTCGGGGCGGATGCGCTTGTTTCGGTCAACTTAATCTTTCCTTTTTTATCAATATTGTTTGGTTTCGCCCTCATGTTGGGCGTTGGAGGCTCCGTTAGAGCGGGCAAGTATTTAGGCGAAAAGAATCACGCAGCAGCCTCCGCAATCTTCTCCAAGACCTTGATCGGTACTGGCGGATTTACGCTAGTTTTGCTGATATTGATGTGGATTTACATGGAATCCATTTTTCGATTGATGGGAGCCACTGAAGCATTGTTCCCTCTGATGGATGTATATTTTTCTATTTTATTGCCATTTCTGCTGCCACAGATGTTGCTCATTCCTATTTATTTTTTTGTGAGAGTGGATAACCAACCAACACGGGCCTCGATTGCCTTGGTCGTTGGTGCTGTCTTGAACATCGTCTTGGATGCCTTTTTTATCGTCTACTTAGAATGGGGGATCGCGGGCGCCGCTTGGGCAACCGGTTTGTCGGAAATCGTCCAACTGTTGTTATTGGCGACTTATTTTTTGACAAAGAAAAAAAATCTACGCTTACTGATCCCCAAAGAAAATTGGCAAGAGCTTTTTGCTGGAGCGGCCAACGGGATTTCTGAATTTGTCAATGAAATGTCCGGGAGTATCATCATTTTTATGATGAATTGGATCTTTATTTTAAGGCTTGGGGTGGACGGAGTCGCGGCAATCACCGTGATCAATTATTTGATCTTTTTTGGCTTGATGATTTCTTATAGTGTCGGGGATTCACTGCAACTCGTGGTCAGTCTAAACCTGGGCGCCCAACAATATGATCGCATCAAAAAGTTTTTGTGGGTCTCCCTTGCCACAGTCACTACTACGGGTTCATGCCTAGCGATAATCGTCCTGGTTTTTCCTGAAATCATGGTGGGGCTTTTCTTAAAAAACTCCGACGCAGTGGCACTGGATCATGCCTTAAAGTTTGTTGGAATTGTCTGGCCTGTCTTTATTTTCAGTGGCATCAATATGGTTGTTTCCTCTTACTTTACAGGAATGCACCGCCCCATCGAATCGGGAACCATCGCCA
>WASW01044311.1_pt1 | contig 20305 bp, 19 predicted proteins | sample 5698521 | NCBI WGS metagenome assembly WASW01 (sample SAMN11175560, study PRJNA528189) | sponge metagenome | isolation source: marine sponge | host: Leucetta | place: Antarctica: Western Antarctic Peninsula, King George Island | collected 2013-01
TCTTAGCAACTTTTATGGGGGCTGGGGTTGGCGTATGGTTGACGAAAAAAGATTAATTATAGTTTCCATGGCACTTGTTACCTATATTCCTAGGGTAGTACCTTTGCAAGTAAACTCAAAATACTGGCCAAAATGGATGAAAATTAGCTTGGAGTTTTTGCCAAGCAATAGTCGCATCAATTACAATACCAAACATATTAATTAATAACTACACGGGATATTTTTTAACTTCAGAGTTTCTATCTACAATATTTGCAATTATTGTTGCTAGTTATAGTAAGAACTTGATTGTTACAGTTTTAACATCTTTGCTGTTCTTTTTTGTAGTTAATAATTATTTATTATTTAGTTAAATATGCCAAAAACACCTAACAAGACGTTCCAGTGGAAGGCTAGCTCCGGCTCGTATCCGTCGCCCCTTCATAATCCATGCCTTAACCTTTTTGCGGAGTTTATCCACCAGTGGCGGCATCAGCTTTTCCATACTGGTTTCACGCAGGATTTCATCCGCCGGAAGCCAGCGAACACCCGGATCAAGAACGGCGTGAGGGGATTGAGGGAATTTGGGGTGCAGTGCCATTAACTATGCAACCTCCTTTTCCAAAAACAGTACAGCATTAGCCCTGAAGTCATCGAGAGACACAAACTGCTTATCTGTCGCACTGGTAATTCGATTTTGATCTTTTTTAGAAAGACCGTCAAACTCTTCATGAACAACAAATCCCTTGAACTTCATCGAAGGAACACGCTGGAATTCAAGACAACAGATTGTGGTTAAACGAGCCTTTGCTGCATCCTTGACACCGAAGAGATAAACAGGATAGGGTTCAATATCAAGTTTGTAGTCGACCTCCAGATCATCCCGTTCCGGCAATGGGAGAAACTGCGGTATAGGGTGAAACTGTTCCAATTTCTCCCTGACAATTTCTTCTAAATTTTCATTAAAGAGACTTTTCACAACCTCCCTCTTATAAAGTCGCATATTGGAAACCTTTGCCACGGTTTGAGCAAATTGCAGGACAGCGGGATAAAGGTTTTCAGGACTAGCATCAATGTAAAGGTTTCCGTTCTCTTCGCAAACATGGTTTTCGGATAATATTTGATTAAAAATACGCTCCTTGTTTGGAGTATCCACGTCGTACGAATAAGACAGGCGCATCAGCGTCATGGCATAATCGCAGACACGGATATTTCCGTTGCCCTCCCTCGATTCCAGGAAAATATCGACCATATCGCCGTCTTCATGATAGAGCGGTGCATACAGTTGCATTATACTTGGACGCTTCTCTTTGAAAGCGATTCGATTGTTGAATTGCGTCTTTAAAAGCTCAAGATAATCCATTAGTCTCTCCTGTCTTCGAGAAACGAAAGTTGTTGGTTAAAATATTGGTTAAAATGCTGGTCTGCATTTTCAATATTGGCTCTTTTTAGAAAATTCGTCAAGGCTTCCTCATACGAACCATAGTCCTCCGTCAATTCGGCGTACAGTTCTGAAGAAAGGCCTTTCTCTATATTCTCAGCATTCGCTTTATGGATATGAAAGCTAAAATGCGGATGTGGATCGAGCGGGTTGTTTACATGGTTGCCATGCGGTCCATTGTAGCGGAGCAGACAAAAACTTTTTTCGCCTTCCGTCTGCACGTTCAGCCCTATAGAAAAGTTTTCGGGAAACCTTTCATTTTTTCTCATGAATACCGAGAATTCTATTTTTTCGTTTGTATTATCGTCTGTAGGTGCCAGCGTGAAGTCATTGCGCCAACTCCCTCTTTCCGATTTCATATCCTTGGATGGTGGCACTGTGATCTTTTTTGGGCAAATAATCAGTTCTTCCAATTCCTCCTGGCTATATCTCATATACTTACCTCCATTATTTTCATGGTATCGTTGCCAAAAATATCCACCACCTTGACGGCGATTTTGCGCCGCCCGTGAACACATTCGTGAAAAACACTTTTCATTTCCAGCGAGCGGTCTTTTTTCGTGCGGAAGGACTGCCACTCGTTTTCAAAGACATAATCGCCGGTCCAGACCAATTCCACTTCCCGCTTTCCTCATTTTGCATGCGGACAATCTCGCGCTTGTTTTCATAGTCAAAATCCACTGCCCAATAATCAATCCAGTCCGTCCACTCTTTTGTCAAGATCTCACGGGTAACAATCCCGTCTTGATCTTTGCTGATCTTGACCACTTGCCCCTGATTCACAATCACTTTGGCTTTGCCCTTCTTCAAGTTTTCATCGGCTCCGGCGGAATCCTGAGAATAAAAGACAGAAAAATCAGTCAGTTCCACCGCAACACTGTTTTTCTTGATATGTGGCTTGACCTCAATAAAAGAAACATCATGAAAGACCACCTCGTTTTTTTCTACCGCCCGTTTATCGAAAACATCACGAGGAATGTATTTCATGGCCAGGTCGATGCCCTTGCTCTTCGCCTCCTCCTGAATATTGGGGAACAACCCCATCTCAAACTCAAAACCGAGAATATCCACTTTCGTGATGTGCTTCTGGCGACATTCCAGAATAATTTCTTCGACAAACAAACGAGTAACAGGCAGATTGACCGGACCCACCGCCACCAGCCGACCCGATTTTTTTCCCTGAAACGTGTTGAACTGGCTCACCGCTTCGGCTCGGTAGGCATGCAGGATTAAGTCTAAAAAGTCTTTTTCTTTGGCTTCTAGTTGCTTTTGTTTTTCTGCTTCACGTAAATCAAGATTGATGCCGACAAAGTGCTGGCGTTCGTACTTGCCTAAATTCAGGATTTCAAAGGCACGGTAATTTTTGCCCTCGGTCTTGAGTTGGCGTTGCACGCCGATCATGCGCTTGCGAGTCGTGTGGATGGCGAACTTGCCCAAGTCGGAACCGATCCACTTCCGCCCCAGCTTTTCGGCAGTGGCCAAAGTCGTGCCGGAACCACAGAAAAAATCCGCCACCAGGTCGCCTTCGTTGGATGAAGTTTTGATAATACGTTCCAGCAGTTTTTCGGGTTTTTGAGTGGGGTAATCAACTTTCTCATTGCCTCTTAATGCGGGTAGCTCAATAAAATTATCAACCTTGTTTTCCCATACTTCAAAATACTGGATTTTTCCGTTTTCATCTCGAACTCGACTTGCTTTGCCAGTTTTCGAGTTAAATATATGCTTACTTGCAGTTCTTGGTTTGTCTAATTTTTCATAGACTTCGTTGTAAATACAGTCTTTTTTATTTTTTACATACCAATATATATTTTCTGTATTCTGGTGAAATTTTTTCGATTTGGCTTTTAATCCAACCGCTGTGTAATGAGTAATAATCTCATTTCTAAAATGATCTTTTCCAAAAACCTCATCCAAAACCAGCCGTATGTAGCTATTCACCCGCCAGTCGCAATGCACATAGATACTGCCGTCATCGGCGAGCAGGTCGCGCATTAGGGAAAGCCGTTCATAGATCATGCTGATGAAAGAGTCCGCCCCCTGGCCCCAGGTGTCGCGGTAGGCGATTTCTTCGAGGATGCCGGGCTTTTTGGTCAGGGTTTCGTCGCCGATCCCAATATCCATACTGAAATCCGCCCCGACATCAAAGGGCGGGTCGATATAAATCAGCTTGAGGCCGCCTTGCGCTTCTATCTCTTCACGCAGTGGCCCGTTTTTGAGTGACGATAGAATCAGTTTGTTGTCGCCCCAGATGAGCTTGTTGCTCCAGCCTTTCAGTTGCCGCCCGCGCTCATCCACATCTAAGAAGCTCATTTGCATATCGGCTCTTTTTTGATCCTCTTCAGAGCGGGGTTCATCGACCTGCTCAATCACCTGAAAGGGCAGGACGACATGACAGACCTCGCTAGTTTTGCCGTTCCAGACCAATTCCACTTCCCGTTTGTCCTCAAACAATAAAAAGCGGTATTTCTCTGGCAACGACTTGCCTGCCTCAAGATATTGGGCAATGTCTCTTATCTCATTAGCGGTCAGCTTCATTTTGTTCTTTTTCTACTCCATCTCTTCTTGAGTGAGTCATCCATTATACGTGTTGTCAGCAATATTGGTGGAAAATATAATGCGGAGTTGAGAAGTTTTTGAGTGAGCGTAGCGAGGAAAAAAATATTTCTCAAATGCCTTGTTAAGAGTTTCTGTTACTTTTCAAAAACTCTCGCTCCATTTCAGAATTTAATTTGTTCCAGTTTTTCCATTCTAATTTTTCTTTTTTAATTTTTTGACTATTCACTTGTCTTGTCTTCATTTCTACTATTTCCTCATCATAATAATTTGAAAATATCATTCGATAGGAATTTTCAGCCATAAATTTTCTAAACTCCTTAGTTTGTTTTACAGATAATTGAGAATTTTTAAGTAGTGCTCTCTCTCCAATTTGGACAAACATCGCATGATAAGGGCCAATAAGGAATATTATATTTCCTTTCTCAATGTCCCACCCTCCTCCCAAATCATAATTATTTTGATCAATATAATTCAATTTTATGACAGGGTTATCACTTGTAAACCACTTGTAACCTTTTGCTGGCTTTACAATAGTCCATTTATGCTTGTGTAATATTTTTTCAGAAAGTTCCAATAGAGTGTTGATCGAATAAATCCATGTGCCTCTTCCTAAACAAAGTTCTGCTTTTAGCACCCCAGACCCTTTGTCAGTGTTAAACTCCCTGGTTATCTTCAACGGGAAATCGTAATTATTTTCTGGACGTTTATACTCTTTGAAAGTATTTAACTCTTTTTCTTTAAGTCTTTTCTGGACAATATCAGGAAGAGTATCAGGAAGGAACGTCTTATTACGTTTTAAATGTTCAATAAGCCTTAATGGTGTCCTAACATCTTGTGCGGCAAGAAATCTTATTAAATTTTTCCAGTCACCTGCTGAAAGCCGTTTTTCAAGAACAACCTTTTCTAGTGCATCACTAGCTGGAGATTCATACTCTTTATCAAACCTTTTTTCTAATTTGTCAGACTCACTTCCTGATACTATCTGCGTATAAAGATGCCTGTGATAAGCGATAGCAGATGTCCTATATTTTTTCCATAACGGAACATTGGAATGATTTACCAGGGTTTTATACACACATATCTTATTACTAGAATCTTCCCATCTTTTTAAATAGCATTTAGGTACATAATGATTCTTAATATGTAGTTCATTCATATATTCAATTTGACTTATCATTTGTCAAGTTAGCCCCGTTTAATAGAGTATGATTATTGAGTTGCTGATATATTTCTTTAGTCTTTTAGCTCCCCCAAAGCAAAATATTTTTCTAGTTTATTTTTTTGCTCCATCAGACCTGGTTAATCGAGAGGCAAGAAACCTTCTTGCTAAAATAAGACACAGGAACCCATTCATTCCTAGCCAAAAACGATCAAGGGTGCCACCCGGAAGCCAGCGCACATCTGCACGGTCGAAGAGATCCCACAATAGATGTGACGCGATCCCAACACCGAAACCAGAAACGAGTGTGTGGAGAAAAATCGATGGGTTCCGTCTCAGCAGAAATAAGAGGAAAAAGAAAAGAAGGCCACTATGGAATAAAGGATTACGATGACCACCAATCCCTAGAAATTTAATGTCTAAATCTGGGAAAACGGTGCCAAAATAGCAAGGAATCAAAGACAAAAGAAACAATAAACCAAGTTGTATTTTAGAACTCCCGCGGTCTTTCAATAAATAATAAAAGCCCATCAAGAGGACAATTCCAACTAAACCATGCTCGGCACGATAGGTACTTTTTTGTCTAAATAGTGCTAAAATCGCCCAATTTAAAATAAGAGATACAAGAAATAAAACAAACACTGTTGCAAATATGACAGTCGTTTTTTTGAATTGACGATTTTGGAGTATAGCCACTAATTTGGCTTTCATTTTCAGTGATAACGAAACGTTGAGAAGTTTTTAAATGGGGGTCTTGAGGTATCTTGACTGCTTTATAAGGTAAAAAATCTTTCTTAAACGACATTCCCACTTTTATCATAATCCAGAATTATTCCTGGTTTATCTTCAGCACTCTCATCAATTTTTTCATTTGAAAACCTAATGACCAAGGCATCTACTTCAGCACTATATTTAACTTTCATTTATGCTCTCCAATATTTTTTAATTTTGCTCGTTCGTAGGAATGCCTCTATCCTCAATTTGTTCTTTTGCGTGATCTGAAAGTTTAAATTTCATGATAGACTATATGTTTCTTTTGATACAATTCATCAATTTCTAACCAAAAATCATTTAGAGAATCTTTATCTCGTGCGATTCTCCTATCTTTGTTAAGTATCTTGACTGCTTTATAAGGTAAAAAATTCATAAAATAACTCCAAGAATAATTGTTTTTAATTTAAGAGGTTAACGACTGCATCTTATTAAACTCATATTCAAGTTCACTCAACAATCAACAATTTATTCTTGACATTCGCACAATTATGGCTTATTTTTTAAGTATGCGTCTGGGATGAGTCGCCAAGCGTCTCATCATAGGGCTTATAGCCCTATCCCCCCAGTCGCTTTTTTTTTGCCCAAATTGCCCCTCCATACCACTCCATGTTTTTATGTTATATTGATGAATCTGGAACTTCTAGTATTCCAGGAAATACATCCCACTTTATCTTAGTAGGATTGTCTATTCCTATCTGGCATTGGAAAGATTGCGACCATGACATTACTCGAATCAAAGAAAAATATGATCTCTTAAATGCTGAAATTCATACTGCTTGGATTCTTCGAAAATATCTTGAACAAAGTAGAATTCCAAATTTTGATTCTCTTCATTATTCACAAAGGAGATCTGAAGTTGAAAGGTTAAGAAAAACAGCACTTTTACGACTCCAAAAAAGTGGGAATTCCAAATTATACAAACAAACTAAGAAGAACTATCAAAAAACCGATGATTACACTCATTTAAACTTGAATGAAAGAAGGTCGCTAATCTTAGAGATTGCAGAGTGTGTTTCAAACTGGGGATTTGCAAGACTTTTTGCGGAGTGTATAGACAAAATTCACTTTGACCCGACAATAGCTCCGAAAACTATTGATGAGCAAGCTTTTGAACAAATAGTCTCACGATTTGAAAAATTCATCCAAATTTATAATTCTTCAAACCCCCGTTCCTATGGGCTCTTGATTCATGATAACAATGAAACCGTTGCTAAAAAACATACTTTGCAAATGAGAAAATACCAAAATTCAGGTACTTTGTGGACTTCTATTGAAAATATAATTGAAACTCCCCTCTTCGTCGATAGCCAGTTAACCAGTCTGATTCAAATTGCAGATTTATGCTCCTACTCTATCCGTCGATATCTTGAAAATGGTGAAACTGATTTATTTGATTTTGTATTCAGAAGAGCTGATCGAAAAGGTGTTGTAACAGTTGGAGTAAGGCACTTTGCTCCTTCAAATTGCCCTTGTAAAATTTGTAGTGCGCACCGTCCCTGAATTTCTTCCTCAACAACTTTATCCTCATCTTGTTCACTACTCTATTGTGCAAAAAAATGAGAGGTTGCTGAAACCGAGCTACGAGCGCAGTGTAGGCAAGTCCCTAGCAGCGCCTTGTTAAGCATTTTTTGCTAAGAACTCTTCAGCGATATCCCATAGAGATTCGCCTTCAGAGTTTACCCAGTGCGCGTTGCCATTGACTCCGCCAGGATTGTTGTTATCAGGGTGTAAATCTTTGAAGATTTTCCATGCAAGTTTAGAGACAGCATATTCTTCACGATCTTTTGCCCAAACAATGGCATTGCTTTGCCCCTGCTTTCCTGTAATGGTTGCTTTAAAGGTCGGGTCGTTTTCATTGTAATTAAGCCAGGAAGGCAGGCCATTCTTTAGCCTCAGCTCATCACCTTCTTTTACGAGTTTGTTTTCTAGAAGAATACTCATTGTTTTAGGACGAACTCTCCTTCCAGATTGCTCCCGATCTTCCTTCTTACGCTTAATATCAATAAGGTATTGACTGGCTTTTTCTAATGGAATTACCACTTTAGGCACAACAATGACGTTATCATCGACTTTGTAAGGGGTGATGGATACACAACTAATATCAATCTCGGAATCTCTGAGCCACAATACGGTTGTTGTAATTTCTTGTGAGAACCCCTCAGAGCATAGGATGATTCTTGGCCTAGTAGATAGCTCAGAGAATGAATCCGATTCAACAAACTCAATTATTTGCTCTTTAGCATCAAAGTCAGAAAGTGATTCATTATCACATTTTTTCTTATAATCAATATAATGCGGAACCAGTTTGTCAATGGTCATAGATGATACCATTGCTGCATACCTTATAGCCTGCAAGTCAGCATAACCAGCAACGGAATCTCGCTTTAATTCGATCACAACGAGATTTCCTTCTCGATCAACAGCCAATAAATCTAGTCGATCATTACTATTGGAAAACCCAGCAAACTCAATACTTACAATTAGCAAATCTTCACCAAGTATCTCTGGATTGGTTCTTACCCATTCTTCAATATGAGTTCTTTCCCAGATACCAAGATCTGTAAAGCTACTTTCTCTTATTTTCTTAGATTTCTCTAAACCATCTGATATTGAAAAAATCATGAAATCTCCTTTCATTTCCAACGAAACGTTGAGAAGTTTTTAAATGGGGGTCTTGAGGTACAGGTACAGGGAAAAAATTTGCGCCCCAAAGCGACGCTTGTTTGTGAGAGGCGTTATCACGATTTTGTAGACTTGATCAGTTTTGCTATTTGTTCGAGGCCATCATAAGTTGATGGTAGATTTCCCTCTTCCGTGACGATTCCTGAGAATATTATATTCTCGAACTTGGACAATGCTTCGTTGTCTTTAGATTTTATTTCTTGAGAATAGGTGGCATAGCTTTGAATAAATTGACACAATGTTTTTCTTAAATCGATTTGCAATAGCTGAGATTTTACAGACTTATAGTTGAATAGAAGCACTCTAAAATAATAGATGAATATGCCGGTCAGTGACAAAGCAGGTAAAAGCGAAACGAGAAGACCATCTTGAATTAAATCAAGATTTTTAATGCTAAAATAAATAACGCCAAGCCCTGACATAATAGCTGGTGCAATGACCAATCCGGATAGAATACGCAACCAACGTAACAGGCCATCTAATTCTTTTTTCTTTTCCTTGGCAAGTTCATTAAATCCGTCATAAAGTCCTACAAAATTGAAGGCATCTTTATACTCATTTAGTGCATCTTTAAGTTTCTCCACTTCTGATTGTTTATCAGAGATCTCTTGATTCCACTCCTCTTTAAGTTTTTCGGCGTTTGCTGAGATAGCATTGAAATCCTTTAGGCTCTTGATTGCATCACTATTCATTAGTTGTTTGAGAATACGAATCGGTAGACCCCTGAGAGCAAACTCAATTTGTTTCTTTGCAAGATTTTCAAATGCTTCTAGATTATCAAAGACAAAGTCGCGAGCTTCCTCAAATTCACTCGCTAGGTCAGTGTCCATACTTAAATAAAGTTCGAAAAAGAAACGGAAACAAGAGGAACATACATCATCCAGCCGCTCTTTATCCAGCTCTCTTCCTGCATCTGATAATCGGTTAATAAATCGGTCACCAATCGATTCAATATTAATTTGGCATTGCTCATCCCACTGTTCTGGATTACTGGCCATTGCGCCAATGACAAGGCTAATGAGATTGTTTCTGCCCATTTCGAAACCGTCCTCAGGTGTTAAACTGTCAATTTTTGTTTTAAATTTAGACAAAACCACCTTGCTTTGATCTGAGTTGAATAGTTCTTTCATTTGTCTCCAATCTTCGATAATTGATTGCCGATAGCGACTTAACTCAGCGGCAAAATAAAGCGAGTGAGGAACGCTTTATTTTGTCCGAGTGCAACGCCTTGTTATGCCTTGTTTGCGTCTTCGCCTAAAATCATGGCTTCCACTTCTTTTTTGGCGTGTTCCAACTCTGTTTTGGCTTGTTGTTGGAGTTGTTTGGCTTGCTTGCGAATTTCGCTAATGTGATTGGCGATTTCGGTTTGTTTTTCTAGGGGTGGTAATGGAATACTTTGACTAAAATAATTGGCCATTATTAAGTTTCGTATTCCATTGGTTTGGCTTTGCATGGCATCAGTTAGCCCGATATTATGAATGCACTTTAAAAAACAAAATAAATAACATGGTGATATATAGCTTTCATTAACTCTGATTTTTTGCACAAAATTACTATACCCAATAACATCATAATGATTTAGAACATCCCTTGTTATGATTGCAACTCTACCAACAGGCTGATCGGAACTACCTCCTGATTTTTCAATCAGTAAATCATTATCTTTGACATTTATTTTTAGAAGTTTTTTGTTGTTGATTAAACGATATTTCAAGCGCAAATTATCTAATTTCAGATTAAATGAATTATCAAATTCAGTTGCACGAATTACCAAGCATTTTGAAAACCCATCAGTACCTGTGTTCAACTCATTCCCCCAATCACCTGCTACACTTCCAATAACTAGATGCTTTAACTGGGTTTTTGGAAAGCTCGAACTATTTATAGATGCTTTTAAGGATACGGTTTTATTATCATACCATTTTGGATCAAACCGCCCACCCGACACCTCACTCAACTGCCGAGTAAAGATTCTGCTTTGGAGGGTGTTTTCTTGTTGCTCCGGTAATTCAATCCCCAACTCACCTAACAGATAAGCGTCAATGCTCCCCAGTAAGCGCTGTGCTTCTGCCTCTTTTTGTTTTTTGGAGGCGTAGGCGGTGTCCATTTTGGCGACTATTTCAGCTTGGATTTCTTTTGGTGGGATGGGGATTTTTATTTTTGCTAATTCTTCTTGGGTGATAGCGGGGTAATTTCCTCCGCTACTCCGTTGCTCCATTTGCCAAAGTGAAGGAGACTGCCGCAACCAATAAAAAAGAAATCGCTTGCTAATACTTGTTGTTATAAGTTTTCTGATAATAGAGAAACCTGTAGAGGCAATATACAATCCATCATCTTCAATATGTGATATTGCTCCTCTGCTTGGTCTTGTGGTTGAAACCAAAATATCTCCATTACGAACAATCATTTTTGCTCTACTCGGAGCTTCTCTAATATCTATGTTGTTAATTTGGTTAATTTCACCTGTATATAGGTCAATTTCTCCAATTTCTATATATGGGAAGGTCTCAGAAAAGATATTTTTCTGATTCCATGATTCACTGGAAAACTCAATTAAATTGCTTAATTTATCGTGTTCGACATTCTTTATCCTATGTTCGTTACCCCTAAAGAATGGCTTATAAAAATGCGGATCAAGCCGCCCCTCCAACTCACCAAGCATAACCAGAAAAACCTTGTTTTTATCCAATTCAGGCGAAAGTTCAAAATCAATCATTTTGTGTACTTAGTTTATCAGGGTTTTTAGCGATTTTTTTATTCATTGATTTTAGGCGACGTTCCAGTTTTTTAATATCTTCCTCAGGTGGCAAGTCCTCTGGTTTAATACCACGTTTTAATAAAATTTCTCTGACACTTTGATTATTTTTAATATGTTCTTCGGTAATTTCTAATTCACGTATTAAGCGATGTTCTTTGGTGTTAAAAACAGTGATTTCTGTGGCAAAATCTTTGGCTTTAATCGTAATGGCGGGCAGAAAATCAGCCAAAGCCCTACCTGCTGGCACTTGTATTTTATCTTTCATGTCAGCGGTGGTTTTGCCACCAAATAAGGCCTTATCTCCCTGAGAACGAATAAGGCCAAAATTTCGGTTGTCTTCGGTGTGTTGATAAATCAAGTCTGATAATTCTTTTTCAGAATGAGTTAGCTTTTGTCTCGCCTGTAGGCGTTCTAAATTTGTGAGCTGCTCTTGGATTAGTTCCGACTGTCTAGTTTGTAAGGCAAAATAAGTTTGTGCAAAGGCAATTTTTTCTTTGCGCGGGTCTCCGTTTTGGGCGATAAGATAACAAGCGTATCTGGTGAGCATGATGTCTTGGATTTCTCGCTGACTATCTGAACCCAAAACAACCATTTTGTTGACGTCAACGAAATGGTCAAGAACCTGATGATGACTTGCTTCACAAGACACTTTTGCTTTAATAATAACTTGGGTAAAATTGCGCCAATCGCTATACCCCAGTAAATGTTGCAGATCCCTAGCAAACCAAAACTCAATCTCTTCTTCTGTGGTTTGCGAGTGATCGTTAAAATCATCGGTGAAGGATTGTACTAATTCATTTTTCATGTTTCCTCCTTTTTTATCGCTTCAATGAATCGGGCAAGTTCTTTGCCGATACCATCCAATTCATTGTTATTGGTCGGTTTGCCCGTTGCGTCATAGCCGATATCTTCGGCGATTGCCATAAAGATCGGGTAATCCTTCAAGGCTTGTTGTTTCTGCTCTAAATATTGCTCCCTCAAGGTTTCCTTGAGAGCGTCAACTTTTTCCTTGTATTCGGCATTGACTTCATTTTTCCATTGTTTGTAGGCTTCTGATTGAGTGAGAGTTTTGCCTTGCAAACCGGCTGAATTATCAAAACCTTTGAGATTTTTAATGTGCTGTTTTTTCTCCTTGCCGATGTTCTCTAACTGTTCAGTGTAAGCGTTTTTTTCCTTAACGCTGTCTTGTAGCCCTGTTTTCTGATTTTTAATTTTCTCAGTTTCTTCGGCAGTATGTTTTTTCAAAAACAACACTGAACTTTTTACACCCGCACCCGTTGCCTGAAATGCGGTTTGTGGCATGGAGACCACCGCCACAGTGCGATATTTTTCTTCAATCCCATCTCTAACATATTGTAAACTAGAGTTAGTTAAAACCCCATCAGGGATAACAATCGCTAAATAACCGCCTGCAATTAAAAATTTATGACATTGCTCAATAAACAGAATTTCAGTGCTTTGATTTTCTCTGGCAGTTTTTTTGTGGTTGGGGTTGAGCCAGTCAGCCTCTTTCAGGGCATAATCGTATTGGTTCATGTAGGCTTGTTCGGTCTGCCTGATGCTGGAACCAAACGGCGGATTGGTGATGATAAAATCAAACTTATCGTATGCAAAGCCTTTATTTCCAGTGCGTGAAAAAATGCCTTTTTGAGTGATATTGCCATCCCTATCCTCAATATTTTCAATGGGCAATAACCCATCCGTGGCAACGACATTGGTATGACCGTCATCGTGGATAATCATATTCATTTTGGCGGTTCGGGCGATCTGCTCGTTGATTTCAATGCCAAATAAATTTTTCTCGGCAAAATTATGCCAGTGCTTATAGTGGTCGTTTGTCTGTTTAGTATCAGTTTCAAAATCGGGATAATATTCTCCAGCCTGTCTGCGAACTTTATCAAGAGCATGGAGCAAGAAACCGCCACTCCCACATGAAGTGTCCAGCACCCAAGAGTCATGCTTTATCGGCAACGTGTCTACAATAAATTTTACAATCGGGCGCGGGGTAAAATATTGCCCGAAATCCCCCCGAAAAAAGGAACCCATCAGGGTTTCAAAAGCTCTGCCCTTGCTGTCCAGATCAGTATTGCCTAAATGGATGCTTTCAAGGTAGCCGACCACGGTACGCAATTTTTCGATACTGAGGCGGATGTCGTCCTTAAAAACTTCGGGATCTTTTTCGCGCCCTTCGGCATAGAGGGCCTTGATGCGATTGTATAGCTCTTGACTGGTTTTAGCTTCACTATCTTTGACTTTATCGCTTTCCCTGATTATTTGAAAATCGTAGGCTTCCCCTTTTTTACGGGGTTTTCTTTCATCCCAGATTTTGCAGAATATCAATTTATCCAGTTCATCAAAAGCCTCTGAGGGATTGAGTTCACCACCGCCCCAAAGAGAATCATGCGCTTGCTAAAATCGTCGAGTGAGTTCACCTTCTGATACTTTTTGAAGCTCAAATAATCTTTGACCTTTGGCGGACTTACCGCCCCCTTTGGCGTATTTATATTCAGCAAGCTCATCAACTCCGTATTGAGGAATATCGGTTGCAGAAAGATATTTCTTCGGTTCTTTTTTCGGTATTTCAAAATAAGCGTCCTTGATTTTGGAGGTCACCCAAAAATACTTTGCCCGTACTGTGCCTGTGGCGGCATAACTGAAAGCCTGTGCAATCGCTTGTTTAAACTCCAGTTCGGAAACACCCTCTTTTTTGCACTCCACCACAATATGAGCGGATTCATGCTCATCATCGTTATAAACGATCATGTCGGCTTCTCTGGTATCGGAACCGATTTTGACAGAGACAAATTGCTCTATTCGTTCGGGTTTGTAACCATAAACCAAAACCAATTTTAGAAATGACTCAGCTTGTACTTTTTCTTCTGGATTGCCGTAATTCCGCCTTTTGTTCTGGTGGATGTAAGTGATGTATTTTTTCTCATCATCGAATTTGATTAAGCCTTTGTCGATTCCTTCTTCTATTATTGGATTCTGTTCTATTATTGGATTCATTCGGTTCCTATTTCCTTTCAAATTTCATGCTGATCGCGGGTTTTGAGGGTATAACAGTTAAGCTGTGAAGTAAGCGTCCCACACGAGCGCATTGTTATGTTTTTAATGTTCATAGCTTCGTATTCTATCAATCTCTGCTACTAATGATTCGAATTTTTCAAAGTCATCAGGATTACTTCTTTCCATAATCATTGACTCAAAGTCCCTCTTTCTCGATTCATCAAATTCAACACGTTCCTCTCTGTTAGACGGTCTTATGGTTGTTTTGTATTCACCGAATAAATTTTCAGGAAACATATTCTCTATCCCTTTCTTAGCGATATTATTATTTTGATTCTTTGGAAAAATAAATGGGTAGGTGTTATTTTCAGGCTTTAGCGCATAATGAACGTCACAATCCCAGACAAATATCACCTTATTGTCATGTGGTATTTTAGATAGAAAATCGAATAATGTCTTTAATTGGTTTTTCCCTGAAATATCTTCAACCCCAGGCAATACTTCAACACCGTTAACACCAAAAAGCTCTAAGGCTTTTTTTATTAATACTGTATTGTTGCCTTCTGTAATTACTGTAAGATCAGACATTGCTACTTCATCAAGCAATTTCAAGCCCCGCTCTATAGTTACAAAACCTTGCGTCAAAATTGTTAGTGCCTCTTGCTGTGATTTTTTTTCTATTCGATTAATTCCTGTGCGATTCATAACGAACACAGAATCCTCAGGAGCAAGAGCGATTGTTGTAGGCGAGTGCGTAACAAGTATTACCTTCACCCCCTGCTTAAGAAAAGTATTATCAATGACTTCAAACATGTTTTTCATCATTGATGGATGAAGTGACGCGTCAACCTCATCCAAAAGTAATATGTCAGGGAAATGCTTGTCGGAAGAAGATTTGTAGACTGAGGCCACTAGCGCCATTAATACTTTTTCACCGGACGACAAGCTGCTAAATTCTATTTCTAAATCACTTCTCTCGGTGTGTTTTAATTTTAATTGGAAGTTGCCGAAAAAATCTGATCCTTCTGGCGAATTAACCTTGTATTGGAGTGTGTCGAAAGTCTCTAATATCTTATTTACAACGTCCCATGGTTTTTCACCATGCACCTTAATGAACTCATCTTCCCTTAGTGCTTCGTAGTCTTTTCCGTTTTCTTCATTTTCAAACCTATTTACCTGATTATTTCGATATTTGACGTAGTAGTCCCAAATTATTTTGCCAAGCTGGTTTGGTAAAAAATCGTTCTTAAATACAAAAGGCTTATACATTCTGACAAATTCATCATGCTGTATTTCATCAATGCTGTACGGTAGTTTCTTTAATAAAGAATAGATGCCTTGAGCCTGTTGATTAGTTTTAATATCAGAATCATTAAAATAATTTTTTACATTCTGCTTGTAATCTTTTAACTCATCCTTTTTTAAACTCCAGAAGCTTTTTTTCTCAGCCTCACATGATGACTTAAGGGTGTCGTAACTTTCCCCAAGAGTTGAACGCCAGCTTTGCATATTGTTCTTTATTTGATGCTCAACAAAGTATTGCCAAGCTGATTCTCGTTCATCAGACAGCTGATGGGCATTAAAGATTTGTTCATTCTCTAGACGGAATGTTTCATAGTTGAATAAAACTATATGGGCATTTTCCATTCCAGATATAGCTACATCGTATTTCTCAATAGCTTCTAGAAGATGGCTTTTCCCCGAACCGTTTACGCCAGTTAACACGGTGAAATCACCTAGTTCAATCGGGTCAAATTGCTCAATTGAAAGATGACTTTGTTTAAATTGTAGCTGCATATTTTCCTCATTTACTGATCTGGTTACGGAACAGAATAATTTAGGGTTCTAAAAAATTCTCGATATTTACTTGATAAAGACTATTTAAGAGTATTATTTGTGAGTTTCAAATTAAATTCAAACAAGAGTATCCGAAAAACGGTGTCATTCCAATCTTATGATTAACTTACGAAAAAATTGCGCCCCTTCAAATCCTTGTCAATTCCATTGATTTCTCCGCTTCTTAGTGTGTTTTTAACACCATTACCGCGCTACATTTCTAGCGATAGGGCGTTATGGCGTTGGATTTCAAAATCGGCAGGCAATACCACTTCCAGCAGTTGGATATCATCAGAGCAGTCATCCAGTCTGTAATGCAATCCAGCAGGCACAACAAAACTGTCATCCGCGACCAATGGCTGGGGGTCATGCCCTTCACAGTCAAGCGTCATTGTTCCTTGCAATACAAAGATGAAGAGAAACTCCGCGTGGTGGCTGTAATAGTGGTTTTGAGGGTTTCCAGAAAGGCGGGCAACTTGCACACTAGCAAGGTTATCTGTAGCGAGGGAGATGCCCATATCACGGCAAGCAAACCCCTCCAATCGCCAGGGTTTCCATGGGGCAATCTCAGCTTCGTGACGAACAAACCGCTGTCCTCCAAAATCACGCGTCGGCTTCAGGGTTGCGGTGGGTAACAAAAGTTCGTGATCCGTGTAAGTCTGGTGCGCGGCAGGGCATCCGATTTCAATCACTTCCATCCCTGGAGAACATTCCAGCACCCGGTGTCGGATTTCCGGTGGTTGCAAAACGCAGTCTCCTGCCCGCAGAACAAACGGCTCTCCCTGATCTTCATAAACCACCCGAACCCAGCCTTTGTAACAGTAGATCATCTGGAAGTGTATCTTGTGGAAATGAACGTAATCCGGGACAGGGCCGCCCTCCGGGATTCTAATATGCGACGCGATGAAGCGCCCGCCCTGACGATCAGGAATCAGATCACGATAGAGCATCCCAGCCCGCCCCGCATCCCATTGGGAGCCGTCCTTCAATTGATTCACAACCAGCGATGGTTGCGGCGGAGGCAGGACGAGTGTTTGATCTGCGGACACAAGTTCAATTTGAGTGCCATTGGGGGCGGTCAGCAACTGTTCGCCATCGCCGAAAACAGTGGGATCATCACAAATGAGCCGCAGTTTTCCAGGGGAGCCTGTCGCGTCTCGCCGCAAGCGAATGCGCAAACCGTGAGCGGAGATGACCGCTTCTGAAGGATCATCGGCGGGAAAGATCATATTCACTTGAAATCCTAACTTCTCAGTAAAGTAGGACAGTGTTTCGGCCATTGCCTGACACGATAAAACCACTTCCGCCGCATGAATTTTCTGAGTGATATCTGTTGTCATTCTTTGATAAGGCTATTGAATGTTTTTGATTGTGAGGGAAGAGGATTTCACCTAGTTTACTAAAAGCCACGCAGATGAAATACAAAAAAAAAGGCGGGTCATTCAGAAGAATCTGAACGATACCCGCCACTAAACAATATTTATTTTAAAAAGCTGTTAGTTTCGTTTATTTCAACAACTTGACAGTCCAATTGCCGCTCGCGTCAACGCTATTGATTCCATAAATCCCACCAACGTCACCATTTTCATCAAAGTCAACGTTGCCAGAAACCCCTTCATAATTGATATCTTTACCCGCGGCAATCAGCGCTTTCGCTTTTTTCCATTCACCTGGGCGGATCACTTCTCCGGGAGTGTTCGCGACAGCACGGAGGGCCGCGGAAATTTTGCTACGATCCGCAGAGCCGGCCTTTTCGATGGCCAGAGCGATCAAGAAAGTGGCATCATATCCATTGGCCGCGTAGGGTGCTTTTGGATCACCACCTTTAGCGGAGAAATCAGTCGCGAAAATCTTATAAGATCTATTGCTATAATCCGAAGAATTTTGGCTGATTTCAATCTTGCCACGCATCACACTTGCGCCCAGTTGTTCGATGACAGATTTATCAAACATCCCATCCGCGGCATAGAATTTATCAAACAATCCATTTTCGATGCTATTGCGAATAATCGTGATCCCACTGCTCCCATAATAAGCGAAAAGAGCCAATGCTTGTGGGCCGCCGCCTTTGGACAAAGTGGCCATTTCTCCACGATAAGACGCTTTTTTTGGTTCATGGGCTTGATTCCCGGTGATCGTCCCTCCCATCTTGGCAAATTCACGGACAAAGACCTCCGCAATTCCAGCATTATAATCATCCGTTGCATAAGTCACTGCCACTTTTTTAATGCCGGAGGCGAGCACATGTGCGGCCAAGGCGGCTCCTTGATAAGCATCCGAGGGAGTCACCCGAAAAACCAGATCATTGTCTTTCAGATCTGAGATAGAAGGCGCTGTCGCGGAATCCGATAGCGCAACAACCCCCGCAGGAATCGTGACGGCTTGAACCATCGCATTTGTCCCTCCTGAACAACTGGCACCAACCACCGCAACCACTTGCTCGACATTGACAACTTTCCCTCCCGCATCCACACTCGTTTTGGGATCACAACCTGAATCGGCAAGCACCATTTTCAGGGTATCTCCCTTGAGCAAACCTCCTTGAGCATTCACATGTTCAGCCGCCAGGTTGCGACCGGCAATGATCGGAGCAACCAATTCGGCGATAGGGCCGGTCACACCAGCGACAGAACCTACTTTGATTTCGGCCGCTGATGCCGTCATAGAACACATAGCGATTGCCGTCGCTAATGAAAATTTTGCTAAATATTTCATCGTTGATACCTCCTCTGTTTTGTTTAAAATAGGCTTTTTCCGCCTGTTTTTACGATTGATAAACGCCGTTTGGGCAGCTGGATGAGGCCTTCGTTGAGACCGACACCTTCCCTGTCAAACGGACTTTGATTCTCCGGAAGCTTTTAAGGCTCTCGGATGGGGTCGAGTTTCTTTCAAAAACCCCTTTGGAAATTTCTGTAAAAAAATCTGTAAGACAAATCCGATCAAGAAAATACGGATGTAAGCCGTCCGAATCGCCAAATCACCGGGGAGCCGGCTCGTTAAAATTTCGGAGGCTGACCAGAGAGTCCACATGATAAAGGCGCCTAAGATTGCGCCGCGGTTATTGGCACTTCCGCCAACAAGCAGCATGACCCAGACGAGGAATGTGGTGGTCAATGGTTCTGTGGCATTGGGATCAATAAATTTCAAATAATGGGCCGTATAAGCTCCTGCCAAAGCCATCAGCATACAGCCAATCACAAAGCTTTCCATCCGAAACTTCTCCACATTTTTTCCCGCCGCTTTCGCCGAGGCCTCATTTTCACGAATAGCGTTCATCACTCGCCCCCAAGGAGATTTATGCGCCACCTCCAAGGCTAAGTAAATCACGAAAACGGTCACAAGAACCATCGCCAGAAAACCCAATTGATTCCAAGGTTCCGGCAGATCTTCGAAAGGCTTAGGGATCATCGAGACTCCACGAGGGCCATTGGTCGCCCATGTCTCATTTTTAAGGATCAAGCGGAAAATTTCCGCAATCCCAATCGTCGCAATCGCCAGATAGTCTGTCCGTAAACGGAGGCAAACTTTTCCGACCCCCCAAGCAATGCAACCAGACACCAGCATCGCCACGATAAAACTCACCGCATAGGGCATTTCATAACCCCCCAAATGTCGAGCCGACGGAGCGGTTGTCAAAATCCCACTGACATACGCGCCAATGGCAAAGAATCCGGCAATCCCGACATTAAAAAGCCCCGTAAATCCCCACTGGATATTCAAACCAAGGGTGAGAATCGCATAAATCCCCCCCATCGTCGCCAGAGAAATCGCATAAAGAAAATATCCGTAAAACTGTTCCATGATTAACCCTGGCCTTTAAATAACCCGGTTGGTCGCCAAATCAGCATCCCAATCATAATGACAAAAGCAATCCCCGCCTTATATCCGGGATTGAGCAGTGGTTCTGTGCCAATCCAAGGATAACTAGAGAGTTCCTCAGCAAAACCGATGATCAAGCCACCAGCCAATGCGCCGTAAGGCCGTCCAATCCCTCCGAGAATCGCGGAGGCGAACATGGGCAATAAAAGATTGAATCCCATCATTGTTTCGATATGCGTATCCAGTGCTAAAAACACCCCCGCCGCGACCCCCAAACCGCCACCGATGATCC
>WASW01084995.1_pt1 | contig 20223 bp, 17 predicted proteins | sample 5698521 | NCBI WGS metagenome assembly WASW01 (sample SAMN11175560, study PRJNA528189) | sponge metagenome | isolation source: marine sponge | host: Leucetta | place: Antarctica: Western Antarctic Peninsula, King George Island | collected 2013-01
TGCCAACTGCCAGGACCGGCCTTCATCGACGCGTGCAGAAACGTCCATACGATATGCGTCGTGGCCTGTGAGTTTCTCAACGATGCCAATGGGCTTTCGCACAAAGGCATCATATGCAGGACTAACCGGTAACGCTTCAGCCCGACCATCCAGGCAGATAACGGACGCAACATTGGAATCTTCTTCTCGGATGCGCTGGATTGTTGCAGGGCCGGTTGTCGTCAATATGTGAACAGTGACGCCGCTCAACACAAATACACCTCGCCATCAGGCACACTCAGTACCTGTGCGATTGAGCTTTTTGCTTCCAATAATAATTGCGTTTGCGCATTTACGAAATTGGGCAAAGCCGTGCGTATCCATGGTCCACCGGCGCGGCGTACAAAAATTTGTGTTGGCATCTCAGCATTCATATCTTTTACCTCAATCTTTAAATAGACCTGACCTTGTTCCACCCGTGAAGGCGTGAGCGTCATGATGGCAACATCCGTTTCACGTCTTGTTACCTCACCCGACGATGCGGCAGCAAGCATAGGCATGTAAGCGAGCGACGCTTTCTCTAACAACCGGTTTAGGTTTTCTTGTGCCGACAAATCCCTCTCGAGTAAATTCTCAAAATCCGTTGGCGGGATAAATGATGGATTATTCACATAAGCATAAATCGTTGAGAAGGGGATTAGCGAAGAGCGATCTCGCGCAATCAACAATTCTTTTGCTTGCGCGTCTGCATCAATCGCAGCAAGTGCGAGATCGTGAAGTGGATTATCAACTGGCATGAGTCGGCACTCCCATATCCAAATTATATAACGAATTCAGAACGCTATAAAACGTCTTCTGGTCAATTCCCTCATAATACACCCAGTCAATGCCGTGAATATCACGTTCAAGAAATCGATGGACGCCCTCAATCAATCGCAGTACGTCTGGCACGGCTTCCTCAACAATATCAACAACATTAGGCGGAGGATCTATGAAGCCTGCTCTATTTACACTCCGCCAAGCGCGTTTTGCGTCGGCAAGTAATGCTTCCAATTCATGCCCTTTGGCTCGTGCTTCGGTCGCAAAGAAGTTTTGAACCGCATTGGTTTTTTCCAGTGAGACGACATTGCCCGTGTGCTCGTCATCAGCGTTTCCAAGTAATGCCTCCCAATCCAGGTCAGGCGCTAACTTCAAGGCAAGATTGATCGCTTCGGCTCGGCGTTCTTGATGCAGCAACCAAAAAGCCGCAAGGGCCATACGTTCCGTACTCTCAATGACGCCACGATACGTCTGAAGCCTAGCGCTATAAAGCGCGTCAGATTGATCCGGAAACAAATTTTCCATTGATGTTTTACGTCGTAGTGCCGTTGTCATACGAAGTTGCGCTGCACCAAACACAGCATTACGAAGTACTGAAACGGGCAATCGGCGACCCGCGCTCGTCACCAGAGGTATTTCAGAGAAAAGGTCAGCTTCATTTGCATTCACAAATTTTACCTGCTCAGCGCATGATTCTAGAATACGGGTCAACGGACTTTGTCCCTCATCAAACAAAGCTGTCACCGCTTCTGTGTCCATCGGATCGACTTCGCCCGCCTCAAAGTCTGTGCCGATAGGCGCGGCGCGGCTTCCAGCCAGCCGATCTTGCGCGCCATCAAGTGCCGTTATGAGACGAGAAGCTGTTTCATATACACCTCGGTAGGTCTTAGCCTCAATGTCGTCAGTATCCGCAAATGCGACCCAATAGGCCAAGACTACATCATCCGAAATAGCGTCTGCGCCGGATCGATTTCCACAATGTTCGACGACATAACCGAGAAAATGACGCTCCCGGCGTTGGCGTTGCGCTGGCGGAATATGTTTTTTCAAATACTGGTATAAGCAACGCTGCAAGGTCTTCGCGACATCAAGTACAACGGTCTCGTCCAGCTTGACCTGTCGTAGCGGCTTCGTCAGATCATCAATTTTTTGATAGCCCAAAGTCATAATCATAAATTCGAGCAAGGCTGCCAAAAATGGCATGCGGCCATAGGAAACTTGAAATGCACCATCTACGAATTTGTGAGTGACGCCATCATCAGCAATAACGATATAAGGTGAAACATTTTCGAAACCTGCAAATGAACGGCGAAATTCACCAACAGAGGCCCGGTCAATTCCCCAGAATACATCTTCGAATTGTCCATCACGTGCTGACGCACAAACCAGCAAATGAGACAGTTCCATTAAAGGTTTTGCATAACTACGACACACGACAATGCGTCCAAGCGCTCGGCAAATACGCCCCGCATATCGTGGCCCACCATCAGCGGCACTCGCTTCAGAAATACATGCGAGCGCATTGCGAAGGGCATCGCTTTTACCATCTTCCAGATTCAGATTTTCGAGAACCGTCGCCATTCATCTACCCATATTCGCAAAGCCTCAGTCAGAATACCCGTGATGATTGGGCTGGCAAAGCTTTGTTCCGAAATGATTGTATAAATTACTATGCAACAACGAGCGCGATTATTCGCGTTTTAAGTGGATATCACAGAGGTTACCGCTAATTTGACGTCTTCTGGCGGCACGACTGATTTGCGCATCGCCATGTCATAGAATACGTTTACACTTTCGGCTGTCGCGACGCAGGTATTTCCCAAGAAAACACCATACCCTGAAGTCAGGGATTTTGACCCAAGCTTGATGAGCCGTGCGCCCACATCCACTGTACCTGGATAATGGAGTTCTCGCTTATAATCGATGACCACACGGGCCAGAATAAAGTCCAAATCCGGGTGATTAAGCTGATTTAACAAGCCCTGGATAAGCATTGTCCGCGCCGCTTCAATATATGCAGCAAACGCAACATTATTCACGTGCCCCATGTTGTCTTGATCAGAAAACCGTAATGTCACCGGAGTGAAGTGATTGAACGTCGCTCTAGTTGTGAGGTCAAACTCGCCTGAAGACATATCCTTAAATCACGACCTTATTACGGAACGCCGTAATCTCTTCATCACTAAAGCCGTATTCTTTTAGAATATCATCTGTGTGTTCGCCACGCTCAGGTGTTGCCATACCCGTCTTTGGCTCAAACCTGGAAAAATTCACAGCCTGCGCCAGGATATCCATTTTACCGAGCTTTTTACTCTCGACAGGATGACGCAAATTCAAATGCTTCACTTGTGGATCATCAAACACTTTATCGATCGTGTTGATCGGGCCACACGGCACACCTGCGTCATTAAGCATATTGATCAGCTCATCAGAGTTGTACTTAACAGTGTGCTTTTCCAATGCTGCATTAATGGCGTCGCGGTTTATGGAGCGTAATTCGCCGCTCGAGAAATCCGGATTCTCAGCCAATTCAGTATCTTCAAGAACTTTGCAAATTCTGTCCCACATCTGATCACCTGCTGCGGCAATATTGATATGCCCATCGGCAGTTTTAAACACACCGGTCGGAATTGACGTTGGATGATTATTACCAGCTTGCCCAGCGACCTCGCCTTTGCCCAGATAACGAGCAGCCTGAAAATCGAGCATTGATACCATCGACTGTAACAACGATGTCTGCACCCATTGTCCTTCGCCGGAAACTTCACGTTCCAACAACGCAATCATCACGCCCATCGCGCCATACATTCCAGCCGTCAAATCGGCAATGGGAATTCCGACACGAACCGGCCCCTGGCCTGGCAAGCCCGTGATCGACATCAACCCGCCCATACCCTGAGCAATCTGATCGAAGCCTGGACGACGCTCGTAAGGACCATCTTGGCCGAAACCAGAGATAGACAATAGGACGATACGATTATTGACCTTCTTCATATCCTCGTAGGAGATACCCAAGCGGTTCTTCACATCAGGTCGAAAATTTTCAACGACGACATCTGCCGTTTCGACCATTTTCATAAAAATATCCCGCGCTGCGGTTTCTTTGAGGTTCAGCGTAATAGATCGTTTGTTACGGTGGATACTTTGAAAATCTGGACCACTGCGCGCACCGCCCATGCCTTTTCCCGTATCCACAGCTTCAGGTGCTTCGATCTTGATGACATTAGCACCCCAATCTGCAAATTGGCGGACAGCCGTTGGGCCTGAGCGAACACGCGTTAAGTCGAGGACAGTAAATCGCGACAAAGGTCCTGTGTATTCACTCATGATATAAATCTTCCTTGGATTATGTATTGGCGGGTTTTGGTGCAATCATGTCGACAGCTGTCTTCGTATCAACATCTAATAGATTAGATAATGTCAGGATTTCATCAAGCTCAGATTGACGAATGATACCGTCAGCTTCACTAATGGCGTGACATATGACAATAAGCAAAGCCGCCGATTCCGGATCACCATTTGCGGCCGCCACAACATTATTGCGGACGTGCATCAATCCATCAGGCTGCTTTCTCAAATCATCAATATGACGAAGATAAGTTTCAACACCCTGGTCGGGGTTATGATCTCGCAAAATGTCTAGCACGCGCATTAGTCGCCCAACTTCAGCACCTTCTTCTAACGATGCGTCACCGTCAGCAAGCGCTACAAGCGCTGCTGCGGCCATTGCACCGTCAAGAAATGCGCGGCCACGATGGCGCGCAAAAACACGGCGCGTATGATCAGAAAATCGTTCGAGTAATCCGCTCACGAGACTTCATTCCTTATACTCAATCCTGATCCTACCACGGGTCGAAAACATTTATCCAGCATGCGGCTTCCACTGCGATAAAATGTGACAAACTGAGGTTTCGTGATTGAAAGTTGAGCAAAAAAAATCACCGGACGCATGAGCCCGGTGAAGGAGAAGTTTGTGAATATCATGTTAACCATAGTTTCGAGTAGCCAGTCTTGCAGTGACACAGGTCACTTAAAATAAGAATTTTCATAATATTTATAAAGATCGCTGAGTTAAGCTTGAAATTTTTTATAATATTTTCGGAAGTGTCCGTTCTTTGGGCAGAATCACAGCAATTTTTGTTCCCACACCAACCTCACTCTCTAATTTGATGGAACCACTGTGCAACTCAGCTAATGCATGAACGAGTGGCAAACCAAGTCCCGTCCCTTCTTTTTCACTTACGAATGCAGAATCGACACGAATAAATGGATCAAAAATGGTTTTCTGGTCTTCAGCAGAAATGCCGATACCATCGTCTTCAACCTCAATCACGGCGCGCCCTTCTTGGTCTTGATAGGCGCGCATAATTACGTGACCACCAGGCTTTGTAAATTTAATCGAATTGTTCGCGAGGTTAATAAAGATTTGTTTTAAACGACGATCATCACCCCGAATATGCAGAGGGCCACCTGACGTATCGACAGATACCAATAATTCTGCTTTTTGCGCGCGCGGGCGGAGCATCCGTTCGCAGGTTTTTGCCAATTCCAGCAGGTCGACATCGTCGTCATTTAATATCAACGCGCCGCTCTCAATAGACGACACATCAAGTAAGTCATTCACAAGTTCAAGCAAATGCATACCTGACGAGTGAATAGCGCTCGCATAATCAATATAATGGGGATCAACGGATCCGATAATTTGATCTTTAATAAGCTGCGAAAATCCAATGATCGCGTTAAGTGGCGTACGTAGCTCGTGCGACATATTGCCCAAAAATTCTGTCTTTGAGCGATCTGCCCGTTCAGCGTCTTCTTTCGCACTAAGCAAATAAGATTCAATTTTCTTTCGTCTTGAAACATCGATCATCGTCGCCTGAAATGCTGGTTCACCGTCCCAGTCTATAATTCGGACATTTGCTTCGATAGAAATGGGGTCACCATCTTGACGGACACACTTTAGTTCATAATAATTTGGCACGTCTGTATCGCCCGCGAGACGACGGCGCCGGATATCAGCTACAAGATCACGTTCTTCGGATGATACCAATTCCAGAAAACTTCTCCCGACAAATTCTTCAACTTTATATCCAAATACTTTTGCCGCAGCAGCGTTGGCATACAGAATTTCCCAATCCCGATGGACAAGGTATCCCTGAATCGATCCTTCAACGAGATTTCTAAACCTGGCTTCACTGTCCGTGCGCGCGTTTTCTGCTATATGTTCTTTTGTTCGGTCCTGAAGGAACACTTGAATGGCCTCTTCTCCATCCCACATCCCGGCACTTACAAAAAACTCAAGATAAAGCGGCACACCATCATATCGCAATCCTATTAATGTGTACTGGGTTGGCGCGTCAGCACCGGCTTTTCGCGCACGAGCATACTCTTTCATTCGGGCGATTTCATCAGGATCAAAAAACGCCCATACCTCACGTCCCACTATTTGGTCTAATGGGTAGCCAAAGATATTCGCGGCCGCACTATTCACATATATGACCAGACCGTCTCGCTGCACAAAAAAAGCTTGGGGCGAGTCTGCAATAAACTGGAGACGATCCTGTTGAGATTCGTCATCATCAAGAAGAGATGTATGATCTCGAACGATAATCGCGAGCCCACCAGAAGGGAGTGGACGTGTCTCTCCGCCAATTTGTCGCCCGTCATTCAGTCGCCAATGGAATGCACCGCCTGTCGACGATATCCTAGCAGCGCCCTTTTTTCTTCGGTCTTCGGTAATCATTGGCTGAATGCCAGCGACTATTCTCTCAAATGATGTCCCTGGCGCGTAGCTATTCTGCATCAACGGAACAAGTCTTCGAAAGGCTGCATTAGCGAATGTTAACCGCTTACGTTCATCAAAATACGCGACGCCCTCGACTAACATATCCAGGGTAATTTGATAATCATTTAACTGCGCTTGAAGATGAACGCGGTGAATTGCATCGACGGTTTCGTCAGTCGCAATGCCGCGGTAACCCAGGAATGTCCCGTCAACTGCAATCACGGGCTTGCCACTCATACGCCAATAAACCAACCCACCGTCATCCTGGCGCAGTGTTATTCGGAATCCTCGAAATGTCTCGCGGCGCTCAAGCTTATCTAAGAAAGCAGCCCACAATGAGTCTCGTTTGGGATCAGCATCCGCAAATTCCCATGGCGTTTTACCCAAGAGATACTGCTCATGAACAACAGACCTGCCCTCCTGGCGTTTTGAGACAATGGCAAATCGAAGGTTTGGGTCAAGTTCCCAGAACCAATCCGCGTCAGCATCGGCATAGTCGCGAAACCGCGTCTCACTGTCGGCTTCGACGCGCAACTCTGCTGGCCTTTTATCGTTATTCGTTACCACAAACGTGCCCCCAGCCCGTGCCGCAAGGCTCTGGAGCCCACGACGAGAAGAGACTACAATAGTTTATGTGTATAAATCTAGGCTATGCCCTGCATCACACTCGTTTTCTTATCCACTTTGGGAGCAATTTGATTGTCTGAGCCTAGAATAAAGGCCGCATTATGGATTTCGGCTCAAGTGCGCATGTGTGATCTCAATATGATGCAAGCTGTCGTGCGTCGTCGCGGCGATCCGGATGCAGGTAGCATCGTCCTGAGGCTAGACAGATTAAATGGGTATTCGGCTGTGCTCTCACAGGCACGAGACGCTGCGGGAAACCGTGCTTGGCTCATCGCGAATAGCGGTGAACCGCTTAGCGATACTGAAGTGGAAAGTTATATTGATCGCCGAATTGCGAGCGATCCTGATATTTGGATATTGGAAATTGAAGACCGGCACGACAAGTATGAACTCGACGCGCCGGTCATCACATAAAATTACTCGGTACGTTGAATCAGGTGATAGCCAAAGCTTGTCTCTACAGGACCACTCATCGCATCGACGTCAAGTTCGAACGCAGCTGTCTCAAATTCAGGCACCATCGAACCTTTGCCAAAACTTCCAAGATCACCACCACTAGATCCTGACGGGCAATCAGAAATGTCACGAGCGACATCAGCAAAATCTTTGCCATCAGATATTTCTTTGTGAACTGCTTCGATAGCCGCTAACGCGTCCTCTTTCGAGCGTGAATCTGTAGATAAAAGGATGTGCGAAGCACGAATTTGACTGGACATAATACTCTCCTTATTGAGTTTTAATATGATTGTTGAGGGGTGGGTAGCGCATCAGTCGCCACGTTACAAGCACCCTACAAATGAATGAGTTATTGAGTCTATGGAATATGCGTGGAAAGACAGTTACGCTTAGGTAATGATTCGCGCTAAACGGAACGGAATGATCGTGGTCGAAAAGATTATTAAGTACCTGTTATTGGGCACGCTTGGAATGGCGGCGATCCTGTTCGTCACGATTTTGATCGTAAGTGACGAGTTTGTCGAAGACGTGGCGGGTGGCATGGCTGAGCCACTCCTCGATATCAAGCATGGTGTCACAGGGACGGCATCGTCAAAGTCCGACACATTTACTTTCTGGGTTCGCTCTAAAATCAATAACATTATACATTTCTCACCATCTGATCGAACACCCATAGTCAGAATGCGCCTGCCCCCAGCGCCAAAACCCGAGCGCACGTCCAGGAAAGTTGAGAAAACACCAGAACCAGTTCAGGCACCTGTTGCAGAACCGCTGAGCGTACCCGAACCTGTTATTGCTGCGGCAGCTGAGCCATTGCCCGCTGCTGAGCTCGAACCTGCACCGACGCTAGAAGAATTGATGCCACCTCAACCGACACCTGTTGAAGAGCCCGCGTCGGCCTTGAGCGCGGCTGCCACGAATGAAGGGGCACCTGATCCAGCACCTGTTGCAAAAGTTGCCGAGCAACCACTTAGCGAAACCAACACTGAGCAAGCGAGTGTACCACCCGCTGAGAGTACAGCCCCCCCTCCACCACCAGTTGCTGAGCAAGAACAACCTGGTGAAGCCGATTATCAGCAAGGGCTTAGCTATTATAAGGGAACCGGTGTTGAACGTAACTTTGGCAAAGCTGCGCAGTTCTTCTTGAAGGCTGCCGAAGCTGGTCATATTGGCGCGCAATATAACTTAGGGATCATGAACTTTATTGGCCAAACCGGCGGACAGGATTTTGCCAACGCTGCAAAATGGTTCGAAAAAGCCGCAGGCAATGGCCATGCGCAGGCTCAGTACAACTTAGGCCTGCTGTATTACGAAGGAAAAGGTGTCGCCCAGGACACGACAGCTGCTCTTGATTGGATTGAACGTGCCGCATCGCAAGGATACACAAAAGCCATCAAAGCGCGTGATGCCTTAAAAGCATTGCCGCAAGCTACGGGCAGCTGAACCGAGACACCGCCCGAAAGCGCTGGCGACGAACACTCCAAATGACGCATTAACCTAATTCGATGGCTTACAGTGTTGAATCCTATTGATTCTAATACAAAAAATTACCATTCATTAGCCCACGTTAACCACGTTTTTACATCTTCCTGCGATTCTTAGTCCTATTGGATGCATATCGATTCGATGCATCTATAGACTGGGACAACGGGAAGACTATGAAACGAACTGTCTGATTAACTGGTCAATACAGCGACGATAATAGCTATTCAAGTGCACTGAATCTTACCTATTCCTGGGGCAAGGATGCCGCTGATGGCGGCCTTCGGCTAGCTTCAAAGCCAACGGCGGAGCGCGGGACCATGACCGCGCGCGTCTATCGGGACTGGGATGGCGACGGCGTTTACACAGAAGGCGTTGATGAACCCCTGAAAGGCGTAAAATTCAGGTCAGGGCGTCTTTCACTTAAACAGAAAACCAACAAAGAAGGCCTCGCATTCCTTACGTCTCTTGATGCGTTTGCGCCGGTTAACTTCCAGGTAGATCAAGCCAGCCTGGAAGATCCATTCTGGATTGCATCCCCAGAAGGTGTGGAGGTGACGTTAAGGCCTGGTGCGCCAGGACGTATTGACTTTGCAGTGGTCTCAACCGGCGAGATCGATGGCGTTATCTACAAACAAGGTGATGAAGAAGCTGACCCTGCCGCTGAAGTTCTCGTGCAGCTTATGGATGACAAAGGCGATATCATCAAAGAAGTACAATCACAGTACGATGGTTTCTACCTCATCGACTTCATCGCACCTGGTACATATACTTTACGCGTTGATCCTGAACAGCTGGCGCGGCTGGAATTACCAGGTGTCGAATCCAGGTCAATTAAAATTGGTCAGGACGGAACAATCTTAAATGGTGAAGATTTCATCATTGGCGGCGTTAAAGATGGCGCCAAGAACTTCCGTGTACGTCTAGCCTCATTTACAACACGAGATGAAGCTGAAGATGCATGGGGTGAACTCCAGGATGCATTACCGCAAATATTTGGGGACAAAGAAGCTGAGTACATATCGGACAAAGCTGCATCGAACAAACTTCCAGCGGTTGGGCTCTTTGCGTTGAAGTTTAATCAGCGCGTTGATGCAGAAAATGCCTGTGTCGAGCTCAAGGCGAACTTCGGTGATACGTGGTGTAACCCGCTAGATATCTCGATTAAATAACAAGTTACTTTGAACGGACACGCTCGCGATGAAGGATATACACACCGCTCAACGCGACGACCAACGCGCCGACAACGGTGCCAACTTGAGGTATATCGCCGAAAAGCAGATACCCAAAAATGGCAGCCCATAGCACGTTGCTGTATTTGAAAGGTGAAACCAATGCAGCTTCACCTAGCCGAAATGCCTCGATTAACAAGTAATGTGCAGCGCCTATTAAAAGGCCGCTGCCAACGATATATTTCATATGATGCCATTCAACCGGCATCCATTCCGTGTAGAATATCGTCGACCATCCTGCGAAAACAACCGCCGTCGTGGTCACAAAAAGGACTGCCACGGTCGTCTCTGTCGCCGCCATCTTTCTGGTAATAATATCTCGCATGCCGCCCAAGAACGATGCGACCAAAGGGAAAATTGCAAACCACTGAAAAGCTGTGGTGCCGGGCTGAACAATGAATACAACGCCACAAAAGCCAATAAGAACAGCCACCCAACGTCGCCAGCCGACACGCTCACCTAGCATGAAAGGTGCCATCGCTGTCACAAATAACGGCCCCGCAAATGAAATCGCTATGGCATCTGCAAGCGGCATATATGAGAGGCCCGTCACAAACGTAAATGAGCTACCAATCACGCAGAATCCGCGCAGGCCTTGCCCACGCCAGCTTTTTATCTGCCACATTGTATGGAGCCCACCCGCGCGCATCGCGAAAATAGCGATCATGATGTAAATAAACATGCCACGCATAGCCAACACCTGGCCTGTCGGAAAATCGGCCGTGAGTGCTTTGACGAGGCCATCGTTCAGCGTCAATAAGGCACCGCCTGCGAGTGCACACAGAACGGCTTTTCCAGGAGAATCAGATGAGCGAGCGCCATGCAAATTTGGAGTTGGGTCTATCGGATGCCCGAGCGGATTTTTCATGATCCATACAAGAAGGCGACAATAACCACCGCTGCTACAACACCGGCGAGATCAGCCGTTAATGCTGGAATAAGAGCGTATCTCAGACGTTTTATTTGTACCGCACCAAAATAAACGGCGATCACATAAAACGTCGTTTCTGTCGATCCCTGTAACGTAGAGACCAAATAGCCTGTATAGCTGTCAGGACCAATCGCAGGATCATTAATAATCGATGCCAAAATGCCATAGGCACCAGACCCAGACAAAGGACGCAGCAAAGCCATTGGCAATGCGTCAGCAGGCAACCCAACCAATTCTGTCACCGCGCCAAGAGGCGTGATTAACAAGGCGAGCGCACCTGAGTTCCTGAACATTGATACAGCGACCAGAATTGCCACCAGATATGGAATTATGCGCAAGGCAACGTTGAAACCGTCTTTGGCCCCTTCAACGAAGCATTCGTATACTGGAACACGCTTCGCAACACCGAGCCCTAAAAATCCAATCATCAGGCCTGGGATTATCCACGGCGCAAAGGCGCGTCCATGAAAAATCGTGATGGGCACCAGCGCCAGCACGCATGAAAGAGTCAGAGCGGAAATCCACAATGGATACCCGCTTGACGGAGCCGCATCTTCACTATCATCAGATGCTACTTGGTTGGATGCATCACCCTGAACCAAAGGTGGCGCGCTCGATGCACACATACGTGCGCAGAATTTTGCAGTAACGATAGCAACCGTTGTCGAAACCAATGTTGCAAATAAGGTCGTCGGCACAATGCCAGCTGGATCCGACGAACCCGCAGCAGCACGAAGTGCGATAACGCCTGTAGGCAGCAAGGTGACACTCGATGTGTTAATGGCCAGGAACAAGATCATCGCGTCGGTCGCCTTGCCCTTCTCCCCGTTCAATGTATCCAGATATTCCATGGCTCGAATACCAAACGGCGTCGCAGCATTACCGAGTCCTAAAATGTTTGCAGACAAGTTCATGATCATCGCCCCCATCGCAGGGTGATCTACGGGGACAGCAGGAAACAATCGCATCATCAGTGGCCGCAGTGTTTTTGCGACAACCAATAACAGCCCCGCCCGCTCAGCAATTTTCATAAGGCCTAAGAAAAGCGACATCACACCAACAAGGCCGATTGCAAGCGTTACAGCATCACCGGCTGTTCCGATCATGGCTTTGCCAAGCGACGTCATTGGCGTGTCGATACCGGCTGACGCGACGACATCAAAAGTCACTTCGTGGTAACCCGCGACAACAAACGCAATAGCCACAATGGCAAAGAAAATGCCGTTCAAGGAAAAATTCCCATATTAAGAAAGCCGATCAGAGTGCCGACTCAGACTAGAATGTTTGCGCAATCCGACCGCGCTGGCAATAGACAGCATAATACGACCCTGCGTACTTTGCCTGTTTATCCAGATTGGTTAGAAAAGATCAGGGCGACCTGTAAAAATGGATGAGACCCCCATTTCCTTGAGTTCGCGTCCTCTTTCCACATCGTTGATCATATACACACGAACCGGAAAACCATGACTATTTATAGCATCGACATTTGCCTCTGTCACATATTTGGTCGACATATGCACCGCTTTGCAATCCAGGTCTTCAACGATAGATTCCCAATTTTTGGGCAACTTGCGGAACAACATCGCCCGCTCGATGTCTGGCAACATATCCTTTGCTACAGCCATAGCAGACATATCAAAACTTGAAATAACAGGCGATGGCAAACTGTCTGGCCAGTCACTCGATATAAGCGCGCACGTCGCTTTGGCTGTTTCTACACCTAATCCTGGCGTTGGTTTGATTTCTACATTCGCACCTAGTCCAAGCACATTAATCTCAGATATCACATCGCGAAACGTCGGTACGCGCTCACCATGGAATTCATCAGAAAACCAACGCCCCGCATCAAGAGACTGAATTTGTTCTAGATTAAGCTTTGCGAGCGCGCCGCGACCGTTCGTGGTCCGATCAACTGTATCATCATGAAAGAGAATGGGTGTGCCGTCAGCGCTTAACATCACATCAAACTCTACCCACGCAGCACCCTCTATTTTCGCACGTCGAAGACTTGCAATAGTGTTTTCCGGTGCCAAGCCGGCAGCACCTCGATGCCCAATGACAAATGGGACAGTATTGTTCTGATTCTTCATGCATTATCTGTACTACAAAGTATTTCAAGAAAACAATGGTTTGAGGTTGCCCCAAGGCGGGCAAGGGATCAACCTATGGTAAATCCACATAAAAAAGTTAATTGGGGGGCTCAATAATGTCGGATAAAACACTCGACGAACGCGCACTGGAATATCACCGCCAAGCGCCGGCAGGAAAATTTCAAATACAGCCAACCAAACCGTTGGCGACACAACGCGATCTCGCCCTTGCCTACTCTCCAGGCGTCGCTGCAGCGTGTAACGCTATTGTCGATGATCCGATGGAATCATACCAACTGACCAATCGCGGCAATTTGGTTGCCGTTATTACTAATGGCACAGCCGTCCTTGGCCTGGGACCTATTGGCGCAGAGGCATCAAAGCCTGTGATGGAAGGCAAAGCCGTCCTATTCAAGAAGTTCGCCAACATTGATTGCTTCGACATCGAAGTTAACGAACTAGACCCTTATAAATTGATTGAAGTTATTGCACCTCTTGAGCCAACTTTTGGCGCAATAAACCTGGAAGATATTCGTGCACCCGAATGCTTTATCGTCGAGGAAGCACTTCGCAAACGCATGAATATTCCAGTATTTCATGATGATCAGCACGGCACAGCAATTGTCTGTGCTGCCGCCATTTTGAATGGCTTGCGTCTACAAAACAAAAACTTTGAAGACATAAAACTAGTATCCACAGGCGGCGGCGCAGCAGGTATTGCCTGCCTCGACTTACTCGTTTCAATGGGCGTAAAAGTTGAGAATGTCTGGCTCGTTGATCAAGTTGGTCTCGTCTACGTCGGACGTGAAGAAGAAATGAACGATCGCAAAAGTCGTTACGCACAAGATTCAGACCTCCGCACCCTGGCGGATGTTGTTCATGATGCTGATGTGTTCCTAGGGCTTTCTGCCGCGGGTATTTTAAAACCCGAAATGGTCAAGAAAATGGACCCGAAACCGTTTATCCTGGCGCTCGCGAACCCAAATCCTGAGATCGATCCGGCCCTGGCTAAAGAAGCCAATCCCGATGTGATCATGGCAACAGGGCGTTCGGACTATCCGAACCAGGTCAACAATGTGCTGTGTTTTCCGTTTATTTTCCGAGGCGCCTTGGATTGCGGTGCAACGGACGTCAATGAAGAGATGAAGCAAGCCGCGGTTAAGGCCATTGCTGACCTTGCCATGGCCGAGAGTTCTGAGCGGGTCGCCGATGCCTACGCTGGTGAGCGGCTCGTGTTTGGCCCTGAGTATCTGATTCCAAAACCCTTCGATCCGCGCTTGATCAGCGAAATTGCCCCCGCTGTCGCCAAGGCTGCGATGGAAACCGGTGTCGCAACGCGTCCGATTGAAGACTTCGACAAGTATCAAGAAAAACTCGCCGGATTTGTATTCCGCTCAGGTATGCTGATGAAACCGATCTTTGATCGCGCGCGTCAGGATCCACGCCGCATTATCTTTGCCGAAGGCGAAGACGAACGTGTTCTACGCGCAGTCCAGGCACTGGTTGATGATCGTCTGGCGCGTCCGCATTTGGTTGGGCGTCCTGACGTTATCACAAAGCGGATTGAACGCCTTGGCCTTCGCATTCAGCCTGACGTTCATTTTGGCATCACAAACCCTGAAAATGACCCCCGCTATGAAGAGTATTGGACGCTGTATCACGAGTTGATGGAGCGTAAAGGCGTCACGATGGATGAGGCCAAAACCATTATTCGTACGAACACGACGGCAATTGCTGCTATTGCCTTAAAGCGTGGCGAAGCCGATGCGATGATCTGTGGGACGTATGGCCAGTATGAGTGGCATCTCAAGTACGTCGTTGATGTCATCGGGAAAGCAAAAGGAGTCAAAGACGTCTCTGCGCTAAGCGCGTTGATCCTGAGCAAAGGGACTTACTTCCTGTGCGACACCCATGTGAGCCCTGATCCAACAGCAGATGAGATTGCTGAAATGACAGAACTTGGCGCTGATACGGTGCGTCGATTTGGCATGACGCCTAAAGTCGCCCTGTTATCGCACTCGAACTTTGGCAGCTCTAATTGCCCATCTGCGAGCAAGATGCGGGACGCCATGGAAATATTAATCGAAAAAAACCTCGACTTCGAAGTCGAAGGTGAGATGAAAGGCGATACGGCTCTGGATGAAGAATTGCGCAAACGCATCTTCCCACACGCGCGCCTGACAGGTTCCGCCAACATGATGGTGTTCCCAAATATCGATTCTGCGAATTCGGCGTTCAATTTATTAAAGGAACTTGCAGACGGACTATCGGTAGGCCCGATCCTTGTCGGTGCTGCAAAACCGGCGCACATCTTATCCCCTGCGGTGACGTCACGTGGCATCTACAATATGAGCGCTGTCGCCGTTTTGGACTCTCAAACCAGCAAATCAGAGTGATTTAAGTCAAATCTGTAGGATTCCAATGCAAAATGTAGTACGTTAGTATTGTTTTAACGACTATGTATTGTACTCGGGTTCAAGGTTTCGTACATAAAATTGTGTGAATGGTAGTTGCACATTATCGCGCGATGCCATTGATATTGGTGGGGAAACTCCGTACTACTTGGTTAATATCGGGGTTTTTAAAAGTTTTGCGTGCTTGGCACGCCGGGGTCGACAAATTAATGCGACGAATCACGGCTTTTTCAATTGCTGTTCTCCTTGCGCTACCCGCGCCTGCTCTGGCCAATAATGATGCGTCCAGCGAGACACAACGCAATCCGATTGCTTGGCTTTTAGAAGATCTTGGCGACCTCTTAAAAAGTGCGGCGAATGGCATTCAAACGCCAGCAGCCGAGCCGGAACACCCAAAAAACACATCGCAAATACAAGATGATCAACCGGCCCAGAAAGTTGCTCCGGTAAATGCAGAGTCCATTGAATTCAAAAATCCACTGAAGGCGATTTTTAACGACCTCGCGAAACTATTTAGGCTCGGCACTATATCGGCTGCTGAAGAAGCGCCCGTGACTGAAATAGTGCCACCTGCTCTAAGCCATCATGCCGCAAAGGTTGAAAAGAATGAGGCGATCGCCGTATCTGAAACCACGACGTCTCCAACGAAAAGAAATCCGATTGTCTGACGTCAAAGGTTGAAAAGAATGAGGCGATCGCCGTATCTGAAACCACGACGTCTCCAACGAAAAGAAATCCGATTGAGTGGTTATTCAGTGATCTTGCTAAGCTATTAACGCCAACGCTTGAAATTGATGATCGGCCCACACCGCAAAAAACTGTCGCAATAACAGAAGTGACGCCAGTTTCTGTCTCAGAGCCCGCCATTGAAGAAACACAAGACGTCGTCACGTCCCCTGCCGCACAAGAGACGGTCCCGGCCCCATTGCAACGCAATCCGATTTCGTGGCTCCTGAGTGATCTCGCAGCAGTTTTTGCCCCGAACACGATGACTGCTGGTTCTATTCCTGTGGAACAACCTACGCTTGATGTTGCCGTTGTGACTGCACAACCAAACAATGCGGTTGAACCCAAAGTCACTGAGGTCGTCGCAATCATCGAAGCGACGTCTACAAAGGCAGTTGTTCTTGAGCCTGCGCCTTGGACGCAAACGCCGCGCGAGAATATTTTTGACCCTACAGATAATATTTTCGACACGACAAGCGCACCGCTTATGCAAGTGGAGAGCACCACACCAAAGACAGAAGTCGCTGTAGTTGCAAGTAATGTTGAGCCGACCCTTCGTCAGCGTCCACCTTACCGCCCAAAGGCGCGGAACCATCGTACGTTAGGAAGTAATCATAAGTCCGTGAAGCCTGACTCCGTTGATCAAGGCATCGTCGCTAACGTGCTTGAACAATTGTTCGGTATTGATGTGCCTGCAGAATCAGCGGAGCCCATCGCAAACAAAATTTCAGACCGCATTGTTGCTGAAGAAAAACTGGATCTTGGTTACACATCGCCAGATGCGCCGGACCAAGCTAATGAGCTAACAAATATTGGTGACGGACCATTACTTGATCAGGATTTGTACCTTGGCCGCGGCAAGCTCATCGGGAAACCTTATAAGCGCGCCAGCCATAAGAACACTGCCTGCATCGAGCGTGCACTGCATGGCAGTGTATTCTGCCTGGAAGATTTAGATTGGCCAGCACGTGATGCAAAAAACTTCGATGCTGACACAGCCTTTATGATGCCTGGTGAGGCGATCATCCGTTACGAGAACGGTCTTAGCAGTCGTGTTTATGCGGTCTTCGACGCATCTCAATTTGCAGATGTTATAAAGATCATGCAGCGCCGCTTTGGCCCACCACAAGAACGTGAAATTGGCTGGATGCATATTCTCGAAGCGCCCAAGCTCCCTAATACGACATTTCGTTGGAAAGCCGTCACGCCTGATCGCTCTGATACCATTATTCTCGAGGTCCGCAATTATGACGATATCCGTCGTTCATTTGCCGATATGGACCATGGCATGGTTCGTCTTTTCCGCACAGGATCACGCCCAATATTCAAACATATCTCGACAATGGACCTCATGTTGATGCAACGCCGTAACGCAGCTCAGGCATCCTCCGACGTAAAATCATCTCAAAAGTAACATTGTCCGCAGATTCCAGTCGTCATCGGCTTTTCATCAGCGGTCATTTATCGTAGCGTTCATCCGTCGGATTAACGACATCACTACGACTTCACCAAATGACATCAGGAGTTCGCCGAATGGGCTGGCAAGGAAAAATTCTCAGAGTTGATCTCACCGCGGGCAAGATTACGCCAGAACCACTGAATATGGAGTGGGCTGAGAAGTATATTGGTCAGCGCGGGCTTGGCACGAAATACCTCTCCGAAGAGATGGACCCGTCGGTTGATGCGCTCTCACCTGAGAACATACTTATATTCGCAACAGGTCCTTTGACCGCGACCGGTGCCTCAACGGGTGGCCGTTACTCGGTCATTACCAAAGGCGCCCTGACGAATGCCATTGCATGCTCGAACTCAGGTGGACAATTTGGCGCTTACCTGAAGCTTGCTGGCTGGGACATGTTAATCCTTGAAGGCTGCTCCCCTGAGCCGGTTTATCTGGTTGTCGAGAACGATGATGTCCGACTGCTTCCAGCGAAAGATTTTATCTGGGGCGAGACTGTATGGGACACCGAAGATAAAATTATCGCCAAGCATCAAAACCCTAATTTGAAAATTGCGTCCATCGGTATCGCGGGTGAAAGTTTATGCCGCTATGCATGTGTCATGAATGATCGCGACCGCGCAGCTGGACGATCAGGCGTTGGCGCTGTGATGGGCTCGAAGAACCTCAAGGCCATTGCTGCATATGGTAGTGTCGGCACCAAGGTTGCGAATCCAGAGGCATTCCATAAAGCGAACACAGCTGCACGGGCAAAGCTGGACCCAAGTGAGCCTCGCAAAAGATTGTCATCGATTGGCACCCACGCCATGCTCGACGTCACCAACTCATACGGATCGTTACCAACATTGAACTGCCGTGCGGTTCAGTTTGACGGCGCTTCGAGTGTGAATGTTAAGGCGGCACATACGCCACGTCGAAGCGATGGAAAAGCAAACTTGCAAACCAACAAGGCTTGCTTCGCATGCTCAATTGGGTGCGGGCGCATAGCTTCCATCGACCCGGAACATTTCTCAGTCAAAGACAAACCACGCTACCAGATCTCATTGGGAGGCCTTGAGTATGAAGGTATCTACGCTGTTGGTCCGATGTGCGGTGTCGATGACATCGACGCGGCAACGTATGCAAGCGCACTCTGCAACGAACACGGCATGGACCCAATTTCGTTTGGTGCCAGCGTAGCAGCAGCAATGGAGCTTTATGACATTGGTGCCATCACCAAAGAACAAACAGGCGGCATGGCGCTTGAATTCGGCTCGGCTGAGGCATTGGTCTGGGCGGCGGAAGTCACCGGCACCGCGACTGGGTTCGGTGTTGATATCGGCTTAGGCTCGAAGCGGCTCTGTGAGAAATACGGACACCCTGATTTGGCTATGGTCGTGAAGGGTCAAGAATTTCCAGGTTACGATCCCCGCGCAATGCAAGGTATGGGCTTGGCTTATGCCACATCAAACCGGGGTGCGTGCCATCTGCGTGCAAGTCCATTCCAGGACGATTTCGCGCACGTTCGTACCGAAGGCAAAGCGGCCATTGTCAAAAAATCGCAAGACCGCAATGCGGCCTGGGATTCAACGGGCGTATGTCTTTTTGCCGGGAATGCGTGGGAAGTCGATGATTTGGTTGCACAATTAGCGGGTGCTCTGCCGGGCAACTGGTCGGTGGATGGCTTCTTTGATGCAGGAGAGCGTATCTGGAATCTGGAGCGTATGTTTAATTTGCGCGCTGGCCTCACCAAGGCAGACGACACACTGCCAAAACGCGTGATGGAAGAACCTGCTACATCGGGTGCTGGCAAAGGCAAAGTCGCTGAGCTTGGCAAGATGCTACCTGAATATTATGATCTCCGTGGCTGGACACCAGATGGCGAACCAAGTTCACAGACGCTGAGTCGTTTGGGACTAAGCTGAGCGTGATTAACGTTGGTTTTCAACTGGTCTCTATAGATCCATCCGAAGTCAAAGGCCTGGGCCGCGATGGTGTTGGCGAAATCCCTGTAAAAGACGGGGGCTCGCTTGCCGATGCTATGCGCATGGTCGGCCTGGCACCAGACAAGCCGTTTATGACTTTGGTCAATGGCGACCCTGTTGCGCCTGAAAACCGCGACGAGAAGGTTTTAAATGACGGCGATCAGATTGCCGTCTTCCCACCCATCGAAGGCGGATAACAAAACCGGTCAGAAACGGGCTAAACAAGTTTGCCTAAAAGAAAGAGGCGCGATGCTGCCAC
>WASW01040751.1_pt1 | contig 20175 bp, 24 predicted proteins | sample 5698521 | NCBI WGS metagenome assembly WASW01 (sample SAMN11175560, study PRJNA528189) | sponge metagenome | isolation source: marine sponge | host: Leucetta | place: Antarctica: Western Antarctic Peninsula, King George Island | collected 2013-01
ATGTTGTTTATATTCCAGCAATCATGCCATTAAGCGAACTATCAGCCATGCTGGAAAATACGCCCGCAATAAAACTTGCAAGAATAGAAGTCGAAGCACGTAAAGCTATTACTAAAGTTGAGCGTAGCAAGTCAATACCTAATATTACAATTAGTGCAGGTGTAATAAATAATCAAGAGCTCGGTCGCAACCAAGCATTACTTGGGCTGTCATTGCCTATCCCACTTTTCAATCGTAATCAGGGCAATTTACATGAGGCTGTCAGTCGCAAATACAAGGCTCAAGATAAATTAATTGCACTGAAGAAAAAACTTGAATTCAATCTGTCCAATCAATATCAACGCTTAGCAGCAGCACGCCAAGCATCTGAGTCGCTACGCACTGAAATATTACCTAGTGCACAAAGTGCTTTTGATGCTGCAAATAAAGGTTTTAGTGCTGGTAAATTTAGTTTTTTAGATATGCTTGATGCTCAACGCACATTGTTTCAAGCCAAATCTCAATATATACAGTCATTGTTAGCAGCACATCAAGCAGTGGCAGAAATTGAACGTGTTCTTGGTGACGTTATTGCGCATCAGAGCGAACTTTAGGAATTAATCATGCCATTTAAAAACAAACAACTCATTTCCATTATTGCTGTTATCACTATCGGCATCATTTTGGCTATCTTAATTCTTAGATCAGAAAGTCCTAAAACAATAAAAAACGGTCATGAACATGAAGCGCATATCGAAACAAAAGATAACCATGAAGGGGATCATGAACAAGCGCATCGTGAGCAACCTGAAGAAGTAGCAAAAGGACCACGTGGAGGCAAATTATTTACGCAAGATGACTATAGTTTAGAAGTGACAATATTCGAGCAAAATATACCACCAGAATTTAGGATTTATGCCTATGAGAATGGGAAGCTATTGGCCCCAGAAGCTTCTAATATCAACATTAAATTGGAGAGATTAGGTAGGGAGCCACAATTGATTAACTTTACTAAAGAAAAAAACTACTTAAAAGGAGCTGCAATTATTGAGGAACCTCACTCTTTTAAAGTCAGCATTAACGCTAAACACGACAGTCACAATTATCAGTTTTCTTATGAACAAATTGAAGCAAGAGTTAAATTAACTGAAAAACAATTAACGATTAATAGTATAGAAGTGTTAACTGCAGCCCCGGCAGAAATAAAAAGAAAATTACAGTTACAGGGTGAAATAAAGCTAAATGGGGATAAAAGCGTACATATTGTGCCGCGAGTCGATGGGATTGTTGAATCTGTCACTGCGAATGCAGGCGATAAAGTACGAAAAGGCCAGGCACTTGCTTCAATCTCTAGCCAATCGATTGCGGACATGCGCAGTGATTTACTAACCGCGCACAAAAAAGTTGAATTGGCACGGTCAACATTCAATCGAGAGAAAAAATTATGGGAACAAAAAGTTTCTGCCAAACAAGATTATTTGCAAGCACAGCATAATCTACAAGAAGAAAGTATTAATGTTAGTCGTATAAAACAAAAGTTAGCTGCTGTTGGGGCTGGTAGCAACGGCAAAGGTCAAGCGCGTTATGATATTCGATCACCTATTGATGGTGTAATTACCTTCAAAGAGATTAGCCAGGGTGAAGTGATAGATAAAACAGATACTATATTTGAAGTGGCTGATCTTTCATCGGTATGGGCTGAAATGGTTATTTATGCTAAAGATATCAACACCGTTAAAGTAGACCAAAAAGTAACGATTAAAGCAATTGCTTTTGAGGCAGAAGCTATTGGCACAATCTCTTATGTCAGTGCATTGGTAGGTGAAAAATCTCGCACAGCAATGGCGCGTGTAGTGCTAGATAATACCAATAAAACCTGGTTGCCAGGGTTGCCAGTCAATATCGAATTAGTTTCAGATGTTGTTCAAGCGCCTTTAGCAGTATCAGTAGAGGGGTTGCAAAAAATAAAAGATTGGACAGTTGTTTTTGGTCGATATGGGGACTACTTTGAAGCTAGGCCATTGAAACTAGGGCGACGTGATGATGTGTATGTTGAGGTGTTAGAAGGACTAACGCTTGGTGAAAAATATGCTGCGGGCAATAGCTTTATCATCAAAGCAGATATTGGTAAGGCAGGTGCTACGCATGACCATTAGTATAAAAATAATGAGTTGCCAGTTCATATCAATTGTATGTCTTAAGGAAAATCACTATGTTTGACCAACTCATCCGGTTCTCTATTAACCAGCGCTGGTTAATGATGATTATGACACTTGGCTTAGTTATTGTTGGACTATTTAGCTACCAAAAATTGCCTATTGATGCAGTGCCAGATATTACTAATATCTAGGTTCAAATTAACACGACAGCATCGGGATATTCGCCGTTAGAAACTGAGCAGCGGATTACCTTTCCGATTGAAACGGTCATGGCAGGCCTCCCTAAGCTTAAACAAACTAGGTCAATTTCACGTTATGGTTTATCACAAGTTACCGTCGTGTTTGAGGAAGGTACCGATATCTACTTCGCACGACAGCTTGTTAACGAACGAATTCAGCAAGTAAAAGAAAATTTACCTAATAGTATTTTGCCTGAAATGGGACCTACTTCTACAGGGTTAGGGGAGATTTTTATGTGGACAGTAGAAGCTAAAAAGAAGGCGCTCTTAAAAAGGATGGCACACCATATACCCCAATGGATTTACGAGAGGTGCAAGATTGGATTATCAAACCGCAACTTCGGAATGTATCAGGCGTTAACGAAATTAATACCGTTGGTGGTTACGTTAAGCAATACCAGGTCGCACCTCATGTTGACAAGCTAATGGCAAGAGGCTTGTCATTACGTGATTTAGTCAGCGCGCTAGAAAGCAACAACGCTAATGTAGGCGCTGAGTATATTGAGAAGTCGGGTGAGCAATATCTTATTCGTGTGCCTGGACAAGTTAAGAGCCTTGAGGACATTAGCAATATTATTGTAGATGGTGAATCTGGTGTGCTTGTTAGAGTTAAAGATGTAGCGGAAGTCATGATCGGTAGTGAATCTCGCAGCGGCGCAGCGACAGAAAATGGACAAGAGGTTGTTTTAGGGACGGTATTTATGCTCAAAGGTGAAAATAGCCGTAGAGTATCTGCCGCAGTAGAAAAACGTCTGACAGAAATCAATCAAACTTTACCCAATGGCATTATTGCTAAAACAGTATATGACCGAACGGTTTTAATCGATAAAGCGATCAATACAGTAAAAACAAATCTCATGGAGGGGGCATTATTAGTCATTGCCGTATTATTTCTGTTTTTAGGTAATATGCGTGCAGCAATTATCACCATGTTGGTTATTCCATTATCTATGTTATTCACTTTTACTGGCATGGTAACGAACAAAGTAAGTGCTAATTTAATGAGTCTTGGCGCATTAGACTTTGGCATCATTATTGATGGTGCCGTCGTTATTGTAGAGAATTGTTTGCGAAGACTCTCACACGCGCAAGCTTCGTTAGGTAGACAGCTTAGTAGGACGGAACGCTTTGATGAAGTGTTTTCTGCCGCACAAGAAGCACGAAAACCATTGATATTTGGTCAGTTGATTATCATGGTAGTGTACTTACCAATATTTGCCCTAACCGGTGTTGAAGGCAAAATGTTTCATCCTATGGCATTTACCGTAGTCACTGCACTTGTTGGTGCTATGTTACTTTCCGTGACATTTATCCCTGCAGCCATTGCATTATTCATTAATAACAAAGTGAGTGAATCAGAGCACGCAGTCATTAGTTGGATAAAAAAATACTACGCTCCAGTATTTGATTGGGCAATGTTGAATAAAGCACTGGTATTATTAATAGCGATTGTTTCAATTGTATTAAGTAGCTTGCTAGCCAACCGGATGGGTAGTGAGTTTGTCCCCAGCCTGAATGAAGGTGATATCGCGCTACATGCGCTACGCATACCTGGTACCAGCCTGACTCAGGCAGTAGCAATGCAGAAAGAACTTGAACACACGATCAAAACTTTTCCGCAAGTTGATAGAGTCTTTACTAAACTAGGCACAGCTGAAATTGCAACAGACCCAATGCCACCGAGCGTAGCGGATAATTTTGTGATGCTTAAACCAAGATCAGAGTGGCCCAACCCTAAGCTAAGTAAAAATGCATTGATTGTACAGATGCAAAATGCACTTGAGCAAGTGCCTGGTAATAATTATGAATTTACACAACCTATTCAAATGCGCTTTAATGAATTGCTGTCGGGGGTTCGTAGCGATGTGGCGGTGAAAGTATTTGGTGATGATATGCAGGTGCTTAATGAAACAGCAGAAGAAATTTCGAGTGTATTATCGAATATTCAAGGTGGTGAGGATATTAAAGTTGAACAAACTACAGGGTTGCCAATACTAACTGTCAATATTGATCGTATAAAAATAGCCAGATTAGGTGTGAATATTGCCGACGTGCAAGAAGCTATTGCTATTGCCATGAATGGCCGTGAAACAGGTGTGCTATTTCAGGGTGATAGGCGATTTACTATTGTAGTACGCTTATCTGATGCAGTGAGGGCAGATATTGAGCGCTTGAAACGTTTGCCCATCAAAATAGAGAGCAAAAGTGAAGACCGTGTTTATCTACAGTTAAAAGAAGTCGCTAGTATTGATATTGCACTTGGAGCAAACCAGTTTAGTCGTGAAAATGGTAAACGAAACGTCGTTGTTACTGCCAATGTACGTGACCGCGATATAGGCTCATTTGTTAATGAAGCGCAGCAAAAAGTACAAGAAATAGTGAATATTCCTTCAGGATATTGGGTTAATTGGGGTGGCACATTCGAGCAATTGCAGTCTGCCAGCAAACGCTTACAAATTGTAGTGCCACTAGCGTTAGCGTTAGTGTTTATACTACTTTATGCCATGTTTAATAATTTTAGAGATGGCTTGATCGTATTTACAGGTATTCCTTTTGCGCTCTCAGGTGGTGTGCTTATGCTATGGCTGCGTGATATTCCGCTATCTATATCTGCAGGCGTTGGTTTTATTGCTTTGTCGGGTGTTGCTGTACTTAACGGCTTAGTGATGATTAGTTTTATTAATAAACTGGTTGCTGATGGTAAACCAGTCGATATTGCGATTAAAGAAGGTAGTATCACCCGATTACGGCCCATTTTGATTACTGCGCTAGTAGCCTCATTGGGGTTTATTCCTATGGCCATTGCAACGGGCACTGGTGCAGAAGTTCAGCGACCGCTAGCTACCGTTGTTATTGGCGGTATTTGGTCCTCTACATTACTTACTTTAGTGGTTTTGCCCGTGCTTTACTCTATAATTTACGAGAAAGGAAAATCCTAAGAAGCGCATTATGATCATTCATCTTTATTACGTTTTTTCAAAGCAACAAATAAGGTTATGCCGCCAATGAGTAGCATTAAAAAAGGACCAAACCATAATAGTGCGGTGCTGGCATTCACAGGTGGTCTAAATCGCACAAAATCACCATAACGCGCCACAAGGTAACTCACGATTTCATCATCAGTTTTACCTTCAACCATTAGTTTACGAATTTCATGACGTATATCTTGTGCAAGTGGCGCATCTGAATCTGCTAAGGTGCTATTTTGGCAAACAAGGCAACGGAGCTCATTAGAAAGTGATCTTAATCTAAGCTCTATGGCTTCATTTGCAGTTAAATCAGCTGCAAACACTGGCAAGCTAAGGGCTAGTGTTAAGGCGATGAATAGATGGCGTATTAGCTTCATCTCTCAAGCGCCTTGAGCAAAGGCAATATTTTTTCGCGTAAGGATACAGGGGTGATGGGTCCAATTTGCTTATAGCGAATCACACCGGTTTTATCGATCACATAGGTTTCTGGCACGCCATATACGCCGTAATCAATACCAATTCTGCCATCGGCATCATTAGCTGTAATAACATATGGGTTGCCCATTTCTTTCAGAACAGTTAACGCATCAGCTTCATTATCTTTATAGGCTAAGCCATATAACGGTACGTCGTGCGCTAACATTTCAACCAATAGTGGGTGCTCAACACGACAAGCAGCACACCAAGAGGCCCATGTATTTAAGAGCCACACTTTACCTTTCATATCAGCACTAGAAAATGTTCTGTTTGCATCACCTAAAATCGGCGCTGTAAATTCAGGTGCAGGTTTTCCAACTAAAGGAGAGGGGACTTCGCGCGGGTCTAAAAACAAACCTTTGGCTAAAAAGCCTACAATGATAAAAAATAAAAGAAGCGGTAATATTAATTTAAGTTTCATGCTGCAACACCCTTCGTTTTAGCGCGTCCTTTTAATCGATAACGCTTGTCTACCATTGTTAAGATGCCGCCTAGCGCCATGAATATTGAGCCAACCCATATCCACTGCACAAAAGGTTTAATATAGATACGCACGCTCCAGCCGCCACCTTCTAATTCCTCACCTAGCGATACATAGATGTCACGTACAACATTAATAGAGACAGCGGCCTCTGTCATGATGGCGCGTTGTACGATGTATAAACGCTTTTCAGGCGTTAAGAAAGCGATTTCCTTGCCTTCTTTGCTGACGTAAAACTGACCTTGCTTAGCAACGTAATTAGGGCCTCTGATGGGCAGCGTGCCTTCAAACCTGAAATCGTAGCCATACATGCTTTTTGTTTCACCTTCTTGCATGGTGATGTCACGTTCTAACTCGTAGCCTTTGACCATGGTAACGCCGATAACAAAAACAGCAAGACCAAAATGGGCAAGCAGCATGCCGTTATATGCAGGGCCAAATGTTTTCAGTTTTTGGATTAATGTGCCATTAGGAAGGGCGTTTAATCGTGTTTTGATGGAAACAAATAGTGAGCTCATTACCCAAAACGCCATCAGTAAGCCTACGAAAATCATAGGAGTTAATTTGCCCATTATGCTAGGCACTAATAAGGCACTGATAATGCTCACAACAAACGCCCATGTTAGTTTGCTTGTTAGCTCAGGGATGGTGGCTTTTTTCCAGCGGGCAATTGGGCCAATACCCATTAAGAAAATACCCGGTGCCATAATGGCAACAAAAACCGTATCAAAGTAGGGTGGCCCAACGGATATTTTTCCTAATCCCATCGCATCAACAATAAGCGGGTATAACGTACCCAAAAGCACGGAACCTGTTGCTGTAAATAGCACGACATTATTGCTGAGCAATAATGATTCTCGTGAAACGAGGTCAAATTTTTCACCTAAGCCAACAGTTGGTGCACGTAATGCAAATAAGGTCAGCGCACCACCAATAACAATCACTAAGAAAATTAAAATAAACAGACCGCGGCTAGGATCAGTGGCAAATGCGTGTACTGAAGTTAGCACGCCAGAGCGTACTAAGAAGGTGCCTAATAAACTGAGCGAGAATGCGCAAATAGCCAGTAATACTGTCCATGCTTTAAAAGCATCACGTTTTTCTGTCACAGCCAGTGAGTGTATTAAGGCTGTGCCGATTAACCAAGGCATGAAAGATGCATTTTCAACGGCATCCCAAAACCACCAGCCACCCCATCCTAGCTCGTAATATGCCCAGCGACTACCTAAGGCAATACCGAGCGTTAAAAACACCCACGCTGCGGTTGTCCATGGACGTGTCCAGCGTGCCCAGGTCACATCAAGGCTACCATCCAATAATGCTGCAATAGCAAACGCAAAAGCGACTGAGAAGCCAACATAGCCCATGTATAAAATAGGCGGATGAAAGACCATGCCAGGGTCTTGTAGTAATGGGTTGAGATCTCGTCCATCTAGCGCAGCGGGAATCAAGCGCTCAAATGGATTAGAAGTGAATAAAATAAACATTAAAAAGCCAACGGTGACTAAACCTAGGACGGCAATCAATGTATTACGAAAGCGCGCTGGTAGCTCTTTTGCAAAAAATGTGACTGCCAATGTCCAAACCGCTAAAATACTCACCCAAAATAGTATTGAGCCTTCATGCCCACCCCAAACAGCCGCTAAACGATACATGAGTGGCAGGTGAGAGTTGGAAGTAGATGCGACATAAAGGACTGAGAAATCGTTTGCGTAAAATGCGTAATCTAGGCATAAAAAGGAGATGATAATCAGTACTGATTGTATGCGTGCTGTTGGTGTCGCTAGGTTTAAGAGTTTAGTATTGTTTTTTGATAAACCTGCGAGTGGCAGTACGCCTTGTGCCGTCGCGAAAACCAATGCAAGCATGAGTGCATAGTGGCCAATTTCTGGGATCATTATTGTGTTCCTTCTTTAGCTGCATTAATGGCTTTCGCTTTTTTCAAAGCATCGGCAGCCTCTGGCGGCATATAATTTTCGTCGTGTTTTGCCAACACTTGATCGGCTTTAAACATGCCGCTTGCACTTTGTTTACCTTGCGCTACAACGCCTTTACCTTCTTTAAACAAATCAGGCAATATCCCTGTGTAAACAACATCCATGGTGTTAGCTGTGTCTGTTACTTTAAAGTGTACTTGCGTACCATCCCGTTTAATACTGTCTGGCACAACCAAGCCGCCAATACGAAAATTACCTTGTTTGGGCGCTTTTCCTTCAGCGACTTCAGAGGGTGAGAAAAAGAACACTATATTACTTTGGAAAGATTGCAACGCTAGTGTAGCGGCTGTAGCTAACAAAACCAGTCCTACAGCAATAATAGCGATACGTTTATGGCGTGATTTCATTGACTGTTATTCCTTGATTTTTAACTTTTCGCATACGTAATAAAAAAAGCTCGATTGCCATGCACCCAAAGGTGACGCCAAAAGACACCCAAACATAAAGGCCTCTGCCACCCATGTTTAAAAAATCGTTCAAATTTTGCCATTGCATATTCTATTCCTTAAATTCGTTTAACCAAGCAGCATTCCGTGCGCTATCTTCAATTTCTCTACGTACGCGCATTAAAATAACGGCCAGACTATACAACCAAAAACCAATTGCCATAATAAGCATACCTTTTAGCATAATCGCTGCCATGGTAGGTGAGGTGGTTAGGTTAATAGACGACCCTTGATGCAATGTGTTCCACCATTTAACAGAAAAATAAATAATAGGGACATTAATGACACCAACAATCGCTAAAAGTGCACTCGCGCGATCTGCACGTCTAGGGTCATCAATGGCTGCTTGTAATGACATATAGCCAATATATAAGAAAAGTAAAATAAGCTCAGAAGTTAGGCGTGCATCCCATACCCACCAAGCACCCCAAGTAGGCTTGCCCCAAAAAGCACCTGTCACAAGCGCCACAAAGGTAAACATAGCACCAGTTGGCGCGATGCTTTTTGCCATCATGTAAGATAATTTTGCGTTTAATGTTAAACCTAAAATGGCATAAAAAGCCATTAGCAGATATAGAAACATTGAAAACCAAGCGGCTGGTACGTGTACGTAAATGATGCGATAGGCTTCGCCTTGCTGAAAATCTGTTGGTGCAATTAACAAGCCAATATATAAACCATAAATGATTAACAGCGCAGCGCCGACGCCAAACCAAGGGATCAACTTGCCAGCAAGTGGATAAAAAGTTTGAGGAGATGAGTATTTAAGCCAATTCATGCGTCTATCATGCTTTCAAATTCTAGTTTTCAAGTTACTCAACAGCTACCTTTAATGCGTAACTGGTTGTTAGCGGTGCAAACACCAGTGAAAAAGCTAACATTGCACCTAATAGTGTTAGCCCACCATTTGCACTCATGCCAATGGTGACGGCATTGACTGCACCCGCACCAAACACCAATACGGGGATGAAAAGCGGCAGCACTAACAGGGCAATTAATACACCACCACCGCGCAAACCTAGTGTAAGCGCTGCACCTATACTGCCAATCAGGCTGAGGGTAGGTGTGCCTAGTAGCAATGAAACCGCTAGCACTTGCAGCTCATTTGCGTTCATATTAAATTGTAGGCCAATGAGCGGTGCTATTAGTACTAATGGCAAGCCCGAAAGTACCCAATGCGCTAGTGTCTTCATTAGCGTAGTTAATACTGTCGGCTGGTTCGACATTATAAGCTGTTCTAAAGTGCCATCAACATAATCTGCAGCAAATATGCGTGGTAAAGATAACATGCAAGAAAGCAGGGCACACACCCATAAAATACTAGGGGCAATGACGTGTAATATTTTTGGATCAGCACCCAATCCTAGCGGAAATAAACTAGCAGCGATAATAAAAAAGAAAAACACGCTCATGACGTCGGCGCGTCGGCGCCAAGCAACAGTAATATCGCGCTTAAACACGCGATACATAAAACTTAAAGTGCTGATTTTTTGATCACGACTCATGATGACGGTTCTAACGCTAGTGCTTGCACAAGGCTAGGTGAAAATGCTGGTGTTTGATGAGAGGTAAATATCACCGTGCCACCTTCATTAACGTAAGCTTCAATATGTTTCGTCAGCGTCGTAATTATGTTGCTGTCTAGTGCAGTAAAAGGCTCATCTAGCACCCATAACGGCGTTTGCATAGGGCTGCTCTGTAGCCATAATTGCGCTAGTGCAATACGCCTTTTTTGGCCTTGTGAAAGTACACGGGTTGGTAACTCTGCACAAAGCGCTACACCAAGTTGTTCAAGCGCACTAATGATTTGCGCTCGAGGCACTGAATACCCTGAAAGCACAACAGAAAATTCGATATTTTCTAAAACAGTTAAATCGTCTTTAATACTGGCAAGGTGTCCTATGTATAAGGTTTGCCCATAGTAGTCTTCGGCAAGGGTCTTAATGGCTAGGTTGTTCCAAGTAATTTCACCGGCGATAGGCTGTGATAACCCACATAAGGTCCGCAGCAGCGTTGTTTTTCCACTGCCATTTTCACCTTGCACATAAAGTAATTGGCCGCTTGCTAATGTGAAAGATAGATTTTTAAACAATATTCTTTCACCGCGCATGCAAGCTAAGTTGCTGATACGTAGTGTATTGTTGATGGAAGTTAAAGCCATGCTTGCCTATGTTGATTAGGAAAGCGTTATTTTAAACTTTTTATGTTGATGTGACTTGGATTAACTTTAATATTACGCTTGTAAAGTGTATGTAGTAACTTATGTTTCCTTGTTTTTCTCTAGATTTCTCTAATAATATGGCCTTGCCTATATGGGCTAGTCGTTTGATTAGTATGTACGTACGCTTGCGCGTTGGTAAAAGAAGTGAAACTTTAAGAAGAAAATACTCCCGAGAGATATCAATTGAAAGTTACGATTAGCAGAAGAGGGTATTAATCAAGAAAAAATTCGTCAGGTTTGCCGTTTTCTCAGCAGTGTTGCATGTGTTAGGAACTATCAGTGTGAATATTGTGTGAGAATTAGGCTTTTTCTTTTAGAGCCTGATTTACAGAGGTCTTTTAACTTTCTGACTTTTTAGAATTTAAGGTTTATTATGTATAAATCTTAATGATTGTGGAAAATTTATTATGGCGGATGTTGTATCGTTGGTCGGTGCTTTTAGTATTGGGGCTCTTGTTGTTAAATTGCTTGATATTGTTTGGTTGAAGAAGGTTGAAGCTGAGGCAGATTGATTAAAATGGGTAAGAGAGAAAAGGCTTGAGGCTTATTCGGAGTTAATCGGTGAAGTACTTACTTTAGGTAATGATATGCAGTCTCGGAAAAATACTGATAAAGGTCATGTTTTAGCTGGTAAGTCTATACTTTTAGTTGATGATGAAAATTTTTTAGATCAAATGGCGTGTCAAAAAGAATTTAGTTTATTACTTGTTGAATCCAAAAAAATTATAGGGATGTTACGGAAATCTCTTCATAATACATAATTAGGCTTAGTAGATTTGAAGGTATTGTGTTGATAGTTTTTAACTAAATGATTTCTTTCTGTACTTCGTATAACTGTTGTTATGGTAAAAGAGGCTATCTATTCGGGTGGCTTTTCTCATATCTACGTATAACTTCCGTTTTACATAATATACATTATGCGAAGTCATTGGTTTATATAAAATTTGAGTGGTCTGTTGGCCACTGCAACAAAAAATACTCATCCTATGCAACAACCTCAGCGATGTGTTGCGTGTCATTTAAACAGTTTTTTGATATTGCATCATTCCTTTCAGAAGTTGATACTAGCTTCAATGGCTTTTTTACTACCTCTTATAATTTGTTTGCAGGAGTTGAGTGCAATTTTTTATCTCATCATGCTCAGCAGTCATTTCAAAATTCTAGCCACCCTTTTGGAAAATTTACGGGCATTACGCACGACCATTGATAGCGCTATGCCTCCATTATTAGACAAAATGTACCTAGGCATATCATTAAATATATTGACAATCAAAAATAATACAAAGCAGTTTGAAGGTTTACTTATACAACCTTTAGCATATAATAGGTTTCAATTATTAGAGGTGCATCAATTATGGCAAAAGCAATTAAATTATCAGAAGAACTTATTAATGATGCTGTTACAAATGGTAAAGCACAACACCGAAGCCCACCTAAACAAATTGAATATTGGGCAAGAATTGGTAAGATTGTAGACGAAAACCCTGATCTTCCTTTAGGTTTTATTAAAGGTGTCTTGATTGGGATTGAGGAAATCAAAGCGGGTGATGTGTCGGAGTATCAATTTGGATGATTGTTAAACAAACTGGCATATTTAAGCGTCATGTGAAAAAAATGAACAAGCAAGAAAAAGCGGCACTTGACGAAGCTGTTGAGAAAATTATTTCTGACCCGTCTATTGGTAATATAAAAGTGGGTGATTTAGCAGGCATCCAGGTATTTAAATATAAGCATAATACACAGCTTTACTTACTAGCTTATGAATATTTGACAGGTGACGTTATCTTGACTTTAATCGAGCATAGAACCCACGAAAACTTTTATCGAGACTTAAAAAATACTCATTAACTCACGTCTAGGGAATACATCAGGCAGTTACTTTAAGAATGGTTGTTGGTTTTTTTTGAACAGTATTTGATGGTCACTTTATGGGGTAATATGCACCTATACTAGCAGTAGAAGCATATGTACTAAACCTTGTTAATTAATAGAATTGAATTAATATGATAAGGTAACTATATACAACTTTACACTATAAGTTTAAAAGATACTCCGCACTAGGCGGAGCGTGTTTTTAGTCTTTAGGATTGTAATCTAGGGCTTTCTTCAGCTTGCTATCGAACCCTTTAATATTACTGGCGAGCCTTTCTCGTTCTTTTTTTGGCAGTTCCCCAGTAGATTTTATTGTCTCTACTGCTTTTTCAAAATCAGACTTGTAAGCCTTGTCTTGAATTGGTTTAAATTTTTCATATTGCTTAACAGCCCATTTGTCAGCCAATACTTTACTCATTTTTCCTATATCTCTAAGTATTTCATATTCATTAAATTCAATGAATTTGTCTAGTCTTGACACCCAGTCTTGCATTGCCATTTTCGTATTGTTTTTTGCAATATTTTCAGCATGGTCTAAAAACATATTAACCAATCTATTTAATTTATCTATTTCATCTTCTGTGAGATAGTTTTTAGCAATCCCAGTATCCTTTTTAGTAACCTTTCCACCTATTTTTTGGTTTCCCCACGTGGTCAAACCCATGTTTGGTAATTTGTAATCTGCCCTAAGTTTTTTTATCTCTGCGGCTGTTTGTCCTGAAACAGCAAAAAGCAATTTGTTTTGAACGTTAGCGTAAAAGTTATCAGTTATTGGTGAGTTTTTGTCATAGTCATAACTACACTGCTGATATATATCTGTAATCTTTACGTATAACCTTTTCTCTGAAGCTCGTATCTCCCTAATTCGATCAAGCAACTCATCAAAGTAGTCTTTGCCAAACAATGTTTTTCCTTGTTTTAGACGTTCATCGTCCATTGCAAACCCTTTGGTTAGGTATTCTTTAATGACACTTGTTGCCCAAATCCTGAACTGAGTTGCTTTATATGAGTTAACTCTATATCCAACCGATATAATTGCATCAAGATTGTAGAAATTGGTGGTGTATTTTTTACCATCATCAGCAGTATGTAAGATTTTCTTACATACTGAGTTTTCCGCCAGCTCTCCATCAATAAATATATTCTTTAAATGAGATGTAACATTTTCTCTTGATGTTCCAAAGATTTCCGCCATATTTTTTTGAGTTACCCAAATACTCTCATCTTCAATCAAAACCTTGATTGTTAAATCACCATCCTTTGAGGCATAAAAAAGAAACTTGTCTTGCTCTGTCATATCGTTAGCCATTAATCAATCCTTGATAAGTTAATCTTCTCTCTGTGTTAGCAAGAAGTAAATTAAACCTTGCGCCTTCATTGCTATTGCGAGAGTTATATCTAAACACAAACTCATCAACATACTTTTGAAGGTGCTTAACGCTAGTAAAGTGATAGATACCTACGATGCCACGTTTAAGCAAACTCCAAAATCCTTCAATCGTGTTTGTGTGTACACGGCCATTAACATATTGACCTGCACCATGCTTAATAAACTGGTGGTCATAGATGCGTTTCAAAGCGTTGTAGCCTAACCACTCATCAGAATAGACTGTTGCATCATTAACATAACTTACAATCTCACTAGTAAGAGTGCGAATAGTTACATCATCAACACACTTAGCATTCAGTTTTCCACCACGTTCAACCATGCCGAATACAGGCGCTTTATCTTTAATGCTACGACCTTGAGTGCCTTCTATTCTCTTAGCATAATGCTTGTTCTTATTTTTACCGCCAACATAAGTTTCGTCTACTTCAACCTCATTTGACAAGTCATTATCGTTATCAAAGCCAAAGCAATTGCGGATTCTTTGAAGCATGAACCATGCTGTTTTTTGAGTTACGCCAACGTCCTTTGATAGCTGAATGCTAGAGGTGCCTTTTTTGTGGGAAGTAACAAGCCAAATAGCTAAAAACCATTTTTGAAGCTTGATTTTAGTGTTATCAAAAAGGGTTGATGTTTTAACGTTAAAGTATTTGCCAGTCTCTTTACAGCGATAACGATTGTTAGCGCATTTGTAGACTTTAGATGGTTGATCAAATGGTGAAACTACATCACCATCAACCCACCTTAAAGATTCTAGATGGTCTACACATGATTGCTCATCAGGAAATGTCTGAATAAGCTCTAAGATTGTGTTAAATTCTGTATTAATCATGTGTACATTATACCATTAATAGTAGTTGTGTACACTAATTTAGTCAATTAAGTGTAAAGTTGTATATAGTTACCTATGATAATAAGGCAGGACTTACCGAAATTACGAAGTAATGTTGATATAAAATAAGCCAGCGTTAGCTGGCTTATTCAAATTACGTACTGCTTACCTATTGTTAAAAAAGGCAATATTCATCACGCGCCCATTTACAAAGGTTAATTCAATTTCTTTATAGGTACGTTTAGGGTCGTATCTAACAATGTCTTTGTAGTACCACATTTCAATTTTATTAACAGCCTTTTTGCCCTTGTTTAATTCTTTTCCAACGACTGCATCTGCGTTAGATGGTTTAACAGGTAATTGTGTTTTAACAGGCTTGCCAAGTTTGGCAGTAACAACTTTTTTTGTTTTGCCGCTAAAATTAGTAATAAACTCATCTTCTGTGAAGGTCTTCTTCCCGGCGTTTGCAGCACCGATTATTGTAAACGAGGCAATGGTAAGGCCTATAGCAAGCTTTTTAAATGCGTTATATATCATAGTGGTATCCTAAAAATGTTAACTTCTAAACGTTTTAATACAAGTTTTGTTGACAAGAGTTCAACCTAAGCAAAAAGCAAATTTGCTAAGTAAAATTAATTTTCAAGCCATCATAACCGACAGAAACATTATCTGGGAGCATTTGCCCCAAGAAGTCATATTCTAATTCATGTGTCATGTGAATCAAAACACTTTGTTGTGCTTTTATCTGACTCACGTACTGTAAACTTTGTTCAATATTAATGTGTGTTGGATGTTCCGCTGTGCGTAAACAGTCGATTAACAATACATCTAGCCCTTGTAACAGCTCAAAGGAGCTGTCAGGTATGGACGATACATCTGTCATATAAGCTAAGTTACCGATACGGTAAGCATTGATTGGCATGCGGCCGTGCATAATGGGTATAGGCGTAATTTTTGTATTAAAAAGCTCAAAAGGTGCCTCTATCGCTTCAACTGATAGCACAGGCAAATCCCAAAAGTCACTTGGGTCGCGTAAGGTATAGCCAAACTTGGTTTGAATATGCTCAACCGCGGCGGCATATGTAAATAATGGGATTTGTTGCTTGTTTATTTGACAAAAAGCACGTAAATCATCAATTCCATGTAGATGGTCAGCATGCGTATGCGTATATAGCACCGCATCAACACGTGTTAGCCCTTCTCTAAGCGCTTGGCGACGTAGGTCTGGCCCTGTATCAATTAAAATTACTTCACCTGATTCTAAAGTGATGTAGCTTGAACAGCGGGTTCGATTATTACGTGGGTTTTGTGAAGTGCAAGTATTACATTGGCAGCCTACGACAGGTGTGCCGGCACTAGATCCCGCACCTAATATGGTTAATTGCATGCTGCTGGCGTGGCTTTCGCATGCTTAAATAACTCAAAGAAGTTATGCGTTGTTGCTTTGGCAACGGCTTCAAAGGTGATGCCGCGTAATTTTGCAACCTCCTCCGCAACATGTTTAACATAGCCAGGTTGATTAGTTTTGCCTCTAAACGGCACTGGCGCTAAATAAGGTGAATCAGTCTCTATTAATATGCGATCTAGTGGAATGCTTCTTGCCACCTCTTTTACTTGTTGTGCATTTTTAAATGTCACAATACCTGAAAAAGAAATATAGAAGCCCATATCGATAGCTGCTAACGCCATTTCTAAGTTTTCAGTAAAGCAATGCATGACGCCGCCAATTTTATGCGCTTCTTCCTCTGCCATAATGCGCAAAGTGTCATCTGGCGCATTTCTTGTATGAATAATCAAGGGTTTTTGCGTGGCAATGGCAGCTCGAATATGGGTGCGGAAGCGTTCTCTTTGCCATTCTAGATCACCCGTTAGTCGAAAATAATCTAAACCGGTCTCCCCTATTGCTACGATTTTGGGGTGATTGGCTAATCGTACTAGCGCTTCTACAGTAGGCTCTTCAATTTTTTCATAATCGGGGTGTACGCCTACAGAAGCATAAAAATTGTCATACTGCTCAGCCAGCGCCAACACTTCAGGAAATTTATCTAATGTGACGGAAACACAGAGCGCATGGCTTACTTTTTCAACATGCATTAACGCTCTAATAGATTGAAGGTTATCAAGCAGCTCGGGGAAGTTAAGATGGCAGTGGGAATCGACTAGCATAAAAGCTTAATTACATAGTATGTGTTGCGCGAGTCGACTTAAGAGTACCACCTAAAATGATCTCAATTTTGTTTTTTACTTCAGGACCGCCGTCTTTCTCGCTAAATTGTACACCGACACCCTGTGGTCTTGAGCCTTGCGCGATAGGTGAAATCCAAATAACTTTGCCAACCACCTTAAGCTTCATCGGGTTCTCTATTAAGCTTAACAACATAAAAACTTCCTCCCCTATTTTAAAGTTTTTATTTGTTGGGATAAATAGCCCACCACCTTTTACAAAAGGCATATAAGCTGCGTATAAGGCAGGTTTTTCTTTAATTGCAAGAGAAAGTACGCCCGGCTTGTTCGCTGCCGCATTAGCTTCTGCTGCCATTAGCTTAATCCATTTTCTTGTCTAAATACCGCGCCTTAAAAAAGGGTCGTATATTTTAATAATAAGTGCTCTAATTGCATTTCATTACTCAGTGGATGTGATGCAGTTTTTTTCATATCGACTAGGCTTTGATGAAACTGAAGTAATAACATTAAGTTTACGCTTTTACTGAGTGCTTGCAAAGTATTGGATTGTGCCGTGTGGTAATGTGATTTTTGTAAAAGCCTTACATTGACAAGATCAAACGCCCACTTTTGTATCGCTTCTAGCGCACGGTCCATACCAAAGGATTGAAACATCGGTGCTGAAGTAAAAGGGTCTAACCGCCCACCTTTTTCAAGTTGTTGTATCAGCTGATTATTTGCTTCAAATTCATGGTCAAATGAGAGCGCTTGTAATGGCGAGCCGCCTGCATAACAGAGTGCAGGCTCTGCATTTTGAACGCCCTGTACATTTAACCAATCAATTGCCTCTGTATGCTCAGGCATTGGCATGTGAATGGCTTGACAACGGCTTGTAATGGTCGCTAATAAGCGATGCGGTTGGCTTGTCACTAACAAGAAAATAGTACCTTCTGGAGGTTCTTCTAAAATTTTCAGCAAGGCATTCGCAGAAGCAATGTTTAATGTTTCAGCAGGCGAAATAACAATCAGACGTTTACTCTGTGCTTGGTGGTTACTTAAGCTTAAATAATTGTACAATTGACGAATCTGATCGATTGAAATTTGTGTTTTTTTAGGCGTTTTCTTTTTCGCACTTGCCGTATCAGCCTCTTCAGGTGAAATTAAGCGAAAATCAGGGTGCAAGCCCTCTTTGAACCATGAGCAACTAGTGCAATTGCCACAGGCAGTACTAGTACTGTCTATTTTTTGACATAGCAGTGCTGCCGAAATATCTAGCGCAAATTGATGCTTACCAACACCCGCGTGGCCAGTGAGTAATAAAGCATGTGGCAATGCATCTTTTCTTTGCATAATGCTTTGCCACTGATTTTTTTGCCAAGTATACATTTATATTATTAAAAATTAATTACTTAATAGCCTTTCTTTAACATTTGCTTTAACTATTGATTTAACATTTTCTAATAATTGGTTTGCATTAATCACACAAAAGCGCTGCGGATATTGTTTTGCTCGTTTGAGATAAGTCTCACGCAATTTATTAAAAAAAGCTGTATTTTCACGCTCAAATTTATCAGGCGCTCTAGCATCAGCTAAACGCCGCGCACTGACTGCTACCGGCACATCAAACAATAATGTTAAATCAGGTTGCAACTGTTCTTGCACCCATGTTTCTAATTGCCTTACCTTCTCTTCAGCAACCCCTTTTGCACCACATTGGTATGCATAAGTTGCATCCGTAAACCGATCGGACACAACATAAATGCCTTTTGCTAACGCAGGTGCGATCACATTTGCAATATGTTCACGCCGTGCGGCGAACATAAGCAAGGTTTCTGTTTCGGGATGCATATGTTCGTGCAATAACAATGCTCTTAATGACTCACCTAATGGTGTCCCACCAGGCTCTCGTGTCGATATCACTTCATGCCCTAGCGCTTTTAACTGCGCGATAATATCTGGAATATGCGTACTTTTGCCAGCACCATCCATCCCTTCTAAAGTAATAAATTGACCTCTTTTTTGCGTTAAATCATTCATATTTTTTGACAGACTTATTTTCGGCGCTGCTTAAGTTGGTATTTTGCCACAGCGCGGTTATGTTCAACTAAAGAATTCGAAAATTGATGGCTGCCATCACCTTTACCGACAAAATATAAGGCTTTTGTTTTTGCGGGGTGTAATGCCGCTTCAATAGATGCAAGTCCTGGCATGGCGATTGGTGTTGGAGGTAATCCATATCTTGTATAGGTGTTATAAATGGTATCTTTTCTTAAATCTTTACGTCGAATGTTACCTTTAAAACGGTCACCCATGCCGTAGATAACGGTGGGATCTGTCTGTAACCGCATACCAATTCTTAATCGATTAATAAATACACCTGCAATCGTTGGGCGCTCTGAAGCTTTACCCGTTTCTTTCTCAATAATAGAAGCCATAGTCAATGCTTCATAGCTGTTTTTATATGGCAGGCCAGTTTCTCTATTTCTCCAAGCTGATTGAAGCTTTTTTTGCATCATGTCATAAGCAATTTTAAGTAGCATGACATCTTTAGAATCCCTATCAAAATAAAATGTATCAGGAAAAAAGAGACCTTCTGGGTGCTGTTTGCTGTCTGTTATTAAAGCTAATACTTGAGCGTTAGATAGTGTTGAAATGGTATTTTCTACCGCTTCATTTTCAGCCAATATGTTACGGATGTCTTTAAACGTTTTTCCTTCAATAAACCGAACCTTCGCTTGTTTTGTTTTCCCACTCTTTAGCGCAAACAACAATTCATAAGGGGTAATGTTTCTATTAAGAGAATAATCACCGGCTTGCAGTGTCGACGCTTTACCTGATAGGCGCGCTAACACAATAAAAGGTAGGCCTTGCTTAATGACACCCTGTGCTACCAGCTGATTAGCGATGCTTGGTAATGCGCTACTAGGCTGAATGGTTATTTGTTGCGCTTCTG